>Ga0181530_10001496_pt1 | contig 29285 bp, 23 predicted proteins | sample PEATcosm2014_Bin_42_FD_119769 | JGI IMG/M metagenome (GOLD analysis project Ga0181530, IMG submission 119769) | Peatland microbial communities from MTU Mesocosm Facility, Houghton, MI, USA - PEATcosm2014_Bin10_60_metaG | ecosystem: Environmental > Terrestrial > Soil > Wetlands > Peat | place...
CGACGCCCTGCTCCCCCTGGTTCCGTTAGTATAACACTCGGCTGCCGCCTCGCAACAAGGCGCGCGATCAGCCCGAGCCATCCTGACCGGGATTGGGCCGCACGGAGGGTGGGCCGCATCAGGCCGCCGAGTGCCAGATCGCCGCGAGGGCCAGCAGCACGGCAAGCAGCACTGAGGGGACGCGACCGAGATGCCCTCGCCGCAGCAGGGTTCCAATGGGCGCGGCGATCCACGCCGCCGCGCCCCCCCGCATCTGGTCGCCCTTGACGAGCGGCGCGAGCAGAAAGGAGAGCAGCACCCCGAGCGTGATCGGAATCATCACCGAGCGGCCGAGAGAGAGGCCGGCGACGACGACAACCGTGACGGCGATGGCCAGCAGGCCGCGCAGACCGGGGGGGTTTCGGCACGCGTTATCTGGACAACGCGCCGGTCCAACGGGTCGGGCAAATCCGGCATCAAATTTGGTCATTTTCCCCGCGCCTCGCGAGTCCCTGTCGGGCCCGATCCGGCTGACCTGGTCGTGCGGGGAGCTTTTCCGGGCTGAAGGTATATGTCGACACACCCCATTGATCGCCCGGGCGCCGACGGAAATTGGACGATGAACCGGCTCCCGCCGCTGTGCAATTGAACTCCCTGGCGCGCTGGCACAAGAGGCATCGCGGCCGGGCGATGAACAGCAGGAAGAGGACCGCACTGATTGCCTGATCAACGGCAGCGCCCGCGCCAGGGCGGCGGCATGAAAGGGCACGCCGTTTCAGTCTTCACCGGCACCGGGCCGGGCGCCACGCTCGCTTTCAGTGCCGCAATGCCGCCGCTCTCGAAGTCACTGCGCCAGAGGCGACCCGTGTCCTCGCGCACGCCGAACGCCTCGGCGATGCACGGACTGGTCCAGCCGACCAGCGTCAGCAGCACGGCGCGTGCTCTGTCCGCTTCGCCGCGATCACGTGAGCCGGCCAGCGTCGCAAGGGCGGCGCGACGCCGCTATGGGTCATTCCGAAGCTTCGCTAGACCCAGTCTCCGGCATTGCCAGCCAGACCAGCGCCGTCCCCGCCAGACCGGCCGCGGCCAGACCGAGAAAGGCGACCCGATCGCCTGCCAGGTCCGCCAGCAATCCCGCCAGCGTGGTGCTCAGCGCTCCGCCGGCAGTGCCGGCCAGGCTGAAGATGCCGATGCACAGATTGAAGCGGCGCGCCCCGCGCGTCACATCGTCCGCGATCACCGGCAGCATCACGCCAAACACCGCGGCGCCGACGCCGCTGATCGACTGCACCGCGACCAGCAGATACGGGTTCGGCAGCAGCGCGAAAAGCACGCCGCGCAACGGCAGCGACGCCCATCCCAGCAGCATCATCGGCCGCCGCCCGCGCAGTTCGGCGGTGCGGCCCACCCACGGTGACAACAGCGCCACCACCGCCTGCGGCGCCAGGATGCAGGCGGCGATGACCAGGGCGGCGTGCGTGCCCTTCTGCTTGGTCAATTCACCCGCGGCGATCGGCAGCATCGCAGCGTCCGCCAGTTGAAACAGTGCGGCACATGCGGCGAACATCAGCAACCTTCGGTCAGTGAGCAACGCCACCAGCTCGGACCACCGGGCGCGCCGTGTGGCTGCGCGGCGAGGTGGCGGTGGCGGCTTGGCATCGATGAACGGCAACGTCGCCAGGGCCGGCACGCAGAGCGCCGCGGTCAGCAGGAACACCGATTGCTCCGAAACGTAGCTGCCCAGCAAACCCATCGCCCCGGCGGACAGCCCGTTGCCGAGCGCCGCGAAGCGCGCGTTGCGTCCGATCCGCTCGCCCAGCGTGGCGTGCCCGACCAATTCCAGGCTGACGGCGGCGATCCCCGGGGTCAGCACGCAACTTGCGAAGCCGTGCAGCACCTGGGACGTCAATACCGGCAACAGCGCCGGCCAGATCGCCAGCAACAGCGCGGAAATTCCGACCGCCAGGATCCCGGCGGCGACAGCGACGCGCTTGCTGCGCAGCGCATCGACCAGGAGGCCGGCGGGGACCTGGCTGACCATGGCGGTGATGGTGCCCAGGCTGAGGGCAAAGCCAATCTCCACCTGCGTCCACTGGCGCGCGGTCAGATACACCGCGACGAACGGGCCGAAGCCGGTTTGCTCGCCGGCGATGAAGAAGTTCAACAGATCCAGCCCGATTGTGGCACGGGTCTTGGTCGCGCGCTTGCGCGGCATCGGCTATTGCTGTCCCGGCTTGGGTTCCGGCGCCACCGGCACGACCACCGGCGCCGGCTTCTCCGGGTCCCTGTACTCGGGCGCCGCCTGGTACTGGTCCTGCGTCAGCGTCAGGATGATCCGGTGCGTGCCCGCGCCAGACTCGAATCGCAACGTGCTCCAGAACACCGCGATCCTGCGGATGCCGACGCCCATGAAGCCGCCGAAGTCGAGCACCGCGGCCACCGGCTGCCCGTTGGGGTCCACCAGAACGTCGATCAGTCGCGCAATGGTCCTGCCGTCCGCATCGACAACGGGATGTCCGAGCACGGACATCGCGTCGCGTGGAGAGAATGTCTGCAGCATGACGGTGGGCGGCAGGCCGGGCGCGGTTGCGCTGGGGGGCGCGGCCGGCGCGGCCGCCGTCAGCAACAGCAGCGGAACGATCAGCGAAACCCGGGACACTGTCATGGTCCTCCTACGCCGGCCGCGGTCTGAGCCACACCAGCAGATCCCCGCCGCAATCAGCGCGACACCGCGCGCATGGTACAGGTGGAACGGCTCGCCCAGGAGCCGCACTGCCAGCACTGTGCCGAATCGCCAAATCGGCCGTGATGCATGGTACTTGAATTCCGAACCGTCTGCCAAACCCTCGCACCTCATCCAAAACGAGGTTGCGAAGGAGAAGGTACGGTCCGCATTCCTGGATGGTTATCGGACGTCTGCCGAACACGGACCGAGCGGCGGGCGGTGACGAAATCCGCCAACATTAACCCAGTCTGACCAGGACGTGATGGGTGCTGCCGTCATCCAGCAGCCTCACCGACAATGGTCTCGTAACAATCTCCATCCCGTTGGCTGCGGCGTACGCGATGCCTCGGCTACAGCCGCCCGGGTTCTCCACCGCGATCTCGTAACGGGCGGAGCGATACCGCAGCGTCGCTGCAAAGCCGGGCCAGGACTTCGGAATGCACGGGTCCAACTCCAGCACATCCCCGCGCAAGCGCAACCCGAGAATGCCTTCGATACCGGCCCGCTGCATCCATCCGCCCGAGCCGGTGTACCACGTCCAGCCACCGCGCCCGACATGCGGTTTGGCGGCATAGACGTCAGCCGCAATGACATAGGGTTCCACCTTGTAGCGGTGCACGTCCGCGCGCGTACGCGCGTGGTTGATAGGATTGAGCAGGGAGAATAGCGCGGCAGCCTTGTCGCCCTCGCCAAGCATTGCGAATGCCAGGACCGACCACAGTGCAGCGTGGGTGTACTGGCCACCGTTCTCGCGGATGCCGGGCGGATATCCCTTGATGTAGCCGGGATCGAGCGCAGTCTTGTCGAACGGCGGCGTGAACAGCAGCGCCAGTCCGTCCGCCGGCCGGATCAGTTCGCGCTCGACCGCCGCCATGGCCCGCGCCGCACGCCCGGCGTCGGCCGCGCCGGAGATCGCTGCCCAGGACTGAGAAATCGCATCGATGCGGCACTCGTCGTCGGTTGCCGAGCCGAGCGGCGTGCCGTCGTCGAACCATGCGCGGCGGTACCAATCGCCATCCCACGCCTCGCTTTCCAGCGCGGCTTGCAGCGTGCTGGCGTACGCTCGCCACGTCGCAGCGCGGGCGGTGTCGCCGCGCGCCTCGGCCAACGGCGCGAATTCGCACAGCGTCGCGTACAGCAGCCAGCCGAGCCAGACGCTCTCGCCCTGTCCCAGTTCGCCGACACGGTTCATGCCGTCGTTCCAGTCGCCGGTGCCCATCAGCGGCAGTCCATGGAGACCAACTTTGAGGCTGGCATCGAGACCGCGCGCGCAGTGCTCGAACAAGGTGCCGACCTCGTCGGACACCATCGGCTGGAAGAAGCTGTCATGCTCTTCGGGCCGCAAAAGCTGACCGTCCAGGAACGGCACTACCGCATCGAGCACGGCGGCATCGCCGGCCGCGCCGACATAATGCGCGACGGCGTAGGCGAGCCACGCCCGGTCGTCGGAGATCCGCGTGCGCACGCCCTGACCGGAATGCGGCAGCCACCAATGCTGCACGTCGCCCTCGACGAACTGTCGCGCCGCCGCCCGCAGCAGGTGCTCGCGCGTCAACGCCGGCCGCGCCGCGGTCAGCGCCATGCCATCCTGCAACTGGTCGCGGAAGCCGTAGGCGCCGCTCGCCTGGTAGAACGCCGAGCGCGCCCAGATGCGGCAGGACAGCGTTTGATACAGCAGCCAGCCGTTCAGCACGATGTCCATCGCCCGGTCGGGCGTCTTCACCTGCACCGCGCCGAGGACATCGTCCCAGTGCCGGCCGACTTCGGAGAGCACGACATCGAGATCCTTGGTGCGGTAGCGCGTGATCAGCCGCCGCGCCTCTTGCGCGCTGGTCGCTTCGCCGAGAAAAAACACGATCTCGACCCGCGCGTTCGCCGGCAGCACGAGCGTGGTTCGCAGCGCGGCGCAAGGATCGAGACCGGCGCCGACGGTATTGGAGAACGGCGCCGCGCTGGCGAGCGCCGCCGGATTTTCCAGCGTGCCATTGCGGCCGAGGAACTCCCGCCGGTCGCCCGTCCAGTCCATCCGGCGGCCACGCAGATCGGCGAAGGCGACGCGCGACCCGAACCCGGCACTCCATGGATTGCGGGCGAACATCGCGCCGGTTTCGGCATCGATCTCGGTCGTTACGAACGGTGCGGCGGCGGTGCGCGACGTACCCAGCACCCACTCCGCATAGGCGGTCACCGACAGATGCCGGGTGCGATTCGACGTGTTGCTCAGCGTCAGGCGCGAGATCTTGATCGGGTTGTCGAGCGGCACGTACTGCACAAGCTCCGCGGTGATGCGGTACGCGGAGTGCTCGAACCGGCTGTAGCCCCAGCCATGCCGCGCCACATAGGCAGCGTTGTGGTCGCGGATCGGCAGTGCTGTCGGGCACCACAGATCGCCGGTGTCGTCGTCGCGCAGATAGAACACCTCGCCCGGACGATCGCTGACCGGATCGTTCGACCAGGGCGTCAGTTGGTTCTCGCGGCTGTTGACCGACCAGGTGAAGCCGCTGCCTTCCGCCGAAACCTGGAAGCCGAAATCGGGATTCGCAATGACGTTGATCCAGGGTGCGGGCGTGGACTGGCCTGGCCCGAGGATCGTGACATATTCGCGCCCGTCGGCCGCGAAACCGCCGAGGCCGTTGAAGAACTCCAGGCCCGGTGGTGGTGGCGCGATGCGTTGTTCCGCGCCGGCCGCCGCCCGCTTTCGCGTGACCCGCTCCGCTTCTTTCGGTTCCGGTACGCGGTTGAGCTGATCGGCGAGCGAGCCGCGTTGCCCGACCAGAACGACCCGCGCCACCGACGCGAGCAGGGCGCGGGCCTCCGGCGCAAGCAGGTCGGCCCGCAGCACGAAGACGCTGCCGTTCCGGCGCTCGACGCCGTCCGGTCCTGACGATTGACTCGCGCGGACCAGTGTCTCCAATGCGATCTGCAAATCCTGCACGTAGGACGGGGCGCGCTCGTTCAGGATCACCAGATCGACCGCGAGCTGCTTCATCCGCCAGTATTCGTGGGCCTGGAGCAATTGCCGGGCGAGGTCGAGGTGTTCGACATCGGCAATGCGCAGTAGCGCGATCGGCAGGTCGCCGGAAATGCTCATGGGCCAGAGCCCCGGCTGCGCGCCGGCACCACGGCGGATCGTGTCGGAAGACGGCCGCAGCGACGGTCCCGCATGCAGCAGATGGCCGGCGAGACGCTGGAACAGCCCGGCCTCGCCCGGATCGATACCGAGATGGTGCAGTTGCACCTGTGCCTGGGTCCAGGCCAGCGTCCCCGCACGCTCGAATGCGGTGGTGTCGCGATGCTTGTCCACGAGGTCGAGCACCGCCGCGCGTGATTCCGCAATCACGGTCCAGAAGGCGATGCGCACGATCGCCCCGGGTGCGACACGCACACGATGGCGTAGGGCGAACACCGGATCGAGCACCGTGCCAACAGTATTTGACAGCGGGCGGCCATCGACCACGGCGATCGGCCGGTGGCTGCCGTGGCCACGGCCGAGGAACCGGGCCCTGTCGGTTTCGACTTCCGGCTTCCCCACCGCCTCGCCGTCAACAATAGCCAGATGCGCGGCCCACACCTCCTGCTCGGTCGGCGAACGCCGCCGCCTGGTTGCCAGGATGGTGCCGAGATCGGCGAGATACTCGGTGGCGACGAACAACTTCATGAAGGCTGGATGCGCGACGTCGTCGGCCTGCGCTGCCAGCACCAATTCGGCATAGGACGTCACGTCGATCTCGCGAGCCCGGTTGCCGGAATTGGTAATCGAAACGCGGCGAACCTCGGCGTCGCTCTCGCCTGAAACGAGCACCTCCAGCGTGGTGGCCAGCGTGCCGTCGTGCCGGGTGAACTCGGCGCGATCCTCGTTGAACATGACTTCATAGGTGTCGGGCTCAGTGCCGCTGGGTTGGAATCCGGCGGACCAGACCTCGCCGCTGCCGACATCGCGCAGGTAGACGTACGAGCCCCAGTCGTCGCTCGTGGCATCCTCGCGCCATCGCGTCACCGCGATGCCTCGCCAGCGGCTGTAGCCGGAGCCGGCAGCGGTCAGCATCACCGCGTATTGGCCGTTCGACAGCAGATGGGACGTGAGCGACGCATTGTGCGCGGTGACAAGTCGCCTTCCAGCCTGCGGTCCGACCTGCCGCACCGCCGCATCCTTTGCGTCGGCGGCCCAGGGACGCACCACGGCGACGTCGCGCGGCGTGCCTTCCTGCAACAGCAGTTCGGTCGCCTGCACCATCGGTTCGGCGTGGAACCGCGCGCGCATCGCGCCATCCAGCAATGCATCGGCGATGGCGACGATGGTCATGCCCTGATGATGCGCCATGTAGGCACGCACGATCGCGACCTTGGCATCCTCCGGCAGGCGGATCGGCGTGTAATCCAGTGCCTCGTAGAAGCCGTAGCGTCCGCGTGCTCCGATGCCGGCAAGCCGCTCGTAATTGCGAGCCGCCGCTGTCGGATCGACCATGGCCGCGAGCGCCGTCGCATACGGCGCCACGACGGCGTTGTCGCCCAGACCGCGCTTCAGGCCGAGCCCGGGAACGCCGAAGTTGGAGTATTGGTAGGTGAGCTCCAGGTCGCGGGCGTTGTAGGCGGATTCCGAAACGCCCCAGGGCAGGCCTAGAGATTTGCCATAGCCGATCTGCCGCCGCACGATCAGGTGGCTGGTTTGCTCCAACAGGCTCCCGGCCGGCGCGCGCATCACCAGCGACGGCATCAGGTATTCGAACATCGAACCCGACCAGGAAATCAGCGCGGCGCCATTGGCGATGGGCGTGACCGCGCGACCGAGATGGAACCAGTGGCGCGCCGGGACATCGCCCTTGGCGATGGCGATGAAGCTCGCAAGCCGTGCCTCGGACGCAAGCAGATCGTAGCAGCTCGGGTCGAGGGTGCCGTCCTGCACGCGATAGCCGATCGAGAGCAGCTTGCGGTCCGGATCGAGCAGAAAACCGTAGCCCATTTCGAGGGCCATCCCGCGCGCGGTCGCTGCGAGCGCGGCGAGGCGGGTCGCGAGAGCGGCGGCGGCATCCGGCGACGCAACGATGTCACGCCGATGGCTGTCGATCGAGCGGCGCGTCGCGGCAAGCCAGAACAGCATGTCTGCACCCGTGTCGTCGCCCCGTTCGCTGGCGAAAGCCGCGGCGATGTCGGCCACGGTGTCCGCCTGCGCCGCAAGGTCCGTCAGCCGTGCCGCGAGGTTTGCATCGGCCAGGTCCGGCAGTTGCAATTCGACGGCCAGCGCGGTGAGCGCCTGGTCGAGCTGCTGCCAGGTTGCGGTCTGGGTGCGTCGCCCGTCGCGCAGCCGATCGGTCGCTGCACGTGCGAGTTCGAGGGCGTCGGCGATGCCGCCCAGGCGCTGCGCGGAATTTGGTGTGCGGACGGTCCACTCGTGGCAGGCGTTGGCGAGTGCGATCAGGTGGCCGGCGAGGTTCCCGCTGTCCACGGTGGAGACATAGCGGGGATCGAGCGGGCGCAGGTCGTTGGTGTCGTACCAATTGAAGAAATGCCCGCGGAAGCGTTCAAGGCGCCCCATGGTGGTCAGCGTTGCGTCCAGCCGCTCGGCCGCTTCGGTAGTGCCCAGCCAGGCAAAGTCGCGCGCGGTGGCCGTGGAGAGGAGACAAAGGCCGAGATTGGTCGGCGACGTGCGGTGGGCCAGCGCGGGCGCCGGGTCTTCCTGGAAATTGTCCGGCGGCAGCATGTTGTCGGCCGCTGTCACGAAGGTTTCGAAGTATCGCCAGGTGCGCCGCGCGATCAGCCGCAGCGCGCGCGCGTCGGCCGCCGAAACGGCGATCCCTCCGGCGATGGGCGGTGGCCGGCTGGTCCAGCGTGCGATCGCCGGCGAGGCAATCCACAGCGCGGCGAGCGGCACCGCCAGCGGCCAGGTACCCAACGACCAGGTGCCTTGCGCGAGCGGCACGGTGCCCAGCGCCGCCATGCCGTGCGCCAGCACCAAGGTGCCGTGCCGCGACAGCAGCGGCACCAGCAGCGCCGCGAAGCCGAACCCAACGCCGCTGATCATGACGCGATAGAAGCCGAGAAGGTCAAGGCGGGGGCCGATCGTCGCCTGTGCCGCCGGAACCCACTCGAGCAGGTGCCGGCGGGTGACGAACAACCGCACCAGGGTGCGCAGAATCGCATCGCCCATCAGCCAGGCCTGATGCGCCATGAAGGTGACGTCGAGCGCAGTCTGCGCCAGCGCTGTTCGCAGGTCGGTGCCAAGCGCTCCCAGATGGCTGCGCAGCGTGATGCCGCCGCGGCGTGGCACGATGACGGAGAGGACGGGGAGGAGTGGAGGCAGCAGGATCGTCAGCAGCACAAACCCGATCCACACCGAGGCTGCCGCAAGCGGCATTGCCAATCCCGCCAACAATGCCAGCGTGCAGGCCGGTGCCGACAGTGTTCGCCGAAGATTGTCGAACATCTTCCAACGGCCCATCGCCGGGATGGCGTTACGGATCCGATCCGCGCCGCCGATCGGTCCGTGGCCGATCAACCACGGCAGCAACTGCCAGTCGCCGCGCGCCCAGCGGTGGTGGCGCCTCGCGGCAACGTCGTAGCGGGCGGGGAATTCCTCGACTACCTCGATGTCGGAGGCGAGACCGGCGCGGGCGAATACGCCCTCGAACAGGTCGTGGCTGAGCAGGGTGGAGTCCGGCACGCGATCGACGAGCGCGGCCTCGAACGCGTCGACGTCGTAGATGCCCTTGCCGGCGTAGGAACCTTCGCCAAACAGGTCCTGGTATACGTCGGAGACGGCGGCGGCATAAGGGTCGATGCCGTTCATGCTGGAAAAGACGTGCTGGAACAGGGAACCCTCGCGACCGACCGGCAGTGACGGCGTGACCCTGGGCTGCAGCACGCCGTAACCGGCGACAACGCGGCCTAGAGCGGCGTCGAAGTACGGCCGGTTGAGTGGGTGCGCCATCTTGCCGATCAGCCGATGCACGGTGTCGCGTGGCAGCCTGGTGTCGGCATCCAGCGTGATGACGTAGCGCACATCGGCGGGCATTCGCGGCGGCTGCCCACCGAGTTCCAGGAAATTCGTATCGGTTGCCCCGCGCAGCAGCCGGTTCAGTTCGTGCAGCTTGCCGCGCTTGCGTTCCCAACCGATCCAGCGCGCCTCGCCGGCGTTCCATACCCGCTTGCGGTGCAGCAGCAGGAAGCGGTCGCCGCCGGGCGCGGGACCATAGCGGCGATTGAGCCGCGCGATGCCGGCAATCGCGGTTTCCAGCAGCGCCGCATCGCCGTCGACATGCTCTGTCGCGGCATCCAGCCAGTCCGAGAGCAGCGCGAAGTGGAGATCTCCCTCTGGACTGGCGAGGTGGTGGATCTCCAGGCGCTCGATCTGCGCCTCGATCGCCACTTTGGTTGTCAGCAGCGTGGGTACTGCGATGAGCGTACGTAACTGTGCGGGCACGCCGTTACGCAGTTCCAATCCGGGCAGCAGTGTCGCGCCGACGCCGCGCGTTATGCCGCGGTTCACCAGCGCCACCGCCACGTCGATGGCGGGGATTGTGCCCAGCGCACAGAGCAGGCTCAGCCACAACGGGGCGAGGCCGCGGGCGTGCAGGATGAGCAGCGGAATTGCGAGCAGGATCGCGGCGACCACGCCGCCTGCCGCGACGTAACCGCGGATGCCGGCTACCCTGCTCAGGCGTCCAGGCCAGGAGGCCAGCGGTGGCCGGTAGCCGATCGCCGCTTCGAAGGCGCGGCGGCCGCCGGCGAGCAGGTGATAGCCGGGATCGGCGTGGCGGACCTGCTCCACTTCGGGATTGGCTGGCTCGGGCTCGGCTGGCGCGGAAGGGGCTGGCGCGGGATTCGCCGACCCAGCCGGTTGCGCCGCCTGGAGGGCGCGGCCGGCAACGTCGAGTTCCGTGCGGTTCGAGCCGCGCGCCAATGCTTCGATGGCGCCGCGATAGAGACTACGCGTCGGGAAATCCATATCGCGAAATGCGCTGCCCGCCGCGAGTACCTCGTCCACCAGGCTGACGCGCTCGAACAGGTCCGGCCAATCGACGTCGGAGATCAGGCGCATGCTGGTGATGATGTTGCGCACGGTGACGGCGGCGGCACCCTGCGCCTGGTGTTCATCGTGCACCACCGCGTCGGCCGTGGTTCCCTGCGCCGCCAAACGCTGGTCGAGCCACGTCAGCGCGGGCGTGATCCTGGGATCCTGGTCGCGCAACCGGTGCACGAGCTGGACGGCGAATGCGCCGGACAGGCTGCTACCTTGCAGTTCTGCGAGCACCACGGAGGCGGGCTCCGCGATGCAGTCGCCGGCGCCGAGCAAGCGGTCGGCAAGACGATCTGCCTGCTGCCGTGCGGCACGGCTGTTCACGATCAGGTCGGCGAGGCGCCGGAGGTTTTCGACCAGTACGATCCTGAGCGTGATGCCGACCGCCCAGAGTTCGCCGATCGTCAGCGGCTGCACCTCCTGGTAGGCGCGCACGAAACGGCACAGCATCTCGGCGTCGAAGTGGCTGTCGGTGTGCGCGACGAAGGCCCAGGCCAGGCCGAACACGCGCGGATAGCTGGCGAACGGTCCATCGGCCAGTTTCGGCAATTGCCGATAGTAGCCGGGCGGCAGCGAGGAACGGATTTCACGAATCTGCCGTTCGACGAGGTAATAGTTGTCGACCAGCCAGTCGGCCGCCGGTGTGATGGCACGGCGCTCATTGACCGCTCCGGCGATCACACGGTAGGCGCGGAGCAGTACGGCGCCATTGTCGGCCAGGCGGCGGGCCAGGGGTTGGCCGCGGCTAGGCCCCGGGGTGACCGGCTGTGCAATCGCGAGGCTTCGCGCATGCTCTTCGAGGCGTTCGACGCTGAACAGCTCGGCCCGAACCGGATCACTGCTGAGCCAGGGAGAAGGCGACGGTTCGCGCCGAACGAGGCGATCGATGAGTGATGACAATTCGGCCTTTCTGCGGCACTTGCAGCGCGAGTTGACCGCTTATGTGGGGACTGTCGCCTGCGTGAGATGGTCACGCGCTGCGATAGCTTCCAGCCCAGCTTAGCACCCATCCGGGGCAGTGGCCAAAAAGCGACGTACCCGGTCGCGGCTAGGAGCCTGCCCGGCTGGAACATGGCACAACCGCTGTTGTGCCCAGGCGCGGCACGCATCGGACGCCAGCCACGGCAAGGCGCTGCGGCCTAGGTAGTTTCCGAGGGCTGACGATCGTCGGCCGCGGCGCTAGTTTCTAATTTGGCAAGTTGCCATTGCGCCGCTCGCAAGCGGTGACGCGGCGACGTCATCATTCCTTGCCGGAACCCAGAAAGGATACGCTCATGTCACGTCTCTCCCACCCGCTCGCAATGCCCGTGCCGTTTGCACGCTCGATTGCGCTCGCGGCCCTGATGGGTGCCACGATGTTTGTCAGTCCGCTGGCCGCGGCTCCCGCCGACGGCGCCAGCACCGCGCCCAGCGCCACGGCGGCGGCGGCACCGCGGACCAAGGCCGCGGCGGGAGCCATGGCGACGAAAGCGGAGACCGTTGAGCAGCGGATCGCCAGTCTTCACGCGGCGCTGAAAATCACGCCGCAGGAGGAAGCGAACTGGACCAGCGTCGCGCAGGCGATGCGGGATAATGCCGCCGCCATGCAAAAGCTGATCGCGGACGAGACTGCCCAGGCCCCGCAAAGCATCACCGCGGTGGCCGATTTGCAGAACTACGAGAAATTCGCCCAGGCGCATGTCGATGGATTGAAGACCCTAACCGCGTCGTTCGAGACACTGTACAATTCAATGCCTGATGCACAGAAGAAGGTCGCCGATCAGGTGTTCCAGAGCTCTCGCCACCACGGCACCGCGTCGCACAGCTAGCCACGTCCGCCGTCGCCGATCGGCGGCGTGACACCATGCTCATCAAAGGAGGTCGTAATGGCCTGCATCACCGGTACCAATTCGAGACGCCATCTGTCGGCGAAGCTCACATCGGGGCTCGCAATCTCCGCGTTCCTCGTGCTCGGGACATTTATTGCATCGGCTAACGCGGAGCAGCGTCGGGACGAGCACCGTGGTGGCGACCGCCACGGCGATTGGCATGGCGGCGGCGGCGGCGGCTACTATCCTGCTCCGCCGGTGGTTTACGGTGCGCCATATTATGCGCCATATTATGCTCCACCGCCGGTGGTTTACGGGCCTGCCGTCGGCGTCTACCTGCCGGGCGTCACCATCGGCATTCAGTAAGCGCTTGATCCGAAGGCAGCCGCCGACAGCGATGCCGGCGGCTGCCCTCGCCTGCGTGCTGGTGGCCAGACGGTGAGACGGTTGCGGTTGTCGGTCGCGCCCGGTGGAACTCACACCATCGTGACCGCGCCGAGACACCGAGCCAAACAAGACACGGCGGACGCACGGCAGTGCCCAGCCACCGCCCTCATCGATAAACCAGCCCCGGAATCGTCGCATGCGTGAGCACCTTGGCCGTCTCGCTGCCGAGGAGGATCGCCGAGATGCCGTGCTGGACGGCCTTCCTGGCAAGTTCCGAACCGTCCGTGAGTATCAGGATGCTGGTATAAATCGCCCGCTCCTTGGTCACGATCTTGTTCCGGCGACACAGTCAAGGTTCTGACTTCGCAAGATGCTTGCGGATCGCCTGCAATTCCTGCCGACGCTCACCCGTCGTCTTTGGATAGGACATTTTCAGTCCTTCCAACGTATCAAGCACGACCTGGGACACGATCAGTCGGGCATTCTCCTTGTCGTCGGCAGGCACGACATACCAGGGCGCGTGACCTGTGCTTGTCGCACTCAGGCATTCCTCATACGCCTTCATGTAGTGCTTCCAGAATTTCCTCTCCTCGATATCCGCAAGGCTGAACTTCCAATTCTTTTCCGGTTCATCGATCCGTTGCAAGAAGCGCTTGCGCTGCTCTTCCTTCGAAAGATGAAGATAGAACTTCACGATTCGAGTGCCGTTGTCGTGCAGGTGTCGTTCCAGATCCACGATGGACCGATACCGGTGACGCCAGACCACCTCGTTATCGCGCGGCGGATCCGGGATGCCTTGGCTGCGGAGAATTTCCGGGTGGACGCGGACGACCAGCACCTCCTCGTAGTATGATCGGTTGAAGATGCCGATGCGTCCGCGTTCGGGCAGATCGCGGGTGGTGCGCCAGAGAAAGTCGTGCTGCAATTCGATAGCGCTGGGATGCTTGAAGCTGAACACCTGGCAGCCTTGCGGGTTGATCCCCGACATCACGTGCTTGATGGCGCCATCCTTTCCCGCCGCATCCATCGCCTGAAAGATCAGCAGGACGGCATACCGACCGGACGCATAGAGAAGCTGCTGTTGCGCGCTTAGTCGCGCGACGTGGTCCTGGAGAATCTCGTGGTACTGCTCTTTGGATTTGTAGACGGGATCGACCAGCGTCGGCCATTTCTTGAGGGCGACCTCATCTCCCTCGTGAACTCGGAAATCCTTTGAATAGATCTTCATCGGTATCCTCGCGACAGCCTGTCGCCACCCTAGGTGATCCTGAGACGGCGAAACAGCGGAACCTTGACGAAATCCAGGGCGACGGCAAAGGCGATAGCCGCGGCAAGCGCGGCGGCCACCACCAACGGCTGCAAGGGTGCCATGGCGATCCCGCCGACGGCCAATGCCGCGGCGATCAGGACATCGGCGACCGATGATGCGGCAAGCCAGAAGCTCGGGCGAGAGGACCAAAGGCGTCGGCGTTCGCGATTGGTATAGGTGGTCGCCTGGTTGCCGAACACCACACCAACAAAAGCCAACGTCTGCAGAGTTCCGGTGTCGAACCCCATCCGGTAGACGCCGAACGCCAGGACGGATGTGCAGAACACCAGCTCGCCACAGCCCATGACCACGCCAGCGACCGTCAGATTGCCGATGTGCCACGCATTCGGCATCGGCGATGGTCGCACATTGTCGGTCGTTATCGACATGCCGAGGAAGTCGCCGAAGATCATGATGAGGACCATCAGCAGGGGCGTGAGAACCGCATGACCCGTCATGACCAGGCCGACGGCCAGGAACAGCACCTGCACCGTCTTCTTGGTGATCGAGTTCAGTGTGTAGGTCAGGATGCGCTGGAACGTCACGCGCCCTTCCTTGACCGCGGCGACGATGCCGGCGAGCCCGGGCTCGGTCAGCACCATGCCGGCGGCCGACTTGGCGACGTCGGTCGCGGTCGAGACCGCGATGCCGATCTGCGCCTGGCGGAGCGCCGGCGCATCGTTGGCGCCGTCGCCGCACATGCCAACAATGTGGCCGCCCCTCTGGAACGCCTTGACGAGCTTGTACTTGTCCTCCGGCAGCACGCCGGCGAAGACCGCGAACGTCTCGGGGTGTACGGCCTGCGGAATTGGACCGGGCGGGCAGACCGCGCCGGTGAGCCCCACCGCCTTTGCAACGATGGTCGCCGTGGCTGGCGCATCCCCGGTTGCCATCACGGTGCGCACGCCCAGCTCCCGCAGTTCGCTGACGAGCGCGGCCGAGTCCGTGCGGGGCGGGTCGCTGAGTGCGATCAGCCCCGCCAGCTTCATCGCTGTTGGCGGCCCGACCGCAACCGCCAGCACCCTGAAACCCTGACCTTCAAGCTCTTGCGCCGCTTGTGTCGCGATTGCCGACGGCGGCGCCAGACCAACGACCGCGGCAAACGCCCCCTTCACCACGCGCTGTGTCCCATTGGGCGTGCCGCCGGTCTGGTCCGCGACGGTCGCCTCCGACATCTTCGTTGCCGGATCGAACGGGACGAAGCCGATGATGTGCGGCGCATCGGTGGCACCCTTGCCGCTGCCGGCCGCGCGAATGGCGGCGTCGACCGGATCCTCGCCGCCATCCGAACTCGCCAGCGCAGCCAGCATCAGCACCCGCGCCTCGTCGAATCCCGGCATGGCCCGCACCGTTGTCACCGTCAGGGCGTTGCGTGTCAGCGTGCCGGTTTTGTCGGCGCAGAGGACATCCATCGATGCCGCTTCGTCCACCGCGGAAAGACGGGTCGGCAGAACACCCAGCTTCGCCAGGGCACGCGCGCCAAGCGCTGACGCAAGGGTGAAGGTGGCTGGCAGAGCGACCGGTATCGATGCGAGGACCGCCGTCAGCACCAGGGGGATGATTTCGCCGACCGGCATCGTGAGAAACCAGGCATAGGCCACCAACAACGTGATGAGGACACCATTGAACGCTGCGAGATTGCGCACGACACGCAGCACCGCCTTCTGCTGCGAGCTGACGACGTGGGCGGTGCGGACGAGTTCCGCGGTGCGGCCGAACTTGGTACGCGCGCCGGTTGCCGTGACCTCCGCCACCGCTTCACCGCGCCGCACCAACGCTCCCGCGTAGGTTTGCAGGCCAGCGCCCGCTTCGATGGGAACCGATTCCCCGGTCAGCATGGATTGGTCGAGCAATACCTCGCCGCTGGTCAAACGCACATCCGCGGCTACCACGGCCCCGAGCGATAGCTTCACCATATCGCCCGGCACCAGCTCGGTTGCGGGTACGGTGTTCCATGCGCCATCGCGCCTGACAGATGCGGTCAGCGCGAGTCTCGATTTCAGTGCGGCAAGGGTGGCCTGCGCGCGCCCCTCCTGGAAAAGTCCGATCGCTGCGTTGAACATCAGCAGGCCGGCGATGATTCCGGCTTCGGGATAGTCGCCCAGCACGACCTGAAGCACGATCGCCGCTTCGAGCATCCACGGTACTGGCGCCCAGAATTTGTCGAGCGCCCGGCGCAATGGATGCATCGTGGTATCAGGTATTGCGTTGGGACCAAACTTCACCAGGCGACGGCGGGCCTCGTCGCCGGTCAGGCCGCCTGGTCCGTCATCCTTCGTCGCCGGTGCCGACTTCCCCAAGGGCGTGCTTGTGGAAGGCAAAACGGCGGTTATGGCCATGATCTACCCTCTAAGTTCGACAAGCCCTCTACTGGCCGATCCGACCAACCCCTTGTCACGGCTGGCCGTGACAAGGGGGGTGGGATCAGCCGGGGATCACCGATCTTTCCGCGATTTGACTGACGACGCGTTAATCTATGGCAGACTTGCGCCGGTCGTTCAAACCGCCGCGGGGACCTGATGATCCGCCGGTTCTGTCGCTTGCACGCCCGCATGCACATCCAGGCGTACGGGCTTTGCTGTCCCAAGGATCGTTTGGGCACGCGCCACTTCCCCTGCCGGGCCGTGTGCCATTACCAGAAAAGCATCGGCTTTCAAGGCGGACTCGTATTCAATCACGCTATCCTTCGGCACGCCGATGCTATAGAGCGCCGCGCCAAGCGCACTCAGTCCACCGACCATGACGGCGGTCTCGATGCCCGAGATCGCAACCGATGCCAGGTAGCCGAGCACGATGACATGCCCGACGACGGGAATCGTCATAAACAGCCCGCCGAGAAACAAGCCCCAGAAGCCGCCCCAGAACGCGCCGCGCAGACCCCAGAATTTGATTCGATCGCCAGCGCTATAGAAGCCGACCACCTTTTCCTCGCTGTGGTATCCCTTGCCTACAAGGCTGAGGTTCTTCATATCGAATCCGGAAGCGGTCAGCTTTTTCACGGCCGCTTCCGCTGCCTGGTGGTCAGCAAAAACAGCGATGACTGTGTCGGTCTTTTCCATTTGGTCCTCCTATGGAACGGAATCATCGCAGAGGCCCGCTCCCCTGCATCGTATGCTTCGAACCGCACGCGAGTCGGCAAGCGGCCAGGGGCGGTGGCCTTTGGAGCGCGTCATCTGATCAACCCGGCGGCATGAAAGTTGCGCGATCGTGGTTCCGACCTAGATCCGCCCAACGAGCATCAGCACCACCAGGACGATCAGCACCAGCCCCAGCCCGCCGCTGGGAAAATAGCCCCAGCGAGCGCTATGTGGCCATGTCGGCAGCGCACCGATGAGCAGCAGAATGATGACGATGAGAAGAATCGTTGACATGTTGGGAGGTCCCTAGCGTTGCACCGTGTGCTTCACGCTTCCTGCAACATTCTGCTGCTTGCCTTCGAGCCGTTCCGCCTTGCCGTCCACTTGAAGCTTGATATCGCCGACCAGCTTGCCGACGGCTTGCTTCACGAGCCCGATCATGTGCCGGCCGACGCCGATCACTCGGTCCCTGTCCATCTCGTCAGACGCTTGCCTGCGACGGCTACGGTGTATTCTTGTCGGCGCTGTGCGTGATCGCGTGGCCGGTGGCGGAGATGTCTTCGCCGGCGCCGGCAGTGGTGTGGCAGGCACTCAGCAGCGGCGCCGCGCCAAGCAACACGAGTACGGTCAGGGCGATCAAGATATTTGCACGCATGGTGAATATCCTTCGGTATGGATGGGTTAGACTCGCAGCACCACGGGCCAACCTATGTGTTGGAATGGACGGCCCTGGTTGAAGCGGTCGACGTGGCAGGCGGCAACAGCCGTGACTCCGATTGGCCCGTCAGTGCCTCACGCTGTGCTGTCAGCTCAGGGGCGTTGAACCTGCTGCGTCGTCGTGGTGGTGGATGATGACACCGGCGACGGCTGCACCATGGTGGTGGTTCGCTCGCTGGAGGTGGAGGTAGTCTGGGTAACCGGCGGTGGCGACGAACCGCAGCCGGCCAGCAAAGCCGTGCCGCCGAGCAGTGCCAGGCCAAGTGCCAGGCCGGAACGCGATGGGGTATTGATCATTATACAACTCCCGGAAGTTCGAGCGGCTGGCCCTGCTGCTGTCGATTGAACAGCCTGCACCAGCCAATCAGCGTGGCGGTAACCGGACAGGCAAGACTGCCCGGCATCCGGCATGGGGACGGTCAGTGGACGGTGGTTGTTTCGCTCGACTTGCGTGTCGTCGCGAGATCGCCGGCCGGCGTGACATTGGTGCCGTTCGAATAGGTCCGCGTCTTGTCCACCGTGACCCCGTTGCTGTCGGTGGTCTGCTGGCTACTGCTCGAACTGGAGCCGCCATACACCGGAGCAGGGGTTGCCGTTGTCGACTGGGTTGATGTCGTGCTCGAAGAAGAGGTTTGCGCAACCGCAACCCCCGTCATCATCGCAAGAGCGGTTGCCGCTGCGAGGTAAGTTCTGAACATGTGGTGTCCTCCTGGGAATTGATTGGCAGCGAAGATCGCCGTCTGTCCCGTTGACCGATGTGGGATGCGTAACGGCGTGGCGGCAGGTTCGGAAACTACTCAGGTCAGCCTGCCAGCGAGGGATAGGTAGTTTCCGGTCCTATCGCACGATCTGCCACCGGCTATGTTCGACGTCACGAATGCATCGGGCCTGGTCCGTGGAACTGGCCAGCACAACCATCGCCGGCCCCCCGCATCCGGGGGCCGACACTCGGGCTTCCCATCCCGGTCCGAACGCCAGACAGGAGTAGCGTTATGCAAAACACATATAAGGCAGCCGCGCAGCCGAATCGGGTGATGGCGCTGTATGCCAATAGCGCCTTGTCCTTCGATCTGTCGAAGACCGCGACATTTGCCGACCTTGCCGACCGCCTCGATCGCCTCGGCGAGCAGCATATCGGCACACCGACGGCAATTTATATGAAGTTCAGCATGACGTTCGAGCCGGTTACGCTGCAGGCTGGCCACTGACGAGCCGATCCTTCGGCATCGCTCCGTCAAACGACGATTGCTCGGGCGCTTGCCGTGCACGCCTGTACATCGATTCGACCACGAATTCCCGCGACGATACCATGGAGCGCAGGATATCATTATTCCTTAGATACTCGGCCAGGCTTGCCTCGGTTGCCGCATTCGGCTTGGTGGCAGGGTGCGCACAGCAGTGCCCCAGACAAGCCGTCGCGGTGGTGCCGTACAACCCGCCGGGAAACGCGCTGGCTGCTGTGCCTGCCGGCGGCATCACCTGGTACCATGTGACGTTCGCAACCAACAGCTATCAGATCGATCCCGCCGGGCAGCAGGCGATCAACACCGCCGCCAGCAGCATGCAAAACAACACGGCGCTGACGGCAACGCTGATCGGCAAGTCCGATTCGGTCGGTGGCGGCGATGCGAGCAATATGCGCCTGTCCCAGCAGCGTGCGGCCGCGGTGCGCACCGCATCGTTGAATACCGGCATGGTCCCGGCTCAGCAGATCGAGACGCGCTGGACCGGCGAGCGGCAGCAGAGCGGCCAGACCGTGACCGACGTGGCCGACGCGAGCAATCGCGCGGTTGACATCGGCGTGCACTGAACCGGACCCCCCTCCTCCGCGATTGCCTGCGCACCGGTACTACCGCCACGAAGCAACACGTGGCGATATGGGTGCGTACTGGCCGTGGCACCAAATGCCAGATGCGGGCTCCGCACGCCGCGGCGTCAGCCATGATGCGGAAGCAGACATTGCGACGATATGCGCAGTCGGTCCCTCGGCCGGCCTCGGACACTACTCATGCGGAATGTCAGGACACGGTGCGCACGCGGCTACACCCAAGCCGATCGCCGCGCCGCCGGATCGTCATCGCGAGCGGAAGCGCCGCGCGGTCGCCAGGCGCGCGACGCGCGGCAGCCAATTCTAGTGGTTCCAGCCACCCCCCTCGTGATAGGCGGCATGATCCCGATCGCCCCAGCCGTTTCCGTAGCCGGGATCCGGGCCGATAACACAGGCGGTGAGACCGAGTGAAAGCAGCAGCAGGGCAATCAGTGCTTTTGTCATTGGAGTCTCCATGGGCGGCGCCTGTTCGCGTAGTACGGAACACGCGCATTGCATGAGACCGGCGCCGGGCGGCGTTCGATGCAATGGTACGGGTTGCTCACGATCGGCGCTGTCCGCGGTCCCCCATCATCCAGATCACCCGGTCAGCGCCCGGTGAGGAACGTGGGCTGCATTCAGCGCAAGAATCGTCGCCCTGCCATTCAAGACTATCTTTTCAGATGGTCATGCTTCGTGCCGGGGCAAGACGCATTTGGTCGCAGCCGCTCGCCGTGCCTGGATCGGAATCTACCTACCGCCCGGCGAGGCGCTTACTCCCCGGCAGGTGAATCTCCGGCAGCGGCAAGCGCCAATCGAGCCAACGCGGGAAGCGACCTGGAGCCGGTCTTCTTCATGATCGAGGCCCGATGATTCTCGACGGTGCGTTGGCTGATATGGAGATCCGCGGCGATATTCTTGCTGGGATGGCCCGCAAGGACGAGCTCCATAATTTGGCGCTGCCGCGGTGTGAGATCCGCGACGTGGCTCGCCGCGGCGTCGTGCCAGGCCAGCAGCTTGCTCGAATCCCGCGACTGTTCCAGCGCGCGTTCGACGCAGACCAGCAATTCGCCGCGGCTGATCGGCTTTTCGATGAAGTCCGAGGCGCCGGCTTTCATCGCTTCCACCGCGATCGCCACGTCGCTGTTGCCGGTGATCATGATGGCGGGCAGGTGATGGCCCGCATCCTTCATCCGCCGCAGCAATTCGAGCCCGCTCATTCCCGGAAGGTAGGCGTCGATCACCAGGCAACCCTCGCGACCGGGGCGATACGCCGCGAGGAATTCCTCGCAAGCCGCAAAATCCTCGACGATCTTACCATCATCTTCCAGCACGGCGCGAACCGCGTCGCGTACCTCCCCGTCGTCATCGACAACGAAGATGACGGGCGGCCCAAGCTCGCCGGCCGCCTCGGGCGGGTGCTGCGCGCGTGGCTCCTTTGCGGGTGGCGATGCCAGAAGCAGGCGCTGGATGGCCTGCGTGAGCTCCTTCAACTTCATCGGCTTGTTGAGCTGCACGCAGTCCTGTAGCGCGATGTGACGCAACGTGCCGGTCGATATGTCGCCGGTCAGAATGATCACCGGAGTTTGGCAATGCAGCGTTTCCCGTAGCCGTGCCGCAAGCTGCAACCCGTCCATGCCCTTTGGCAGGTTATAGTCGGCAAGAATCAAATCCGGCCGGATGGTTCCTCGCGTCACCAGTTCCAATGCCGCGACACCGTCAGGTGCCGTTATTGCGCGATAGCCTTCACCCTTCAGGAACATTTCGAGCAGATCGCGCACCTCGGGATCGTCCTCGACGGCCAGAACCGTACCGGAATGGCGAACCTCGGCGAGCGGTCCGGCACCGGCACGCTGCCAATCGGGTACAGTCTGTGGCGCTGTATCGCCCGATGGCAGCATCACGTCGACCGCGAAAACCGAGCCCTTGCCGGGCTGCGAACGCACGCGGATCCGGTGGCCGAGCAAATTCCCCAGGCGTTGCACGATCGAAAGACCGAGACCCAGGCCACGGCTGCGTTCGCGCGCGGCATTGTCGACCTGATGGAACTCCTCGAAGATCTCCTGTAGTTCCTCATTGCGGATGCCGATGCCGGTGTCCCACACCTCGATGCTCAGCATCCCCTCGTGCCGGCGGCAACCCAGCAGCACTTTGCCTCGCTTGGTGTATTTCAACGCGTTCGACAGCAGGTTACGAATCATCTGCTCCAGCAGGCGCGGGTCGCTATGCACTGACAGGCTGCACGGCACCACGCGCAAGGCAAGCCTGTTGGCGTTCGCGTGATAGGTGAATTCGTCGTGCATTCGTGACAGCAAATCGTTGATTGGGAAACTGGCCATGTCGGCCTGGACGATCCCGGCCTCAATCTGGTTGATGTCGAGTAGCGTGTTCAGCATGCCCGACATGGCGCTCAACGTTTCGTCGAGCCGTACGACCAGCTTCTGTGCGCGCTCTCCCTCGACCAGCTTTGCCAACAACCCTTGCAGCAGAGCGAGCGTTTGCAGCGGCTGACGCAGGTCATGGCTTGCGGCGGCAAGGAAGCGCGATTTCGCGGCACTCGCCAGCTCGGCTTGCCGCTTGGCTGCCCCCAACTCTTCCGCTATCCGCCGCCGTTCGGTGATGTCGGCAAAGCTGATGACGACGCCCTCAACATCGCCTTCCTGGGTGCGATAAGGCAATATGCGACGGACGTACCAGACGCCGTTCCGCGCGTCGATCTCGCGCTCGAGCGCGGCGTGGTCGCGCAGCACCGTTGCCGCATCGGTCAGCAGCGCGCTATCCATAGCCAGCGATGACAGGTCCGCCAGCGGCCGGCCGACATCGCTGGGAATGACATGGAAGAATGCCTCAGTGGCGGGTGTGAAGAAGCGGATGTTGAGACTGGCGTCGAGAAACAGCGTCGCCACATCGGTGCTGTACAGGACATTTTGCAGATCGTTGGAAATCGTGCGCTGCCGCTCCAGGGTTTCCTGAAGCTGGCTGTTGAGGGCGGTCAGCTCCTCGTTGAGCGACTGCAATTCCTCTTTCGACGTCAACAACTCCTCGTTTGTCGACTGGTATTCTTCGTTGACCGACAAGGCCTCCTCGTTGATCGCCTTCTGCTCTTCGCCGGAGATTTCCAAACTTCTTATGGCGCCTTGCAGTTCGGCTCGCGTGGCTTCCAGCTCCCGTTCGAGCTCGGCAACCCGCGGCACCTCTGCCACGCCGACAGGACCACCAGCCCGCGGCTCCCGTTGCTGATCGCCAACAAAGCAGACGAGCAGCAGCTCCTCGCCGTCGCTCTGAGTCGGCCTTACGTCGATGCTGAAGGCATGCGCCTCGCCGTTGTGGGTTATCCGTCCGCCCGGGACGACGATGCGGGTGTTCTGCTGAATGGCCTGTTGCAGCGCCGACCGGAGCTTGTTGCGGATGTCCTGGTGGGCCATGGCGAGCAGATCGTACGTGGGGTGTCCCGGCGCCACGCGCAAATAGCGATCGGTTGGCCCTATCGAGTACAGACATTCGTGCTTGCGATTGATCAGCACCGCGGCCGGCGCGTAGTTCTCCATCACCAGCCGTCGACATAGCTCGGCAAGAGCGGCCTGGGGCGAAGCCGGCTGGCCCGGGCCAGGCCGAGCTGAAGCGCGCACGACTTCGCCGGAGCTTCGCAGCAAGCCCAGTTCACCGGGCCGACTGCGGCCGATATGGCGATAGATCCGCTCCGGCTTGGAAATCACTTCGAACCGGCCATCGTCGGTGCCGATCGTTTCCGAACTGCCAAGCAGGAGAATGCCGCCCTGGCGCAGGGCAAAGTGGAACAGCGACACAACCTTGGCCTGCGCCTCCGGGCCCAGGTAGATCAGCAGGTTTCGGCAGGATACCAGGTCGAGACGGGAGAATGGTGGGTCGGCCAGCACGTCCTGCACCGTGAAGACCACCGACGCCCGCAGCTCCGGCGAGACCCGGTAACTATGATCTTCCTTCGAAAAGAATTGGGCAAGGCGTGCCGCCGACAGGTCCGCCTCGATCGCCGCGGGATACAAGCCTTCTCTGGCGCTTGCGATCGCATCCGGATCGACATCGGAGGCGAAAACCTGCAGCTTGATGTTGCGCCTGGACGCCGTGATTGCCTCGCGGAAGAGCATTGCCAGGGAATAGGTTTCTTCTCCCGTGCTGCACCCGGCAACCCAGATGCGGAGCGGGTGGTCATCTTCCCGGCGTTCAACCAGTTCAGGAATGACCTTCGCCGCCAGCAGATCGAACACCTTCTGGTCGCGGAAAAAGCTGGTAACGTTGATGAGCAGATCGCGCGAGAGCAGATCGAGCTCGGTTGGGTTGCCTCGCAGCATATCGAGGTAGCGGGCCATGTTGCCGGTCTCGATCGACGCCATCGCCATGCGCCGTTCTATGCGGCGCTGAAGAGTACCCGGCTTGTACAGCGTGAAATCATGGACGGTCTTGGTGCGGAGAAGGTCGATGATCTCGGGCAGCCGGTCCCGCCCCTTGTCCTTGGGAACTGAAGCGTCGTCGGGGTGGGTCAATACCAATTGCTGCCCGTGCCTGGCGAGCGCATCAGGAATTTTCGCCACCGGCAGCACAAGATCGACCATGCCGGTCATGATCGCACTGCGCGGCATGCCGTCATAGCCGGCCTCATCGGGATCTTGCGCGATGACGAGTCCACCTTGTTGCTTCACGGCTTGCAGCCCGAGGCTGCCATCGGCCCCGGACCCGGAAAGGATCACGCAGACCGCACGCTCACCGCAGTCCTGTGCCAACGAGTGCAGCAGGAAATCGAACGGCAGGCGCGCACCATGTCGTGCCTGGGGTGTCGAAAGGCTCAGGGCACCGCGAACGACGGAAAGATAGGTTCCAGGCGGGATGACATAGAGATGCTCGCGCTCGATCGGCATGCCGTCCGTGGCCTGCCGCACGGTCATCGAGGTGTGGCCGGCCAGCAGATCCACCATCATGCTTTCGTGGGTCGGATCGAGATGCTGCACCAGGATGAAGGCCATGCCGTTTCCGGCTGGCAGTGCGTCCATGAGCTTCCGGCAGGCATCGAGTCCTCCCGCCGAGGCGCCGATTCCGACCACCGAGTAGATTGCGGATGCGCGCGGCGCCCCGCGCGCCGGCGTGGGGCGTGCGTTGGGTCGCGATCGGGCCGCTTTTGGCTGGCGCAGATGGTTTTGTGGCATTTTCCTATGGTGCTTGATTGGGCGCTCCCCGAACCAGCGCCCCACGTCTATATGGTCACGAATTCGCTGCTGTCACGATGCCAGGGAGCGGGCCAGTAGCGGATTATTCACGTCGGCCGTCAATCGACGTATCTGTTTAGCAGGGCGATCGGATGAAGGAAGTACGTGACAAAGTGCTGAGGCGCTGAACCTTCCGCGATCCTCTGAGCCGATTCCTGGAGGATGGCAATCGAGAAGGCTGTCGGGCATTTGCCGAAGCGGCCGTCCTTTCTTGTGGCCCGCCTGGGTGGACGCGAGGTGGATGGCCGAGCCGGCAAGCGCGCCGGCTCGGCTTGGTCTCACCAGGAGTAGGTGATGCCGCCCGCCGCCATCAAACTGCCGCTGCCGCTGCCGCTGACCGTCGGGGAGGCGGCGACGCTGATACGCGCCACCAGGTTATCGCTGAAGCGCATGCCAGCCCCGATGGCGAGGCCAGCCTCGCCGCCGTAGCCGCCGGCGCCCGCGCCGATGGAGAACCGCTTGCCGGCGTCGACCGGCGGGATCGCTGCCATTGCCGCGGCCCCGGCGATGCCGCCGGACAGGCGGCTCTGAATTCCCTGCAACTGGCCGAGGTTCACCGCGTCATAGTAGCTGGTGCCGTTTGCCACGCCATGGACCTGGATCGGGTTGCCAGCCGAGTTGGAGAACGTGGCGCCACTGTTGTTCAGGGTCATATAGCTCGAGTTGGTGCCACCGGACAGCACGGTGGAGGCAGTACCGACCGTCAAGCCGTGCGTCGCCCCGGTCGTGGGGTTGGTCACGTAGACCGTGGCGCTGCCGTTGTTGGCGCTGATGACGGTGTTGCCGTCGGCGCTCCGCATGCTCGCCGAGGTGCCGGCGACGCCGACCTGTGCGCCGGCGGTGCTGGTCATGGACGCGCCGGCCGCGTTCACCGCGACCGAGTTGCCGGTGCCCGAGCCGCTCCAGATGGTGCCGCCGCCATTGGCGGTGAAGCCGCCGTTGACGATGGCGCCGTTGTTCAGCGTGCTGCCGCCATTCGCGGTGAAGCCGGCATTGACGGTAGCCCCGCCATTCGCCGTGAGCGCTCCGGTCAAGGTGGTCGCGCCGGTGACGCCCAGTGTGCCGCCGACCGTCGCGTTGCCGGTGGTTGCGAGCGTGCTCAACGTCGTCGCGCCGGTGACGCCCAGCGTGCCGCCGATCGTCTGGTTACCGGTGACGGCGTGGTTTCCGTTGACAGTCTGGCTGCCGGTGACGGTCTGGTTGCCGGTCACCGTGGTCCCGGCGTTGCTGAGGACGATCGAATTGGTGCCGTTGGCGCTGGTCGCGCTGAAATTGCCGCCGCTGATCGTGGCACCGCCGGTGCTGGTCAGGAGACCGCCGGACGATACGGTACCGGAGACGGTTTCGTTGCCGGTGATGCCGGTGTTGCCGGCGATCGTCGTCCCGGCATTGCCCTCCGTGAGTGACTTGGTGCCGTCAGCGCTGTTGATCACCTCACCACCGTTGCCGGTGATGAGGCCGCTGACCGTCAGGGTCCCATCGACCGTCTGGTTGCCGGTGACGGTCCCGCTGCTGGTCGTGACCGCACCCATGGTGACCGCACCGGTAAAGGTCGCCGGGCCGGAGACCGTGAGCGCAGCTATCGTGGTCGCACCGGAGACATTGAGCGCGCCGGTCATCGAGGTTGCGCCGGTGACGCCCAGCGTGCCGCCCACCGTGGTTGCGCCGGTGACGCCCAGCGTGCCGCCGACCGTGGCCGCGCCGGTGACGCCCAGCGTGCCGCCGACCGTCTGGTTGCCGGTGACCGCCGTGCCACCAGCGGCGGTGACGGCGAGCGAATTGGTGCCGCTCGTCGTGCTGAAATCGCCGGTGATCGTCGTCGGGCCGGGGGCGGTGGTGAAGCCGGAGCTTGTCACCTGGGCGACAGCAAACGACGGTATTGCCAGCAGGGCGCATACCGCCGTGGCAGTCCGCATGTTGATCATTTGTACCTCTCCGTTTTGTAGTAAATGCGGCAAAATCGACCTTAGACTGCGCGCGAGACATCCCGCCCGCGCCGGGCAGCGGTCGTCCGGGCGCGCGACCCTCAGAGCAACTCCTTTTTGATGGTGACGCAGCCGGCCTCGCCGGCCGGCATCAGGAAGATCCGGGCATTGCCGCCGGCATCCAGGGCGGCGATGGACTTGCCGAGATCCGGCGCCTTGCGAACCCCGGCGAAATGCTTGGCAACCACCGCGTCGCACTGGTCCGGCCAGTAGGTCACCGTCTCGTAACTGGCACCGCAACCCTGCGGCGATGCCGCGAAATCGGCGCTGGCATAAGCACCCGACACATCCTTGGTGCCGATCGCCATTGTCAGTGCGACCATGCGCTGGTCACGTGGCGGCGGCGGCAGCAAGAAAAGGAATCCGACCTCGTTGCCGGTGCCCAGGAACCGGGCGACCTGCTCGACGCGCCCGGCGCAGGACAAGACGCCGGCCCGGGCCGCGGCCTGCGTTATCGCGGTCGCCGAGTTCGGCACGTCAGCGGCACCCGGCTGGTCGCCGGCCGCGAAGGCGGCCACGGCAAGGCCAGCAATAACCAGCGCGGCGAGCAGACCCGCCACGCCACAAGAGCTAAGATGCTCGCAGTGAAACCGCGTGTTTTTCACGGTGCCCCCATCCCAACGGCACGCCGACCAGAGCAAGGAAAGGCGTGACCACCGGCATGGCCCCGATGCTCACAATGCGATCGTGCGTACGCTACCCCCGGCGTCGGCCAACCGGCCGAAACCTATAACGCGCACGACTCTATCGCTGACTCGGCGCCACCGTCAGATTCGGAATCTACTCATATCGGACCCGGCTATGCTGGGCGGGGGCGGTCCGAAGACGCCTCATCCATCGTCCGAGCAATCAGGATCAGTGTCGGCTCCCGGACAGACGCGCATACCCGGGGCGTCGCCGTAACGGCGGCTCCATGTCCGGTCTTTCGATTCACCTGAGACGTCGAAGCGCCGCATGGGTTCCTGGTGGCGCCGCCGCGGTCCCGGGCGCAAGTCGATCCGTGGTCGCGGCTTGCCGCCCGGCGTCAGAGCAATTCTTTCTTGATGCTGACGCATCCACCACTGCCGGCCGGCATCAGGAAGACGCGGGCGCCGGCCCCGGCATCGAGACTGAGGATCAGCTTGCCGAGATTTTTGCCTTTCGGCAGGCCGGTGAAACGCTTCGCCGCGACCTCGTCGCACTTCTCTGGCCAGTACACCACGGACTCGTAGATCGCGCCGCAGCCATTTGCCATGCCCGGCGCGAAATCGGCGCTGGCATACGCCGCCGGCACGTCCTTGGTGCCGACCTCGATGGAGGCCGAGACGATGTGCTGGTCGCGCGCCGTCGCCGGCAGGAACAGCCAGAAATTGCCTGGAACGCCTGCCGTCAGGAATTTGGCGACCTGATCGACCCGGGCGGCACAGGCGAGAACGCCGGACGCCACCGCGGCCTGGGTGATCGGATTGATGGTGCCGCTGGCCGGCGGCGGCGGCGCGGTCTGCACGACCGAGGCATGCGGTGACTGGTCTGGATCATCGGCCGCACCAACCGGCGAAACGAGAAGCATGACCGATAGAAGAGCGACCAGGCCGAATTTCCACCGATAGGGCCGATGGCAGTGTCTGCGCGATAGTTTCAAAGGATTATCCCTCCGGAAGAGCTCAGGGACACCTGGACAAGCTGCCGGTCGTCCGTCGCTTCGCCACGACGTTCTTACGGCAAGCTCTTCGGCATCTCAAGCAGACGGACCGACGCTAACCCAATTTCAGCCGGCGCCCGAAGCCCGCCGCGATTCGCTCGATTGCCCCGATCTGAGTAGTTTCCGAGGCTGCTCCTGCCAATCCGGATCGGCTATCAACAGTCACAGCGGAGTCCGCGACCGGATCGCTCGTCCGTCAATCAGTCGCAGCCCGGATCGTCACATTGGTGTGGCTTCCCACCGGCCGCGCGCGTCATGCGAGACGCGATACCGCTGAAGCGACCTGCCGCGGACTCTTGAACCCTAACCCATTGCAGCGAGATATGACATGACCACCTTCCAACGCCCCACGCTCAAGAGCCTGCTGCTTGCCGCGAGCATTCTCGCGTCTCCCCTGATACTCGCAGCGCCGACCCCGGCGGCCGCGCAGGTGGGGATCGTCATCTCGGTGCAGATCGCGCCGCCGATGCTGCCGGTCTACAGCCAACCGCCGCTGCCGGCATACGGATATATCTGGACCCCTGGCTATTGGAGTTGGAGCGAGCCGGTCGGCTACTAC
>Ga0181530_10001499_pt1 | contig 29276 bp, 21 predicted proteins | sample PEATcosm2014_Bin_42_FD_119769 | JGI IMG/M metagenome (GOLD analysis project Ga0181530, IMG submission 119769) | Peatland microbial communities from MTU Mesocosm Facility, Houghton, MI, USA - PEATcosm2014_Bin10_60_metaG | ecosystem: Environmental > Terrestrial > Soil > Wetlands > Peat | place...
GATAGAGCGGCGCAGTCCTGTGGTGGCTGCCCTGGTCATCCGTCGCGAACTCCATGGTCACATGCCACAGTTGCAACGTGCACCCTTCGTCTCGACCGAAGAAGATGTCGTGGGTCTGCACAAAACCGCACGCGCAGGTCTTCTCGGGATGATTCCTCAGATCGTCGCGCTGTCTTGCCGCTCGCCAACCGCTCGTGACCGAGCCGGTCGCGAAGTCCGATCCGATGTGAGCAGGACCGGGCCGGGCGTGCAATCGGGCATGGCGGCAACCAGCGGCGCAGCCATCAGGGAAATTGCGGGCGCGTTCCCCGCGCGCTGCCAGATGCGACGCAGGGACTGGCCCAGCCAACCCTGCCAGGCCGACACGGTCCCGACATAGCCGAAACCGAAAAGGAAGAGCAGCAAGAATGGTACCGACAGGTAGTGGCCGTGCTCGACCGCGACCTCGACTGCTACCATGAAATAGGCGGCCATGAGCAACTCGGCCGTCGGGGTCAGCGACCGGGCGGCGCGGTAGCGCTTGCTCGACCAGCTTTCCAGCTTGCCCTGGATGCCGTGCTTGGGCGTGCGCACGAACTCGGTCTCGCGCCCCAGCAAGGCCTCGAAAACCGCGCGCGTCTGGTTCACGCACAGCCCGATCCCGATCGACAGAACCAGCGGCAGGCGGCGCAGCGTGCTCCACGGCGTGCGCAAGAGATCTCCGCGCAGCCGCGCGATCTCGCGTTCGGATGCGAGATAGAACGACGCGATCGACAGCGTGGTGCCGAAGAAGAGCGGAAGGTCGATCATCAACACCTCGCGTACCCCGTGGGTCGTACGCACGATGAGATTCGGCAGCAGCAGCAAGGACAAGAGGAGCAACAGCGGGTAGGCGAAGTTGTTGGTCAGGTGGAAGAACGCCTCGGTCTTCTGCGCCAGCGTTGCGCGCGAACGCAGGATTCTTGGCAGCAGCTTGCGTGCCACCTGGATGGAGCCCTTGGCCCAGCGGAACTGTTGCGCCTTGAAGGCCGACATCTCGACCGGCAATTCCGCGGGCGCGTCGATCTCGGGCAAGTACACGAAACGCCAGCCGCGCAGTTGCGCCCGGTACGACAGGTCCATGTCCTCGGTCAGGGTATCGTGGTGCCAGCCGCCGGCATCCACGATGGCGGCGCGGCGCCACAGACCGGCGGTGCCGTTGAAGTTGAAGAAGCGGCCCGAGCGGTTGCGCGCGGCGTGCTCCATGATGAAGTGCCCGTTGAGCATCAGCGCCTGCGCCTCGGTCAGCGCCGAGAAGTCGCGGTTGATGTGCTCCCAGCGACACTGCACCACCGCCACGGCAGGGTCGACGAAGTGGTGCACCGTGCGCTCCAGGATGTCAGCCTTGGGCAGGAAGTCGGCGTCGAAGATCAGCACCAGTTCGCCCTTGGCCGTGCGCAGTCCATTCTCGAGAGCGCCCGCCTTGAATCCGGTGCGGTCGGTGCGGCGCACGTACTCGATGTCCAGATCGGGATGATGGCTTTTCAGGGCCGCGATCTTGCGCAGGCAGATGTCCTGCGTCTCGTCGGTGGAATCGTCGAGCACCTGGATCTGAAAACGATCGCGGGGATAGCGAATGGTCGCGACCGACTCGAGCAGGCGCTCAACCACGTACATCTCGTTGAACAGCGGAAGCTGTACCGTGACCGCGGGCAACTCGGCATAGCGGCCGGCGGCCTGCGGTTGCCTATCGCGATGCCGGTAGTAGAGAAACACCAGCAGCGAGCGGTGGAACCCGTAGACCGCGAGAGCCAGAAGGATCACGAGGTAGGACGCTGTCAAGACACCAGAGACATCCATGGCGCTCGAAGCTAGGACGCCAATTGTCTCGCGATTGTAATTTTGTGTGGTTTGTTGTAGCGGCGCCAATATGGGAACCCTCAAAGGGTCCGCCCTTCGGCTCCCCACGCGGTTAGGTCTTGGCCTTTTTCAGAAAGTCGGCGCACAGGCGGAGCCGGCGTCGGGTCATATCGCGGCCAAGTACGGAGAGAGTCTCGAACAGCGGCGGCGTGGCCTTGCGGGCCGTGGCTGCCAGGCGCATGACCATGAACAGTTCCTTGACGTCCCACGCCGATTTCTCGGCAAACCCGCGCACCATGGCTTCCAGCGCCGGCGGCGAGAAATCGCGCTGGCTATCCAGCGCCTCGACGAGGCCGAGCAGACACTCGCACACGTCCTTGGCGGTGCGATTGGCTGGAACCAGATCCTTGAGCCACGGCGCATGGTCGACGTCGCCCGAGAAGAAGAACTCGGTCATGGGCACGAACTCGTCCAGCCGCTGGATGCGCTTGCGCACCAGTGGTACCAGCGATCGCAGGTAGTCATCCGAAAGTCGCCACTGGCGCAGCCGCGCCACGATGCCGTCGTCGTCCAGGGCGCGCAGATAGTCCGCATTCACAGCCGACAGCTTGACCAGGTCGAAGACCGGGCCGCCCAGGCTGATGCGATCGAAGGTGAATGCCTCGATCATCTCCTGCAACGTGAACTTCTCGCGATCGCCCGCAATCGACCAGCCCATGGTGCCCAGATAATTGAGCAACGCCTCGGGCAGAAACCCGGCCGCGCGGTAGTAGTCGAGCGACACGGGATTCTTGCGCTTGGAGATCTTGGACTTGTCGGCGTTGCGCAGAAGCGGCATGTGGATCCACTCGGGCGCGGTCCAGCCGAATGCGCTGTACAGCACCACGTGCTTAGGCGTGGAGGTCAGCCACTCCTCGGCGCGAATGACGTGGGTGATGCCCATCAAGTGATCGTCGACCACGTTGGCCAGGTGGTAGGTCGGAAAGCCGTCGGTCTTCAGCAGGATCTGATCGTCGATCTGGGTGTTTTCAAAGCGCACCTCGCCGCGCAAACGATCCACCACGACGGTCTCACCTGTCTTGGGCATGGCGAGACGGACAACGAAGGGCTCGCCCGCCGCAGCCCGCGCGTCCGAGGCGGCGCGGTCCAAGGCGCGGCAGTGTCCGTCGTAACCCATGAAGCCCGACTTGCCCTTCTGCTCGACGCGCAGTCTGTCCAGGCGCTCGGCCGTGCAAAAGCAGCGGTAGGCCGCGCCTGATGCGATCAGATTCGCGACTTCTCGTCGGTACATCTCTGCGCGCTCGGACTGGCGATAGGGGCCGTGCGGGCCACCCACGTCGGGCCCTTCGTCCCAGGAAAGTCCCACCCAGCGCAAGGCGCGCAGGATGGCTGCCTCCGACTCTGGCGTCGAGCGCGTGCGGTCGGTGTCTTCGATGCGCAGGATGAACTGCCCGCCATGGTGCTTGGCGAACACGTAGTTGAACAGGGCGATGTAGGCGGTCCCCACGTGAGGATCGCCGGTGGGCGAAGGCGCAATGCGGACACGTACGGTCATGGTGGGAGCTTACAGTCGACGGTCGAGGGGCGACAGTCAAGGTGTCGCAATATGGAATAGATGTAGGACAGTCGCTGGGGCGCAGACTGGGCATGAACCCCGTGCCCATGGGTTTTGGTATCCCTTGGTTGGTCCGAATGGAACGTCAATAATTGGTCTTGGTTGCATACGTGCGATAGTTATGCTATGGTTATTGAAATGTCATGGGAAAAGCATAGACGAGACGACGCGCAGACTGACGCGTCAACGCCGGCGATGTCTTTCAGAAAGACAGGGATCGCTTTCAATGCTGAGTTGGTTCGCCTCGCGCATGCGAATCAGCTCAAGCGAGCTACCCTGTACTTTGACAGCGAGGCGAAGCGCGTGGGAGTGGAGTTTCATGGGAGGACCAAGGACCGCGACGCCTATGCCGTTACCCTCGACGGCGGAGGGTCGGGCAAGGCCGGCGGTCGCTGGATCCAGGTGTCGCGAATCTATCAGACTTATCCCTGGCTGGGCGCCATCTTGAAACAGTCCACCGCCAGGCGCAGATTCCACGTGAGACTCGACGACTCCAAGAATCTTTGGTTCGCTGATGTGGTCCGGGAGAAGATTGCGTAACTGGTGTAACTGGATCCTCTGAGACCATGAAGCCGCACACCCATAGATTCAGATGGCGGGACTACCGGACGGCCAGCGGTGCGCGTCCGGTGAAGGTGTTTCTCGATAGATTGAGCGATGAGGAAGCGGCCGCGGTGGTGGCCGCTATGAAGGATGTGGCGAAGCACGGACTCGCCCGCGCCCGCCATCTTCGCGATGATGTGTATGAAGTGCGCGCCGATTCAGAGCGTCGCGCGTTCCGAATCCTCTTCTCGCAGGAGACGAAATGCATTCTGCTTTCCCTGTCGGTCTTTTCCAAAAAGAGCCGTAAGACGCCACTTGGGGAATTAAAGTTGGCACACTCCCGACTGAGGGACTGGCGTGAGCGTGGGGGACGACAGCCATAGCGTTTGAGCTATCGTCTTGACGCCATCGCCTTGAAGCGTAATACTATTCCTGATGGCGAGGGATTTCTTGGACGAAGTGATTTCGCAACGCACTCGGAAGAACCCGCGGTTCCCCGACCTTGTTGCCGAGGCTGAGCGCCGTCGTGCAATGGCGCGTGTCTTGGCGGCCAAGCGCACCGCTTTGGGGTTCAGCCAGACCCTGGTCGCGGCCAGAATGGGCACGGCGGCGTCGGTTGTGAGCAAGCTCGAGGCGGGCGCCGATGTGCGGGTATCTACGCTGCAGAGATATTGTGCAGCGGTTGGCCAAACCTTCCCGCCGCCGGCGCCGCGAAAGAGTGTTACGAGGAAGGCGGGAGCGCTGATGCGGGCGTGATCGAGAAGCCACCGCGGGACGGCCGTCATCTCACGGGCCCGGTTTCTTTCCCGTCTTCGTGTCCCAATCGCTACGCCACCAGCTTGTAGCCGATTCCGTAGATGGTGACGATGTGGCGCGGATTTGAGGCGTCGTCTTCGATCTTCTTGCGCAGCTTGACCACGAAGTTGTCCACCGCCCGGCTCTGGCTGTGGCCGGAGACGCCCCATATTTTTTCCAGGATCTCCTCGCGACTCACCGGCTCGCCGGCGCGTTCAACCAACAAACGCACCAGCTCCACCTCGTAGAAGGACAGCGGGATGGCTTTCCCTTTGCGCACCAACTCGTGACGGCGCGGATACACGACGACCGAGCCGATGGAAACCGCTTCGTCCAGGTGAACCGAGCGGTGCAGCCGGCGAAAGATGGCGTTGATGCGCGCCACCAGTTCGCCGACGGAGAACGGCTTGGTCACGTAGTCGTCAGCGCCCGCCTCGAGGCCACGAATCTTGTCCGTCTCCTGCGAGCGCGCGGTGAGCATGATGATGGGCACCACCGGATGGCTGCTGCGCATCTCCTCGCACACCGAGAACCCGTTGATGTCCGGGAGCATGAGGTCGAGGATGACCAGATCGGCGCCGCGTTCCTGCAGCATCTTGATCCCCTCGCGGCCATAGCCGGTGGTCAAGACCTCGAACTGCTCGAACTCCAGCGCGTCGGACAGGCCGCGTGCGATGTCGGGCTCGTCCTCGATGATGAGAATGCGCCGGCGGGGCGCGGGCGCATGGTTGGCGGGCGGGTTGGTGCTCATGATTCGACGGCTGGGGTTGCGTCGACCGACGCCTGGGCGGCGCTTGGCCTGGCGCTGGCCGCGACGGGTGCCGGCAAGAATACCTCGAACAGCGAGCCAGGGGGGCCATCCTGCTTGCTGGCGACCGGGCTGGTCAACACCACGCGGCCGCCGTGGGCCTCCACGATGTACCTGACCAGGGATAGGCCGATGCCGCTGCCGCGCACGTTGCGTTCACGCGTCCTTTGCGAGCGATAGAAACGCTCGAAGATCCGGTTGTGTTCGTCGCGCGGCACGCCGGGCCCGAAGTCGCGCACGCCCAGCACAACGAAACCAGGCGCTCGACGCAAGGTCACCAGTACCTTGCCCCCCTCGGCGGCGTGCTTGATGGCGTTGTCGACCAGATTGAGGGTCACGAGAGTCATACCGTTGTCGTCCATGCGCAGGCACGGCAGCTCGGGCTCGAAGTCGGTCTCCAGTCTCATCTTCTCCTTGTCCAGCCGGTAGCGGCACACGTCGAGCGCCCGCTCCACCACCTCGGCCAGGTCGCCCTCGGCAAAGTGATAGCTGGCCTTGCCCCGTTCCAGTCGAGCGAAGTCCAGCACATTGTCGATGAGGTGCGACAGCCGCTCCGATTCGCGCGTGATGATGCCACCGTATTCGCGGGCGGTGCGATCGTCTTTGTGCCGGCCGGTCGCCACCAGCTCACCGAACATACGGATGAGCGAGAGCGGCGTCTTGAGTTCGTGCGACACGTTGGCGATGAAGTCGCTCTTCATGCGCGAAGCCCGCCGCTCGGCCACCACGGCCAGCCACACGATCCCCAGCCCCACCGCGATGATGACGGTGGACAAAAGGATGAGCAGGCGGCGGGTTCCCTTGGTCTGTTCCCACTGGGCGCGAAATGCCTCCGCGTTCTGCGGTACCATTTGAATGCGCCATCGGTACAGCGCCTTGCCAAAGGGACCTTCGTAGAAGAAGCGACCGCCCGGACGGGCTTCAGGGCCACCCAAGGCTGAACCGGCCACCAGCGCGTTGTTCTCGTCCACGATGGCCACGCGGCGGTTCTTGCGCCGCCGGGCCAGCTCCTCCTCGGACCAGTGCTTGCCCATGAAATCCAGCTTCAGGCTGGCCACTACGTGGAAGGCTTGACCGCTCTCCGTGCGGCGCGTCGCGTAGGCGAGCAGCACCGAGCCGCCCCCCTCAAGTACCTCGTGGTGGTAGGCGAAGTTGCCCACGTCCACCTGGGCCCAGCCCAGATTCTTGATTTTGGCTGCCCAGGGGTTGCGAGCCGCGGCCGGCTCTGCCGAAGCCTTACGTTTGGAGGGCGATGGGGCCTCGCGCAGCTTGGGCCACGTGCATTCCACTTTCTCTGCAGCGTTGAGCACGACGAACGACTCGATTCCTGGGCCCGGGTCGATATCGCAGGGGTCGGCTGCGGCCGGATCGTCTTTGACCTGAGCGATCTTGTCGAAGAGGGAGACGGACTCCTTGTCGATGCGGGCCTCCACCGCCTTGGCGAGATCGTCGGCGAAGTCCTGCGATTCCTGGCGAAAGAGCTGCTCGATGGGGCGCGACACGTCCTCGGCGTGCTTGAACCCGTAGTAGGCCAAGGCCAGCGCGGCCCCGATCATGGCCGGGAAGACCAGCGCCAAGATCAATGAAATGGGTGCGCCGAAGCGTTGGCTAGCTGCGCCGCGCATATTTGCCCCACGATGCCACGTCAAGCGTGACTATGACCGATGCCCGGTGACGCCGTCCACACCCTCGCCGGAGATTTGCCGCGAAGGGTCAACAAAAACGTTGGCGGGCTGCGGGGGAAGGCCATCGGCCGACCGGGAGTCTCAAGTTTCTCCGTGGTAGCTGCCGATGAAAGACTGTGGTGGTTCTGAACACTGCACACAGCGGCCGCCCGAGCCCCGAGACAAGGGGCCAGCCTCGAAAGGATCGCCAGCGTGGTTAAGGCCTGGCACGAGGCCGTCCGGGGAAACGACTTCAGCGCGGAAGCCAGCATCACGGGACGTCGCATGGATGTGGCGCTGTGTGGGACGGCTGACGTGATGGTGAAGAGATACCTGGACCGGTTCTTGCGCACTCTGCACGCCGAAGCCCAGCGCCGGGCGCTGACCGAAATCAGCGTGGACCTGCGCCGGCTTGAGTTCATGAACTCCTCGTGTCTCGACAGCTTCGCGTGGTGGATAAGCACCCTGGAGGAACAGACGGCCGAGGATCGCTATCGCATCGTTTTTCTGTCCAGCCCCACGGTCTATTGGCAGCGGCGCAGCCTGGACACGCTGGCGCATCTGGCCGGTGACATCATTTCCGTCCAGTCATAGGACCATTGGCGCTCCCTGCGGTAGACTGCGCCGCGTGCGTCCACTGGGCAGCGCGCTGGTGCTGCAATTCAAGAGAAGAGAGATGGGGTGTTGATGCCTTGCCTGCGATCTTTCGCGATCCTGCTTGCGACTGCGGCCATAGGCTTGCTCTCGCCGGGCTGCGAGAGCCGTCCCGGCAGGCTGCCGGTGTCGGAAACGGCGTCGCCCATCGTCGGTGGGAATCTGGCGACCACCTGCGAGTGGCCAACCGCCATCATGCTGATTGGGCCATTGGTGGGGTGCAGCGGCACGCTGGTCGACCCTCATGTCGTCGTGACGGCGAAGCACTGCCTCGTGGACGAGAGCGGCAATCCCACGCCGCCCACCTCCATCGGTCTGGGCGAAACGCGCGATCAATGGGCGATGACCGCGGCGGTGTCCCAGTGTTTCACCCACCCCAGCAACGATTTCGGCTTGTGCACCCTCGCCGAGGAGGTGACGGGCATCCCCATAGTTCCGGTGATGGCTCCCTGTGAAATGTCCGAGTTGGCAGCCGGCCAGGCCATCGTGGAGGTGGGGTTCGGGGTGACCAGTGCCACGGGCAGCACCTACGGGGCCAAGAAGTGGATCCAGGGGACCATCGAGAGCGCCGCTGCTGACCAGGTCGACATCGACGTGACGACCGGGAGCCAGGACGGCGAGTACTACGGCGACTCGGGCGGGCCGCTCTTCTTCCAGATGCCTGACAGCACCTGGCGTCTCATCGGTGAGGACTGTTGCTCGCCGACAATCTCGGCAAACGACGCAGCCCCGCGCGTCTCTACCTACACGTCCGTCCCCTACCACGTGGCCTGGGCCGAGCAGCAGTCGGGCGTCGATCTGACACCCTGCCACGACGCCAGCGGCTGGAATCCGACCGCTGCGTGTACCGGATTTCCCACCAACCCCGGGGACGGCGTTGGCACCTGGTCGACTGTGTGCCAGGGCGAGACCATGCTTCGGCAGCCAACCTGTCAGGGAATGCCTTTGCGCACCGACGCAGGCGGGGGACAGGCCGAGGCCGGAGCCGACACTGCCGGCCGAGGGGCAACAACCGACGGTTCTGCCGACGGCGGTTCGCGTGATTTCCGCGGAGCCGGCAGCGAGCCCGACCTCGATGCTGAAGGCGACACGGGGTGGGCGGCCAGCGACGATGCCCCGAGCAGCATCAAGGACAGCGGAGAAGTACGGGACGCGACGGGCAGCAACGAAGCCGACGTCGACGCTCCGGACCTGGACAGCTCTCTTGCCAGCGACAGCAGCGCAAACGCGGGCGCTAGCGGCGGCAATGCCGACGGAAGCGGCAGTGAAAGTGATGGCACCGCTGGGGCTGGCGGTGCGGCCAGCGGCGGAAATGATGGCGGCGGGGACGCGAGCGCTGGCAGAACTTCGGGCCAAGATGGCGGCTCGGCCTCGGATGCAACCGCGATCAGCGATGGAGACGGGTCAAGCGGGTCGATCTCCGACGGCGCGGCCGATCGGAAGGCCCCCAGAATGTTGGACGGCGGGTGTGCCTGTCGAAGCGTTTCTGATCGAGATGCCGGCTTTTGGCCTGGTTTGCTGGGTGTCGCACTCGCCGCCGCTCACCTGATTCGCCGACGCCCTGACAATTCCCATGGGAACCCTGGGAGGGTTCCGAACCCCTCCCGCGATGGTCCGCGGCGAGCAAAGCTCGCCGGCTCCTCACGCGCTAGATCCCGCGGGCGGTTCGTGGTTTGATTCCTCACTCTTCCGCCCATGCTCTCTGCCTACATTGTATGTCTGCTGGCTGGCGGCGTCGTGCTGGGCGCCTCCGTGTTCGGCGGGCACGACAGCGGCGGCGGCGACGCCCACATGGGTGATACCCACGCCGGCACGGATCATGCCGGACACCATGACTGGGCCGGACGGCTGCCATTCCTGAGCCTGCGTTTCTGGACCTGGGGCGTGACCTTCTTCGGCCTGGCCGGCGTGGCCCTGACCCTGGGTGGAACTCCGACGTCCCTGATTCCCTGGCTGGCGGCGACTGGCGGCGTTGGCTCGGGCTGGGGTGCGAGCTGGGCGCTCGGCCGCCTGACCCGCGATGCGGTGGGCGTGCTGCCCGAGGCCAGCAGCCACATCGGCCGCGAGGGCAAGCTGCTGCTCCCGCTGCGACGGGGCGCACGCAGCAAGATACGCCTGTCGATCGGCGGCGTTGAGACTGACCTGCTGGCAGAAACCGATCTTGAAACCGAGATTCCAGCGCAAAGCACTGTGCTGGTCGTGGGCATGCGTGGCTTGACCGCACTGGTAGAGCCGACCCCCGCTGCTCTCAACTCTGGGACGGAAGACAACCAAGATTTTGGGAAGGAGGAATCGTGACTGAAGTAGCCGACGCGACAATGAATCCCGTGGCAGCCGCGGTGGCGGGTGTGGTGATCGGAGCGGCGTTTCTGATCCTGCTGGGCATAATCAGCCACTTTCTCTATATCTGTCGACCCAATCAGCTCCTGGTGATTTCCGGCCGGCGTCGGCGCACCGAGGACGGCTCGCAGGTCGGCTATCGCGTGGTGACCGGCGGCTGGGCCATGCGCCTGCCGATCATCGAGACCGTCGAGCGCATGGACATGCGCAGCATCCCCATCGACGTTTCCATCAACGGCGCCTACACGCGCGTGGGCATCCCGCTGCGGGTTCGCGCCATCGCCATCACCAAGATCTCGTCGAACCCCAAGGTGGTGATGAACGCGGTGGAGCGCTTCCTGGGCCGCGGCCTGGGCGACATCCAGCAGGTGGCCAAGGAAACCCTGGAAGGCAACCTGCGCGGCGTGCTGGCCACCTTGACCCCCGAGGAGGTCAACGAGGATCGCCTGAAATTCGCCGAGTCGCTCTCGCAAGAAGTGGAGCACGACCTGGCCAAGCTGGGCCTGCACCTGGACGTGCTGAAGATCCAGCATGTCACCGACGACGCCAACTACCTGGCCAGCATCGGCCGCGGGCAGATCGCCCAGGTGGTCAAGGACGCCGAGATCGCCGAGTCCAACGCGCACAACGAGGCGGCCAAGGAAGCCGCAGCGGCCGAGATGCGTGCGAAGGTGGCCGAGGCCGAGGCCGAGCGCACCATCGCCCAGCGCCGCAATGACGTGCGCCGCATCGCCGCCGAGTTGGAGGCCGAGGCCAAGTCCATCGAGGAACGCGCCGAGGCCGGTGCCCTGGCGGCCCACGCGCTCGCCATGCAGGATCTGGAAGGCGTGCGCCGCGATCTGGAGGCCCTGCGCCTGCAGAGCGACGTGGTGGTGCCCGCCGACATCCAGCGCGAAGCCGCGGCCCTGGCCGCTGCCGGCGCGGCTGCGCCCACCGCGGAAAACGGCCGCGCCACCGCCGAGTCGCTGGGGCTGGTGGCGGACGCCTGGACCAAGGCGGGGCCGTCCGCGCAGGACATGTTCCTCATCAACAAGATTGAGGACATCACCAAGATCGTGGTCGACGCCGTCCAGCGCATCAAGCTGGGTCCGGTGCACCTAATCGACGGCGGCGACGGGCAGGCCCTGCCCCGCTTTGCCGCGTCCTACCCGGCGGCGGTGGCCGAGGTGCTGCGCTCGCTGTTTGCCACGACCGGTGTGGACATCACGGCGCTGCTCGCGCGCCAGGCGGGTCAGCCTTCGCCCGCGGCTGCCGGCCTCGGCGGCAAGGAGGTGCGGCCATGACTAGCCTCGGCTTGCTCATCGGCGTCGGCGTGGTGGCCGGCATCGTCCTGCTCATCGTCATGACCCGTCTGCTCTACATCTGCCAACCCAACGAGGTGCTCATCTTCTCGGGCGCGCGCCGCGTGCTCGCCACCGGACGCGTGGTCGGCTATCAGATCATCAAGGGCGGCCGCCGCGTGCGCCGGCCGTTGGTCGAGGCGGTGGACCGCATGGACCTGACCAACATGCCCATCGAGCTGGCGGTCACCGGCGCGTATTCCAAGGGCGGCATCCCGCTCAATGTGCACGGCATCGCTAACGTGAAAGTCGCGGGCGAGCAGCCCATGCTCGACAATGCCATCGAGCGTTTTCTGGGCGTGGACCGAGCGCGCATCATGGCGGTGGCCAAGGAAACCCTGGAAGGCAACCTGCGCGGCGTGCTGGCCACGCTGACCCCCGAGGAGGTCAACGCCGACAAGATCAAGTTCGCACAGTCGCTGCTGACCGAGGCCGAAGAGGATCTGCGCCACATCGGCCTGGAGCTGGACACCCTGAAGATCCAGGACGTGTCCGACGACGTGAACTACCTGGACAGCATCGGCCGCAAGCAATCAGCCGAGGTGCAGAAGCACGCCGCCATTGCCGAGGCCCGCAACAAGGCCGACTCCGCCATCCAGGCGGCGCAGAATCATCAGACCACGGAGATCTCCCGCCTGGACGCGCAGCTTGGCACCTTGCGAGCGGACATGGCCCGGCGGGTGACCGACGCGCAGACCAAGGCCGTGGCCATGGTGGCCGAGGCCAAGGGCCAGGTGGCTTCCAAGCTGGCGCGTGCCCAGGCTGAACTGGACGTGCAAAAAGCGCGCGTCGAGCAGGTGCGCCGCCAGTTACAAGCCGACGTGCTGGAGCCGGCGCGCGCGCAGAAGGCCGCGGCCGAGGCCACCGCCAAGGGCGAGGCCGCGAGTATCGTCGAGCAGGGCCGCGCCACTGCATCGGCCATGCAGGAGATCGCGACGACCTGGCGCCGGGTGGGCGACAACGCGCGCCAGGTGTTCCTCATGCAGAAGGTGAACGATCTGATGCGCATCGTGATGAGCAGCGCCGGCGATCTGAAGGTGGATCGTCTGACCGTGCTGGGCGGAATTGGCGGCAACGGCGGCAGTGGCGATCTAGCCGGCAAGCTGATTGCCATGAGCGAGCAACTGAAAGCCGCAACTGGCCTGGACGTGGTACAAGCCGTGCGCGAGCGCGTGGCGGGAAAGCCGGCGCCGCCGCTGGTGCGGGCGGGGACGTAGGGAGGGGAAGGCGGGAGGCGGGCCCGCGTCGACTTGCTCAACTAAGGATTTCCGTTGGCCTTCGACGGGAAACTACTGGGCCAAGTCCTGCGCATCTTCACCGACAACGTGGCAGCCAACTGCCGCAAGCGCCTGGCGGATCGGGGCATTCCCAGCGGCCAGTACGGCGCGGTTACCGTCATCCAGCGCGCCAACAGTGACCTCTTTTTCGAAACCGTGGTACCGGGAACAATGTTCTCCGTTGGTGGATGCCCCTCAATCGTGAGCGGCACGGTGACTCAAAGTTGCATCTTCGGCTCTGATTGCACCCCCCGCCCTCAATGTTCTCCGTTGGTGGATGCCCCTCAATCGTGAGCGGCACGGTGACTCAAAGTTGCATCTTCGGCTCTGATTGCACCCCCCGCCCTCAATAGGGATGCGGCGTCCACCCCGAAGCGGCACAGTAGGTGTCATAGCGAGCCAGAACCACATCGTCATAGCTCGTGTTGTACGTGGTGCAACTCGTGGTGCTGCCATAGCTGTTGTAGTTGCCGATGGCCATCAATGTGTACTGTTCCTCGGTGCAACCGGGGAACTGGGCCACGACCTGGCGTCGATTGTCTGCGATGCCGGCGATGCCGCGCTCGATATTGATGGCCGGATTGAAGATGGATGTTGACCAGAGGGGTTGGGCTTCACTGGTGGTCAAGTTGGGGTGTCCACTCGAGAGCAGACCCAGATCGCCCGGACGCGGGTTGCATGCGGGCACGATCTGCATCAGACCGAAACATTCCGATTCAGCCGCGGACCAGCCCGGGGGGATACCGCAGGGCAAGTTTGGGCAACCCGCTGCGTCCACCTGGAATCGCGACTCGACGTAGATGATTGCCTTGAAGATCATCGCGTCGGGCTCACTGTATTTCTGTGTAAAATGAAGCAGCAGGCAGTCGTAGGAGTCGGTGTTGGCCTGGTCGGTGATGCCGGTGTGCAACGAGTCGGGATTACACGTCCCACTGCCGCACGAACAGCCAGGAACTGCGGCGGCATATGCAACCATGGCGATCACGACGGCACCGGTGCATCGACCCCACCCTCCGATCGGCTTCACGGGCGCAGCCTTAGCACCTTGGCCGGAACGCCTGCGACGACGGCATACGCCGGGACATCGTGAGTGACCACAGCGCCAGCCCCCACGATCGCGCCGCGGCCCACGGTCACCCCGGGGAGGATGACCGAATTGACACCGAGGTCGGCATCGTCTTCCACCACCACGGGAGCAGTTGCAATGGGAGAGAAGAGTATGGGGCTCGCCCGACCCGCCTCGCTGTGCACGGACGTGAGAATCTTCACTCCTGGCCCGATACCCACACTCTTGCCAATGCTGATCCCGCCGGCCGAATGCAGAAAACACTGCTGCCCGATCCAGGTGCGATCACCGATGCGCATCTCGTTCTTGCAATAGCCCTTGAGAATCGTGTAGTGACCGACATATACATTCGCTCCCAGCAAAACGGTCTCCGGATGAAAAACCAGCACGCCCGGCTCGAACACACAGTCGGGTCCAAGCGACTTGAACTCCGAAAGGGTGAACTGTCCGGTTCCGTGGGACCTGTGCGATCGTTCCATCCGGCTCACCTTTCGTCTGGGCTATGATGCGGCCCGGTGCACGGAACGCAGGAACGATCCGGAATTGCCAGCATCCGGCACATTCCCCGCCCGGACCCGCGCAACCCTGAGCGGACAGGCCGCGCGACGCAGCGACTTCTTCCGCGGTTTCCGGCTGCTGATGAGGCTGTGTCGAGCACGCGGCGCAGTCTACTCCATCACGCCCTGGTCGGCGTCGCTTCGCTGCGCCAGGCCCCGCTGGCCCGCAGTTCCAACGTTGTGGGAACGGCGGGCATGAAAGGGCACATGCGCAGACCACAGCCATTTCCGGAGCCAAGGCCGGTATCGCCCATGGTCGGTCGTTGGGTCATCGGCGGCCGTTGTTTTGAAAGGTGATGGCCGCGCAGATGGCCGACGGGGAGTGGCTCGCGAGAACGAGATCTAGCGCAGGAAGCAGACCAGCGGATAGATGTTGAGGCTGCGAATCTCGTCGCGCATGATGGTGGCAACTATGTTCGCTCCCACCGTGTTGAGGTGAGTGGTCGGATCCGCGTAGTACGTGCTGGCCGTGGCTTCGCCTTTTGAGCTAAAGAACGCCACGACCTTGGTTGTCAGATCGATGACCGGAACGCCAGCGGCTGCGCCGACACTCCTGATGCTGGCAGGAAGGTCGACTCCCACATCGTTGACGAGTTGAGTGGGATTCATTGTGGTGGCGTTGGTCCAATTGTTGCGTGGAATTGGAGTCGCAAGCACCGGGATGGCGCCCGCCGCCCTTGTTTCGTTAATATACGTGTTCAGGTTGGCTTCGTACTGATCCTGTGGCGTGTTCTTGTCGTTGTGGGCAAATTCGATCAGCACGACGTCGCCAGCCTTGAGGAGAGGTTTAATGGCAGGCCACATCTTGGGATTGTCATAGAAACTGTAATAGGGAGCGTCGGTCCTGCATGGTGTGGTTGTCGGCGAGCATTCCGTGAGCGCGCCGGAATTGCCATAGTTCGCGACGGATAGGCCGAAGCCGAAGAATTGCGGAAGCCACTGTCCCCACCCCGCCGTTCCAGGGCCATCTTGGTCGCACCCGGTTGAATCGGTTGCGATATACATAACGACGTCGCTGGCCGCGGCTGGCGCGTAGGCGATGGAATCCAACTGCGGAGCTGGTCCGATGAAGTACATGTCCAATCCGGGGGTTCCGTCGGACGCCTGCGCCCAGTCGGGTTGCCCCTGTGGCTGGCGCACGTTGACTGTCATGGAATAGAGGAGTTTCTGGCCCGCGGTGGTAACGATTGGGGCAACGGGTGTTCCCTCCGTAGTCACGGGGGCGGCCAGCATCTCGCGCAAGGTTTCAGCCTGAACTTCGGTCTGCCCAGCAGCCGTGCCACCGAGGTTGAAAGAGACATCGTAGTTGCCAGGGTTCCCACCGAAATGGCAAGCAATACCAGTCGAGCTGCTGGTGCACTGGGCCCGGGTCGTAGTGTCTGGGGTTGGAGGGGTAGCGACCGTGGGGCAGACCCCACTCCCGCCCGTCGGCGTCGTGCCGCCGGTCGGGGTCGTGCCGCCCGTCGGGGTCGTGCCGCCGGTCGGGGTCGTGCCGCCCGTCGGCGTCGTGGTGCCTCGACCAGTCGTGCCACCCGTGGCCACTGATCCACCTGCCACCGTCGAGCCGCCCCGACCGGTCATGCCGCCCGTGACAACTGATCCGCCCAGCGCAGTCGAGCCGCCCCGACCGGGCATACCGCCCGTGACGACTGAACCACCCGCGGGAACCGAACCGCCGGTCGCGACTGAGCTACTTGAGGCTACCGAGCCACCAGTCGCGACTGAACCACCCGTGGGAACCGAGCCGCCGGTCGCGACTGAGCTACTTGAGACTACCGAGCCGCCGGTCGCGACCGAGCCACCCGGAGCGACCGAACTGCTTCCGCCACCTGTGGTGACCGAGCCGCTCGTCCCAGCGCCGCTGGTAACTTGCCCGTTCCCGCCTGAACCACCGGTGGCCTGGCTACTCCCTCCCTGTGACGCGGTGTTCTGCGAGCTTTGCTTTCCCGAGGTACATCCGAGTCCAAGAGAAGCCAAGGCGGCCACAGCGAACAAAAGGCCAGGGAAAATCCCCAGCTCGCGGCTGGCGCACGGATCTTGGATAAACTTCTTGTTGTGTTGGCGGATTGACATCGCACAAGCAGTGCCCTGACCCGTTCCTACAGCTCAGATATTCGTTGTGCCGTTCTGCGGCGGCGCCAGCCATCAGGAGTCGGCTTGTCGTCGCCGGGGGGCGCGGCAGGCCGTCAGCACGGGCACGACTCCGAATCAGGAGGCAGCGGCGTCTGCCGCCTCAGCGGCCAGTCTTTCTTCGCACGAACGAAATCGCGTCGCGTAGCTTGGCCGCCGTGTCCCGCACCCGATCCCGAAATGCGCCGTAGTCTTCGACCGCGATCTCGCTGCAAGTGCGCCTGAACGTGAACGAGAACGTCCTGGCGGGGCCCGCAGTGGTCGAGCGCCCCTGCGCCGAGAAGCACGGGTGCGTGATGGTGAAGTCCCCGGGCGTGTGCAGGAACGCGAAGCCCTCGGGCAGGGTGACCGCGACCGTGTCGGACCACACCTCCGGGACGCCAAGCCGCAGCGGCGTCTCCCGGTGCTCGAGCGTGGCGGCGGCGGCGAAATCCACCAGGTGGGGCAGCGGGAACCGGAAGTGATCCTCTTCGGCCTGGATGGCGCGCGAGGCGTCCATCTCCAGCTTGATTGCGAGCGGCTTGGCTGTGTCTTCCTCGGGTGGCCATTCGGAATGTCCCAGGGTCACGCCGGGGAGCAGCCTGCTTGCGAAGGCCTGCATGGCCTTTTCGGCGGCGGTCTTGTTGCGCAGGGTATGCCGCAATCCCATGGCCATTCCCCCGCGAGCCGTGAGCGTGCCCTCCAGGCGCGCCTCGGTGGTCGACTTGATGTCAGCCCGCAAGACCAGCCGCGTCTCGCTCAGCTCCGGAGCATCGTACGGAATGGGCATCATCTCCCACGCGCCCAACTCCGGGTCCAGCACCAGGCTAAGCGCTCCCTGGTCCACGGGCTGCAAGTTGCCCATGTCCAGCCCGTCCGCGGTCGGGTCGAGGAAGAATGGCTGGGCGATACCCGGCTGCGCCGGCGCGTAGACGATTGCGTGATTGAACTGCTGGTTCGGGACATCGCGAAGCACCTTGCCCGCCGTGACAGTGCGAAGGATGGCGAACTTGAGCTTGATGCCGGCCAGCTTGGCCAGATGGATCAGCAGCACCGCCTTGTCCTTGCAATCACCGTATCCACGCTCGATGACCACCGGGCAGGCGTGCGGCCGGACGCCGGCGACGGTGTTCTCGTAATCCTGCTGGTACCGGATCTCCTTGGTCACATATCCGAACAGTCGGTCCAACTTCTCGCGCGGGCTGGCGGCACCGGCGGTGAGTTTGGCGGCCAACTCCTCCAGCCGGGGGCTGTTCTGGAACGCGTCGGCGAGCAGGGCTCGCTCCCAGCGCACGTATTCGTCCCAGTCGGGCACGGTGCTGACACTCACCCGCCAGAGGAGATCGGCAACCGGCGGCGAAGCGACCTCGGGGGTCATGGGCGGCGCGGCCTCTGACGACCATATGCGGACGCGCCGGTCGCCCACCACCGTCTCATCTAGCTTGACCGGCCCTGCGACGTCCGTGCGCAACGGGCGATCCTTGCCCAGAACCAGGACCCAGCGCGGCTGTTCGTTCTGCCAGGATGGGAGGCGGAAGTACCAGGTGGTCACGAAGTGGTTTTCCAGGAAGTGTCCGGCGGGCGCGTAGTGCACGTACTGAAGCACCAGGCGCGACCCGACCTCCAGGTTGCGGAAACGCAAGGTGCCGCCCCGGATGGACGAAGCCTCCTGGCGCTCACCGCTCTTCGACAGGGAGTAGGCCTGCAAGATCTTCACCGTGCCGACGGTTGGCACTCTTTGCGTGATTAGGGCATCACGTCCTTGCTCGGTCAGCGCCTCCGCCACCAAGGTGACCACCCGCCGGGCGCCGCCGTCGGCGTTCACCTCGGTGACCTCGTCGTCCAGCCGCTCAACCGCCTGCGCGCCGGGGTGGGGTTTGATCTTGCGGGTCAGCGCCGCGTCGATCGCGTCTGCACCCGGCACGTACCGCTCGATGAATCCCAGGCGGGTCGGTTCCTGAAACTCGATCCGCTGCGCCAGCACCGAGTTGTTCGGATCGCGCTCGTGCGCCAGCTTCCACTCGACCAGGGCGTCCGCCTTGCGTCCCTGCTCCCAGTACAGATCGCCCAGCCGCTCGTGCGGCCGCGGCCACACCGGGTTGAGGCGCGCGGCAGCCGCTAGCAGCGACTCCGCCTCGGCCGGCCGGCCCTCGCGGCGGGAGAGATCCGCCGCGTTGACCAGATAGACCGGCGCAGTCGGCTCCAGCTCGACGAGGGCGCGCAGCCAGCGGTGCGCGTCTTTGAAGCGCGACTCGTCGACAGCGCGATCGTACAACCGTTCCAGGGTCTTCACCGCGCCCGGCTCGAGAGCGAGCGCCCGCTCCAGCGTAGCGGTCCCGCGTGCCGCGTAGCCGAGCCCGATCTCGCAGCTACCCTGCTCGCGCACGGTGATCGCGCTGTCTGGCCACTTGCGCGCGGTTTCCGCCAGTTGGCGGCATCGATCGATGCGCCAGCCGCGCTGACCGTAGAGGTCGGCGAGGTCGCGCTCGGCCACGCGCGCGGCGCCGGTGGCCTGCATCTCCTGCAGATAATCCGCCTGCGCCTTGTCGTAGAGACGCCGCTGCACGTAGTAGCGCGCCCGCAAACGCAGGAACGCGGACGCTCGGTTGCCGGCGCGTTCGACGCCTCGGTTGAGCAGGTCGATCACCTTGCCAGACTCCTCGTTCGCCCAGTACGCGAAACTCATGTAATAGATGGCCAGAAGATTCTCGGGCGCCGCATCCAGAAACGACTGCGACTCGCTCTCCTGGCGGCGAACGTGTCCGTCGCGGGCGGCCCAGCGGCCCGCCAGCAACGCCCGGCGGTTCAGCGGCATCACGGCCGCCAGTTCGGGCGGCGTCTCGATGACCTGCAATGAATCGGCCTGCGGCTGGAAGGGCTGCGGCTGCGCCGAATAGGACAGGCCAGCCAGCGGAACACCGTCGCGATCGGTCAGGCGAGCCTGCACCCACCACCGCCCGCTCTTCTGCGCCGACTTGATGAGAAGCTGGTTCCAGCCCGGCTGCAGGCGTATCGGTACCACCAGATTGTCCAGATCGCCGGCGTCGATCCGCTCCTCCGACAGCACCAGGCCCCCGTTGAGCCAGGCCCGAGTCGCATCGCCGGTCGTGATCCGGAGCCGCGCATCGACGGCGGCGTCGGCGTGAACCCAGGTCGCCAGATACGCCACGCTGGCTTCGGATGGCCAGATCGTGCTGCCCAGGGGCACGGTCCCAAGGTCCGTCGTGCGCGGCAGCTCGCGCCAGCGCAGCGGCACCAGGGGCCCATCGACCGCATGGTCGAAGTCGATCTTCTTCTCGGGCGGGAAGGCGGTCAAGAACCCTTTGCCTGCTTCGTTGTCGAAGGCACCCAGGATCGCCCAGCGGTCGATGAAGCCCAGAGAGGGAAGCAGGGCCCGTGCCCGGCGGCCCTGCCCGAGCCACCTGAGCGCACGCATTTGGTAGATCGTGGCGGCGGCGCGCGTCGTGGGACGTGGGTGCCCGGTACGGATCGCGTCGTAGAGCGCGATGTTCGCCTCCATCTCGGCACGGGTGGGATCGACGTTCATCTCCCATAGGTAGAGTTCAGCGAGCGGGTCATCCAAGTCCTGCGCCGCCTTCCAGAAATGAAGCCACGCCTCGTGGGGATCGTCGTCCAGATCTGCCAGGTACGCCGCCGCCTCGTGCGCAGCCCCTGATTGCGGGTACTGTGCCAGGGTCGCCTGAGTCAGCGCACGAAGTTCCGACAGAGCCATGTCGCGGCCGTACAGCCTCTCCAGCAGCCGATCCACCTCGGGCCCGGCACCGCCGTGTACGAGACGGACCGGCCCCACGCGCGGATCCACGGGCAGCCGTGGGATCCCCGCGCAACCGATAACCAGCGTGAACATCAGACCCAGCGTGGCGAAACGCATGCGCCCATTGTGCCACGAGAGGCCGCCGAGGTGGTCATGGGCAATGAGGCGAAGCCAATGCCCGTAAGAAAACATCTAATAGGCAAACTTGTGGAGAGACCCATGAACCCGTACTCAGAAATCCTCACCTTCGTCACCATGGTTCTGATTTCCTGGCCCCTGCTTGCCGGCGCGACTGAGATGCCAGCCGTGGGCAGAGTGGCGCCAGATTTCACGCTGCCAGCGCATGACGGCAGCAAGGTGCAGCTCTCAGCTCTGCGCGGCACCTGGGTGGTTCTGTACTTCTACCCCAAGGACAAGACCCCGGGCTGCACTCTCGAGGCGCACAACTTCGCCAAAGACCAGCCCGAGTACACCAAGCGCAAGGCCATTGTGTTGGGGGTGAGCGTGGACAGCGTTGAATCGCACAAGGAGTTTTGCGCACAGGAGGGGCTCACCTTCAAGCTGCTGGCAGACACCGAGAAGAAGGTGGCGGCGGCCTACGGATCGCTCAACGACTTGGTGGTGACCAAACTGGCCGCGCGTCATACCTTCATCATCGATCCTCAGGGCAAGATCGCGCGCGTGTTTGCCGACGTGAAGCCTGCCGCGCACAGCCGCGAGGTGCTGGCCGCCCTGGATGCCCTGGGAGCGACCGGAAAGTAGAGTAAAGTATCGCCCTCTCGCCTACGGCGCTCGATTCACCGACATGGGGATTGGGCCTTCCGGCAGCAAGGCAGAAGGATCGATTCTTCGACCCATCGTGCGCCGGCGAGGACCCCTTCCTCGCTCAAGGAAGGGTTTTCGTCGTAGCCGGTCGCGTTGCCGTGCCTCGATCGCTAACTTCTCCGTGAAGCTATCGCCTCTCGTCCGCCCTAGAGATTTAGATAACAAGCGGAAGGATACTGTCCATGAGTACTGCTGCGACACGTATTCGCCTCGTCTTCCTCACCGCCCCGGTCATGGGGATCTTCAGCATGAGTGGCGGTGCCCTTGCCCAGACCATCGCCATCGATGGCACTGGCTCCGGGCGCACCTATGAGGGAATCGGCGCGGTGAGTGGCGGCGGCGGAACGTCCCCGTTGCTTATGGACTACGTCGAGCCCCAGCGATCGCAGATACTCGACTACCTCTTCAAACCGAACTATGGGGCGGGATTGCAGGAGCTGTATGTCGAGGTAGGCGGCGACGGGAACTCGACCCAGGGCTCGGAGCTGAGCCACATGCACACCAGCACGGATGAGAACTACTACCGCGGCTACGAGTGGTGGCTGATGGAACAGGCCAGGGCGAGAAACCCAGCGATCTACTTGGATGCCACGGCGTGGTCGGCCCCGGCCTGGGTCGGCAATGGCAACTTCTGGTCGCAAGACACGGCTAATTACCTGTCCAAGTGGATCATGGGCGCCAAGTCCGCCCACGGTCTCGACATCGACTACGTCGGGTGCCGCAACGAGAAGGGCACCAACGAGAGCTGGGCGGAGCTCTTTCGCACCACCTTGAACAGCAACGGCCTCACCAACGTGGGCATTCACGCTTTTGACAACTGGGGAGCCACCAGTTGGACCTGGGCCACCGACATGAATACCAATGCCACCTTGAAGGCGGCGATATATGCCATCGGCAGCCACACCACGGCGTCATTTGGCACCCAGACTGGAACGCCGCCGCCGGCAAACGTCATAGCTATCGGCAAGCCAATCTGGGACACCGAGGAGCACGTGTACGAACATGGGTTTCAGTGCGCAATAGACATTGTCGGCGCGTTCAACTTCAACTACGTCAATAGCAAGATCACCAAGACCATATACTGGTATCTCATCACGTCGTTCTACTCGAACGAGCCTTTCTACGACGACACCATGGCAGTCGCGAGCTCCCCATGGAGCGGCAACTACACGATCAATCCAGCGCTCTGGGGCTATGCGCACGTGGGTCAGTTCACCAAGACCGGCTGGAAGTACCTGGATGGCGCGTCCGGAAACTTCTCCGGCGGCGGGAACTACGTGACCATGATGGCTCCCACTGGCGGGGACTACAGCGTCATCGCGCAGACATCGGGCGCGAAGGCGGCACAGAACATCACGTTCAACGTCACGGGGGGCCTTTCCACCGGCGCCGTGTCCGTGTGGCGCAGCAATGCGACCGCGCAGTTTCAGCAACAGCCCAGCGTCACCCCGGTCAATGGATCGTTCAGCCTATCGCTCGACGCGAATTCCATCTACTCGATCAGCACCACGACTGGTCAGCAGAAGGGCGCGGCCACGCCGCCGGCAGCGGCGGCTTTCCCGTTCCCCTACTACGAGAATTACGATCACTACGCTGACTTCCAGGCGGTCGGCTATCGGCCATACTACCACGACGACATCGCAGGTGGATTCGAACTTTACCAGCGTCCGGACGGAAGCGGGCAGTGTCTGCGCCAGGTCATCAGCCAGCCGGCGCAGAGCTGGGCCCCGGAAACCAATCCGTACACCATCGTGGGCGATACCGGCTGGACCAACTACGAAGTCAGCGCCGACGTCTCGATAGAGACGACGTCGGGGTGGGCGTCACTGTTGGGGCGGGTCAACTCGACCGGAACCGGCTACGGCACCAATCCAAACGCCTACTCCATGACCATGAGTCCGACCGGGGCTTACAATTTCTATGCCTCGACCACGTCGTCGTCCACCGCGACCACGCTCGCCAACGGGCAGGCCACGCTGGCCGCAGGTTCCTGGCACAACATGAAGCTGGTCTTCCAGGGCACCTCGATCAAGGGCCTAGTCGACGGTACGCAGGTCTTTTCGGTGACGGATAGCAAGTACTCCAAGGGCAACGTCGGGCTTGGCACCGCCGCGAAGACCACGGCGTTGTTCGACAACCTGATCGTCAACACCGTGGGCGGAACCACGCCTCCGCCAACGGTCTTTGCCCAAGACGGGCAGACCCCGCCCGACGGCGGCACGGGCGGAAGCACGGGCAGCGGTGGAACCACGGGCGTTGGCGGAGCCACCGGCAGCGGCGGCATCTCTGGCGCAGGCGGAGCCACGCGCGCCGGCGGCACTGGCGGTGCGGGCGGTGCTTCGGGCGCAGGTGGGACCACACGCACCGGCGGATCTCCTGCCAGCGGCGGAGCTGCCCCCAGCGGGGGAATTCCCGCCACAGGCGAAACCACACGCACCGGCGGATCTCCTGCCAGCGGCGGAGCCACGGTCACTGGTGGAACCGTCGCCATGGGCGGAAACACGGCCATCGGCGGAAACGCTGGAGGCGCCAGTGAGCCCGGCATCCCTGTTGCCGGCGGCACCACCGGCGCGCCCGCGACCACTCTTGTGGGCGGAAACTCCGGCGCGCCTGGAGCCACTCTTGCCAGCGGAAGCACCGGCGCGGCCGGCAGCACCGGCGTAGTTGTCAGCGGCGGAGCCACCGGTCAGATCGACACGGGAAAGGCTAACTCCTCTGCATCCGGCTGTTCGTGCAGCATGGGCACCACCAACAACCACCGAGGGCCGGAATTGCTACTGTTCGCCGCCCTCGGCGCGACAACAATACTCCGCCGGCGCCATCGCCGCACGCGACAGGACAGGTGGGGTCCAGCTCACGATGGGCCACCGAAGCACGACGCTGGCCCAGCCGTTACGACGCAAATCCAGTTACCAAAATCGGCAGCGGGCTGATTGACCCACTAGAAGTTCCGAGTTGCCAGGCGCCATTTGCACCCCAGCAGCAACCCGCTCCGCCCAGGTACCGACAAGCGCACTCGGGAGTATAATCAGCGTCTTCAAGTCATGAACAATACGAACAAGCTGGAACGAAGGGATTTCCTCAAGCTCGGCGCGGGCGGTTTGGCGGCAGGTGTGCTGTCCGCCGGCTGCGCGACGGCGGCGTCGACTCAGGAGAAGCAGAACTTGTCGGCCGAGACAGCGGCGCCGCCCAAGCCCGCGCCCACAGCCGAGCCGGCCGCGCCGGTTGCCAAGACCGCCGGGCCGCCCCGCCGCGTGCTCGGCCGGACCGGCATCGAGGTCCCGATCGTCAGCATGGGCGTGATGAACGCCGACAACCCCAACCTGGTTCGCGCGGCGCTGGACGGCGGCATCTTCCTGCTCGACACCGCGCACGGCTATCAGGAAGGTCGCAACGAGGAGATGCTCGGCACGGTGCTCAAGGATCGCAAGCGCGACTCCTTCGTCATCGCCACCAAGGTCCACCTCAGCACCCTGGATCGCAAGACCGGGCTGTTCTCGAAGGAGACGCGCGGCGAGGAGATCGGCGAGAAGCTGGACATCAGCCTCAAACGCCTTGGGCTCGATCACGTCGACATTCTTCACCTGCACAACCAGTCGGCGCGCGAGAGCGTGCTTTATGAACCGGTCCTCAAAGCGCTGGAGAAGGCCAAGCGCGACGGCAAGGCGCGCTTTCTCGGCTGTTCGACCCACAAAAACGAGCCCGAGGTGATCCGGGCGGCGGTGGAGGCCAAGCTGTACGACGTGGTGCTGACCTCGTACAACTTCCGGCAGGACCATCACCTCGAAGTGCAGAAGGCGGTTGGCGAAGCGGCGCAGGCGGGCCTGGGCATCGTGGCCATGAAGACGCAAGCGGGCGTCTACTGGGACAAGGAGAAGCAGTCCCCCATCAACATGAAGGCCGCGCTCAAGTGGGCGTTGCGCGACCCCAACGTGCACACCGCGATTCCGGGCTTCACGACGTTGGATCAACTGCAGGCTGACCTGGAAGTTCTGCGCGATTCCACGCTCACCGACGACGACAAGCGCAGCCTGGAGGCGCCTAAGCTGGTCGGTTTCTTCTGTCAGGGCTGCGACCAGTGCCTGGATCCTTGCCTGGAGAAACTACCGATTCCCGAGCTGATGCGCTCGTTCATGTACGCCCACGCCTACCGCAACCGCCAGGCCGCACAGGCGCTGCTGCTCGAACTCGATCTACCGGAATCTCCCTGCGGTGACTGTGGTGCGTGCCCGGTCCGCTGCGCAAAAGGATTCGACGTGCGCCAGCGCGTGCGCGACATCGTGCGACTGCGCGAGGTGCCGCGGGAATTTCTCATATGAGGGGAAGCCCGCTGGCCGCGCGGGGCGCGCTCGCGGCGTTCTTCGTGTTTTCCGCACCAGCCAGCGGTGATTTCCAGGCCGCGACGGCCGCTGTTTCCGAGACATCGTCGCTCTTTCCCAAAGTCGAAGGCTGGAAGATCTCCGACGGCCCCACCCGATACACGCCCGAGACACTCTTCGAGTACATCGACGGCGGCGCCGAGTCGTTCCTGCAATTTGACTTCCAGGATCTCGCGTCCGCGACCTACGCGAACGACGGCGCTGCCCACGCCAAGAATCGTCCGTCGTCGCGCGCTTCCCATGACCGTGACAGCACGGCGGCGTCCAAGGCGGAGATCACGGTGGACATCTACCGCCACCGGGACGCATTCCGCGCGTTCGGGATGTACACGCAGGAGCGGCCGGCCGGCACCACGCCCCTGCCCATCGGCGTCGAGGCCTACGCCGGGCCGGATTATTTGGAGTTTGTCGTGGGTCCCTACTACGTGAAGTTGGTTCAGTCGGGCGCCAGGCAGCCGTCCTTCCTGCGCCGGTTCGCGGAGAAAGTGGTAGCCGACCTGGCCGGCACGCGCGAGCCCCCGGCCGTGCTCAAGTGCTTTCCCGAGCGAGGCAAGCGCGCCCGCGCCGAGAAATTGATGGCGCGCGACTTCCTCGGTCACCCATTCCTGCACGACGCGGTCGCGGTTCCCTACCAGATCGGCGAGGCGAATTTTCGTTTGTTTGTCGTCGAGGGCAAGGACAGCGCAGACGTCCGCGCGATGGTGCAGCGCTATCGCGCCGTCGCAAAGTCGCCTGCGGTGGCAACCGATTCGGCCGGCTCCGAGGGAACCGCGACCCTGAAGGATCCGCTCAACGGCGAGGTGACGCTGCAATGGAAGGGGCGCTGGCTGTGGGGTGCCGTGGACCAACCGGCCGACGAGTGCCAGTCGCTCCTCGATGAATTGGGCAGGAAGCTTTCCGCCCTGGACAAGGAAAGCTCTGCCGGTTCCCCGGCGTCGGGCACGCGATGACGGACTGAAGCGTCGGCGGAGTGTTATTTTCCGAGAATGATCCCGACGAGCGCAAAGCCGCCATCCTTGCACCTGGTTCGCGCGCGCCTGGTGTTGCTCGTATGTGGGCTCGCCCTGGTGGCGGACGACGCGGCCCCGGTCGAGGCGGCGGATTCCGGGGCCGATGCGCTCCCGGTCGGCAACGTCGAAGTCCACGCGCCCGCGGTCTTGCGCGAAGGCATCGACCGCCTGGTGACCGATGCGCTTGCCCAGGGAAAGCTTCCTGGCTGCGTCGTCGTCATCGGCCGCACGAGCGGCATCGTCTACGCACGCGCGTTCGGTTTTCGCGCCCTTCTACCCGACAAGGAGCCGATGGCCGAAGACACGATCTTCGATCTCGCCTCGCTGACCAAGCCCATCGCGACCGCCACCTCGCTCATGGTTCTGGCCGACCAGGGCAAGGTCGACCTCGACGACCGGGCTTCCCACTACGTTCCCGAGTTCGCAGCGCATGGCAAGGCCGCCATCACGCTTCGCCAGCTCCTCGTGCACGTCTCTGGCCTGCCGGCCGAAACGCCGATTGACGACTACCAACACGGACGAGCCGAGGCCATCCGCCGCATCGCCGCCCTTTCGCTCAAGGCTGCCCCAGGCGCCAGATTCATCTACTCGGACGTCGGCTACCTCGTGCTCGAAGAAGTGATCCGGCGGGTCACCAGCACCGATCTCGCCAGTTTCGCGGCTGCCGCCATCTTTCGGCCGCTCGGCATGACCGAGACCGGCTTCTTGCTGCCGGCAACAGACCAGGTGCGTATCGCCCCGACCGAGATGCGCAAGGGCGAGTGGATTCGCGGCGAGGTTCACGATCCGCGGGCTTTTCGCCTGGGTGGTGTGGCGGGAAACGCCGGCCTTTTCTCGACCGCCAAGGATCTCGCCAGGTACGCACGCATGTTGCTCGGCTCCGGGACGCTCGACGGCACTCGGGTTCTCTCGGCCAGCGCGACCGCGAAAATGCTGGCCGTGCACGATGTGCCAGGGGGCATTCGCGCGCTCGGCTGGGACATGCACAGCACGTATTCGGCCAACCGCGGGGATTCTCTCTCGCGGCGGGCGGTCGGGCACGGAGGCTATACCGGCACGTCGCTGTGGATCGATCCCGAGCAAGACCTGTTCGTGCTCTTTCTCAGCAATCGCGTGCACCCCGACGGAAAAGGCTCGATCAATGCGCTCGCCGGTGCGATCGGAACTCTCGCGGGATCGATGCTGGGACGGCCTGCGGGGACCGATGCCCGGCTCACCGAAGGGCCGCTGGCCGTGGGCATCGACGCGCTCGCTGCCGAGGACTTCGCCCGCCTGCGCGGCCTGCGCTTCGCCCTGCTCACCAACGACGCGGCCCGCACCCGCGATGGCGCCCGCACCACCGACGTGCTCGCCGCCCGTCGCGATCTCGCGCTGGTGGCGCTGCTCAGCCCCGAGCACGGCCTCGCGGCAAACCGTGACGAACTCATCGACGACGGCATCGACGCCAAAACCCACCTTCCGGTGTTCAGTCTCTACGGCGGAGCGCGCGGGCCGCACAGCAAAGCCGCGGCCGGGCCACGACCGGTGACCCTGCCGCCCGACATCGACGCCGTCGTGGTCGATCTGCCCGACGTGGGAGCGCGCTTCTTCACCTATGCTTCGACCCTGCACGCGACGATGAGAGCGGCCTCGGAGCGCGGGCTGCGGGTCATCGTCCTAGATCGACCGAACCCCATCGGCGGCCTCGACGTGGCCGGCCCCATGCTGAAGCCGAGCGAGCGCTCGGCGGTCAACCACCATCCCCTGCCGATCCGGCACGGCATGACCATGGGTGAGCTGGCCGAGCTGATGAACGCCGACGAGCACCTCTCTCTCCGCCTCGAAGTCGTGCGCATGCCCCGTTACGATCGAAAGGCCTACTTCGACGAAACTGGGCTCATCTGGTGGCCGCCTTCGCCCAACCTGCGCACAGTCGGCGAGGCGGTGCTGTATCCCGGCGTCGCGCTACTGGAAGCGACCAACGTCTCGGTCGGCCGCGGCACCGACACGCCCTTCGAGGTGGTCGGCGCCCCCTGGATCGACGGCCGACGCCTGGCCGCTGAGCTTGCCGGAGCGGAACTTGCCGGTGTCTCGTTCGAGGCAACGAGCTTCACGCCCGAGGCGAACCTGTACGCCGGCACTCTCTGCCAGGGAATTCGGCTGCGGGTCGAAAGCCGCGCGACCTTCGAGCCGGTGAGAACCGGCATCGCGATCGCGATCGCCTTGCGCAAGCTGTTTCGCGGCCACTGGGACGCCACCCGGTTGCACAAGATGATGGGCGACCCGGCCGTCGCCGCTGCCATCATCGAGCCTCGCCGCCTTTCCGAGATCGAGGCGCTCTTCAAGGACGACCTCGACGCCTTCCGCGCCAAGCGGCTCAAGTACCTGCTCTATCCCAGCCTCTCCTGCGCTTGCACACAGGGCCAACGGCAACCAGTAGAACTGCCTTCAACGCAACGATAATATCACCTACGCTGCGGCGCACGCACAGTTGCCGGCTCCAACTTGCTAAAGTCGGGGCTTGTCACCTGACAAGCTGGAAGCGCCGCATATGAAGATCGTGAAACCGACCGCGGCGCTTGACAGCCACGGCGGCGAGGAGCAAAGAGGGTTTCCATGGAGATTGCCAGACACTGGAGATTGCAACGACACCGCTACGCGCTGGTGGGCGAGGTGTGCAACCACTGCGGCGTCAAGATCTTCCCGGCGCGCGACGTGTGCC
>Ga0181530_10001506_pt1 | contig 29233 bp, 29 predicted proteins | sample PEATcosm2014_Bin_42_FD_119769 | JGI IMG/M metagenome (GOLD analysis project Ga0181530, IMG submission 119769) | Peatland microbial communities from MTU Mesocosm Facility, Houghton, MI, USA - PEATcosm2014_Bin10_60_metaG | ecosystem: Environmental > Terrestrial > Soil > Wetlands > Peat | place...
AAAACCAGAAGCAATCGAAAGCTATTTCCTCTCCTGGGGGGAGAGGACAAAAGGTGAGGGCGGGCGTAAACACTCATTCCACTGAAAACGTCGAGGAAGCCGAAAAAGGTTCTGGCTCCGGATGCTTTCTACAATTGAGTAATTCAGTTTACTTCGTCACCGCACGACATGTTTTATTTTCAGAGCCTGAAGGAACTAATTCACCTGCTTTGCTTTCGGGAAAAGCTGCCATAAAGTCTTATTCTGGCGCGGGAACGACCAACGTTACAGAGCGTGATGTTCTTTTAGATTTGTCGTATTTGATGAGCAATGGAGAAATTCGCTATTCGACGAACCACGACATTGCACTTGTGCGTATTGAAGATTGTAACCCAACAAATCACAATCTGGTTAGGCTTTTACCGGGAGTGTTTTATGGGTCGCCGTTCGGTCTTAATGTGATGGATTCACAAATGGTTTGCCTTCTTAGAAATGTGGATGTTGGTGCAGACGTCTATATGTTTGGTTATCCACTGTCGCTTACTACACCGATTCAAGAGAAGTTTGATCCTGCTCAACCTTTGCTGAGAAAAGGAATCGTCGCGGGTGTTAGCCTCAACAAACATAGTATTGTTGTTGATTCTCCAGCTTATCAGGGAAACAGCGGCGGCCCTGTTGTTCAAATGGACCATCCAAGTTTTGAAGAAACCCGGTATCAAATCATAGGCGTCGTAAGCGCTTTCGTGCCATTTGAAGAGGAATGGGAAAACAAAACATTGCGCTACTCTCACGTTACCGTTTCCAATTCGGGTTACACGCTAGTTGAACCAATTGATTCAACAATTGAGTTGGTTTGGAAATGAGCTGCCAAACCAAATCGCAATGGGACTTCGGTGGGTTGTTTCCGGAGGAAGCGACGAGGCGTGTGCTGGGAAAATTTTCCGTTGTCGTCATCGCGCTGGCGCTCGCGGCGTGGCCTGATGGATTTGGATTTCATGAGCAAACAAACCAAATCGCTACGGGATTTCAGAAGGTTCCGAATTAAAGTTTGCAACCTTTTGCGCTTAGCGATAGTCTAACGGGCAACCAGTTTCCCCCGATGCGCCGTTGGAATGCACCTGAGGGCCACTGCAAACAACCAATCAAACCACAATCCAAACACATGACGGCAATCAAATTCGCAACCGCCCTGGCCGGCGCCATCCTGGTGATGGGCGTCCTTGTCCCAGCCCGGGCCCAAGACAAAAAGGTGGATCCGACGGGGACCTATATCTGGACCATGCCGGGACGCAACGGCGGACCGGACCGGACGAACACCCTCGTGCTGAAGCTGGACGGCGACAAGCTGACCGGCAAGCTGACCGCGCCGGCACGCGGCGGCCAGACCGCCACCACGGAAATCAGCGACGGCAAAATCACCGGCGCGGACATTTCGTTTTGCGTGGTCCGCACGTTCAACGACAACACAGTCACGAACAAATATTCCGGCACGCTCGCCGCCGGCACCATCACGGGCAAAATGGAATATGAGAGGAATGGTGAAGCCCAATCGCGCGATTGGGAGGCGAAGTTGCAGAAATAATCCGCCGCTTCCAATCAGACGGACCATTCACGCGCAGCCGGCAGGCTGCGCGTTCATTTTGGGGAGAGCAATCCGGCCGGATCACAATGGGGCTTTGGCGGATTGATTTGTTTTGATTGAAATCTTCCGCGGCAACCTATTTTCTCTGCGCGTGCTGAAGACTCTTCGCAAAGCCGAATACGCCGAACTGGCGGTGCTTTTTTTCATTCAGGGCGCGGCGATGAGTGTCTGGTTCGTGCCGCTCGGCAGTGTGCTTGACGCACACGGGTTGCACGCCATCAAGCCGTTCGCCTTTGCCACCAGCGCGCTCGCGGCGTTCGTCTCGCCGCTGATGTTTGGCGCGATGGCCGACCGCCACGTGCCGCCGGCGCGGGTGCTGCGCTGGCTCGCGTTGGCCACCGCCGTCATGATGTCGCTCGTCAGCACCGCCATCAAATTCCATTGCAGCGGCTGGCTCGTCCTCGTGTTGATTCAGGTGCTGTCACTGGCGAGCGCGCCGATGTCGAGCATCTCGTCAACCATTGTCTTCGCGCGGCTGGCAGATTCAAAGGAATTTGCCCCCATGCGCGTCATGATGACGTTCGGCTGGATGGCCGGCTGCGTGCTCGCCAGCGTGTTGAACGCGGACACGTCGTCGCTCGCCGGCTACGCCAGCGCGACGATATGGGTGGTGCTGGCGGCGTTCACGTTTTTTCTGCCCGCGCTAGAGGTCCCCCAATCCGCCGAGAACCTCGCCTGGCACGAGCGGCTTGGTTTGGATGCCCTCACGCTGCTGAAAAACCGGGACCATCGCGTCGTTTTCTTCACCACGACGCTGTTGTGCATCCCGCTGGCGGCGTTTTATCCGTATGCGCCGGCCAACCTGCGCGACCTCGGCCTCGCGCACACGAGCGCGTGGATGAGCATCGCGCAAATCTCGGAAGTCGTCGCCATATTCAGCATGGGCTGGCTGCTGCTCAACTGGCGGTTGAAATGGATTTTCGCCTGCGGCCTCGGCTTCGGCGTCCTGCGGTTCGTATCGAGCGCAGTCAATGACAAGACCTGGTTGCTCGCGGGCGTGGCGATGCACGGTGCGTCGTTCGCTCTCGTCTTTGTCACTGCGCAAATCTACCTCGATCAGCGCGTGGACACGGCGTGGCGGGCACGGGCGCAGGCGTTGCTGACCTTGATGAATAGCGGCGTGGGCAACCTCATCGGCTACCTCGGCACAGGCTGGTGGTTCGCTGCGTGCGCGCGTCCGACCGGCGCACAATGGTCGCTGTTCTGGGGTGGAATGGCCGCCATGGCGTTGGTAGTGCTGATTTATTTTTTAACGGCGTATCGTGGAAAAGGCCCTCAACGGGCCGGGCATTGATTTCCGTGCTTGCTCCCGCGTGCAATCCCCGGCCAAACGGGGCGAGACCTCTGCAAGAAGGTCGTAGCGGCTTTCGGCAGAAAGCCTCACTCTCTAATTTCCTGATGTTTGCGGCGCTCTGCTCCGCTTTCGCTTCGCTTCAGCGCAACAGGCGCGACGCCGCTACGGTCAATCGGCAAATTTATCTCCAGCAGGTCCAGTTCACGTCGGGAAAAATGTTGTCGCGCGATTCGACTTCGCGCAGCCACGGTTCGTCCACGTTCGCGGCGGCAAGCTGATCGTGGAGGGTGAGAAACCGGAGCAGATGGTCTTTCACGCGGCGGCGCGCGTAATCGGGACTGGTGCCCGCGCGCAAAATGAACGGCCAGTCGCTGGCCTGCGCGAGCAGCAGCTCGCGCGCGGCCTGCCGCAACGCGCGCGCCGACAGGGCGCCGGGCTTTTTATATCGCCGCGCCAGCCCGGTCATCCGGTCCTGCGCGACCTGCAGGTGCGGATAAATCCATTCGTTCTTTTCGTTCAGCCACGTGCGGTAGTAGCCTTCCTCGCCCCAGCTTGACGCGCTGGGCGTGACAATTTGGTGGGTCTGATGCCGTTGCAAGTATTCGCTCGGAGTCACCAGCACGATGGCTTTCTGGTCGTGGAAAACCTTGCGCGCAAAAAAATCCAGGAATTCCGGCCCTTCATACCACCAATGCCCGAACAATTCCGCGTCGTACGGCGCCACCACGAGCGGTGGGCGGCCGAGGACGGCGGCGGCTTTTTCCGCCTGCGCGATGCGTTGGCTCAAAAAATGTCCGGCGTGTTCCGCCGCCGCCTGCAAGGCCGTGTCCCGGCGGTAAATTTCCTTGTTCGCCGACCCGCCGGTGATGCGATAATACTTGATGCCGGTGAAACCGCGCGTTTCCGGCGATGGCAGATACGGTTTCACGTAGTCGAAATCGAGGACAAAGCCGATGTCACGGTAAAAATCGCGGTAGCGCGCGTCGCCTGGATAACCTTCATGCCGGCTCCAAACCTGCCGCGAGGAATCGAGGTCGCGGCCAAAGGCGGCGAGGCCATTGGGCGTGAAAATGGGCGCAAAAGTGCCGTAACGGGGGCGTGGTTTGGCGTAAAGCACGCCGTGTGAATCGAGAATGAACCAGCGGATGTTCGCCTCCTGCAAAAATTTCTCGACGCCATCCACGTACGCGCATTCCGGCAGCCAGATGCCGCGCGGGTCGCGGCCAAAGCAACTGCGATAGTGGTCGCGCGCCGTCAAGATTTGCGCGCGGAGGGACGGCGGGTGGTTCGCGAGCAACGGCAGCAGCGCGTGCGTCGCGGCGGTGGTGATGATTTCCAACCGGCCTTCGTCCTGCAGCTGGCGGAACGCGCCGACGAGGTCGCGTTTGTAAAAACGCCACGCGTCGCGCACCGAGGTGAACCGCTGATGATACATCCACGCCAGTTCGCGGAAGGCGCGGTCCCAGTGTGTGCGGTGAATTTCCTTGTCGGCCAGCTCGATGAGGCCGTTCAAATGCCGCTCGTAGCGGTTGCGCAACAACGGGTCGCTCAGCATGGCGCATAACGGCGGCGAGAGCGACAGCGTCAAGGGCGCGTCCACGCCGTCGCGCCGCCAGCCTTCCATGATTTGGAGCAGCGGGATATAGGTTTCGGTGACGGCTTCAAAGAGCCAGCTTTCCTCCAGAAACTTTTCATGTTCCGGATGGCGCACAAACGGCAGGTGCGCGTGCAGGACGAGGGATAAATAGCCTTGCATGACCCTGGAAAATTATTCGTCGAGCTTGTCTGAAAGCCATTCTGCAACGGCCTTGGACCTGGCCAGCATGGCGATTCCAAGCACCGACGGAATGGTCAGCAGCGCGCAATGAACTTTTCCGATGGCGAGGTGGCGGACCAGATTCCCGGCCACATACAAACCTTCCATGAGCAGGCTCAGGCCGATAATGGCCACGGCGACGCAGCGGACCAGCATCAAGGCTCCTCGTTGCGACGCGTCCATGTGATTCAAATATTTTCCGACGAAGGCGGTTTCAACGCCGGGTCCTGCGGGTGCGCGCCAACCTCGCCGCGGTATTCGGTGGCCCGGCTGAACTTCAAATCCGCCGCGCGCGCTTCCGTGCCGTCGGCGGAAACGGCCACGGCCGGCAATTCGTATTTGCCGTCCGGCAACGCGAAACGAAAACTGAACGAGCCGTCGGGCCGCAATTTGATTTCGCGGCCGTCGAGCGTGACTTTGGCCGTCGGCTCGGTTGCGCCGTAAATGATCAGTTCCGCGTTGACGTTGAACCAGAATCCCTTCGGTTGTTCCGCGCCGCCGAACGGGCTGGAAAGACTGGAGACGCCGAGCGATGAAATTTCGCGCGCGAGTTTGCGGCGGATCAGTTCGGTGATTTCCAACGAGCCCATCCAGACGCGGCGCACATCGTCAAGGCTGATGATTTTGGCCAGCGCCCGCTCCTGTTGCGACGTCCATGCCGCCGGTGGCGCGCCGGTCGCGCGCGGCAAGTCGGGATGGCCATGCCGGCGAAGTTCTTCAATTGCCTGCGTCAGCGGGAGATTTTCAAACACGGCCTGCTTGACGATTTGAATCAATCTGGCGAACGGAAGTTCAAACGGAATGGTGGCGAATTCGGCATCGGTTTCCGCCGAGGCGGTGTCTGGCGGCGTGACGGTGGCGCCGGAAGCGGCGACGCGCAGCCAACGGCCCACCGGCGAATAGTAGCCGAGTTCGGCGGCGTAGGAATCTCCCGCACGCTCGACGTGAGTGAACCAGTGGCGCGATTCAGGGTGTACGTGGATTTCGTAAAGCGGATGGCCTTCGATTTTGCCGGCGTAAATGCGAAGAACCAGATGGCCGTCTGACGACTTCGCGTTGAGCTTCAACTGCTGCTCGCGCGTCAGGTCCCAGTGCGCGTAAAGCCAGTGCGGGTCGCGCGCGGTCAAAAAAAGTTTTTTCGTGCCGTAGGCCTCGGGCAATTCGGTTTCCGCCGTTTCAAACTGTTGCGCAGGCGGGACGGGACCCAGCGCGTATTTCTGACCGGGACCGCTGGCGGGCGGCGGCGCGGGCTGGTCGCCTTCGAGCAGAATGGGCGGCACCTCGATCTTTTTGCGGCGGCTGTAAGTGCGGCGAACAACGGGGGCGGCGGGCACCTCGGTTTTGGGTTCGGATTCGGCGTTGCGGCGCGGGCGCCCGGTGCGCGTGGCCGTTTTCTTTTGCGTTGTCCTCGATTTCATGACCGCAAATCCCCGTTTCGTGGCGATGGCTTCATTGCCTGACCGTGATCTTACGGCGTTAATTAGCCGGACGCAATGGGAATTTTCCAGCCGGATGTGAATAAGATTCTTTTCAAACGTGCTTGCCGCAGCCGCAAATCAGTGTTTTCCTGATATTCACCTTAGTTGATGAGCCAGTCCAAATCCAGCAGCGGCGCGGAGCCGTCAATCACCATCTTTGTGGTGGACGACGAGCCAATGCTGCTTGAATTGGCCGCCGCCATCCTCCAACCACTCGGTTACAATGTGCGGACATTCCGTGATCCGCGCGTGGCCTTGAAGGAATTTCCCGCCGCCAGGCCGGCGGTCATTGTGACGGATTACGCCATGGGCGAGATGAACGGCCTGGATTTGGTGCGCGAGTGCAAGCGCGTCAATCCGAAGCAAAAAATGATCCTGCTCAGCGGCACCGTGGACGAGAACATTTATGCGGGCCTGCCGCAAAAGCCGGATCGGTTCATGGTCAAGCCGTATCCCGTCCATGAATTTATCGAAACCGTCCGGGACCTGCTCGCGAGCTGACATATTTTTGTGCCCAAATTTGCTCGCCAGAATCGCGGGCGAAAGGTTAATTGTTAATGTTATGAAAACGATTAAAAGGATCCTCTGGGGCCTGGTCATCGTCCTCGTCGTGCTTATCGTCGTCGCGGTGATTGTGGCGGGTTTGTTTTTCGGCAACATTGTCAAGGCGGGCGTGGAAACAGTCGGCCCGAAAATCACCAAGGCGCCCATCACGGTGGACGCGGTGCATTTGTCCCTTTTGACCGGTTCGGCCAGGATCGAGGGGCTGGTGGTCGGCAATCCGGAAGGTTACAAGACAGAGCAAGCCATCAGTGTTGGCGTGACCGCCGTCGGCGCGAATCCGCTGTCGGTTCTCTCGGACAAAATTGTCGTGCGTTCCATCGAAGTCCGGAATCCTGAAATCATGTTTGAAGGGAATCCCTTCGGGGCAAACAATCTCACCAAAATCCGCGACAACGTGAATGCCGCCACCGCATCAAGCCGGCAGCCGGCAACGAATCAAACCGCCCAAGCCGCCAGTAAACCCGGCAAGAAACTCGAAGTGGATGATTTTCTGATTACCGGCGCGAAGGTTCACGTCAGTCTCGCCGGCATGGGCGGCAAGGAAATGACTTTGCCGTTGCCGGACATTCATCTCAGCAACATGGGCACGGGCGCCGAGGGCATCACGGCCGCCGATTTGACCCGGCGCGTGCTTGACGCCCTCACCACCGCCACCGTCAAAGCCGTCTCCAACGCCGCCACCGATCTCGGCAAGGGCGCCGGGAAAACCGTGGGTGGAGGCGTGAATAAAGTCACCTCCGGCCTCGGCGGCTTGTTCAAAAAATCAACGAACTGACGGCGAAGTCCGCCTGCTGAAAGCCGTAAAAATTCCTGCAATCGTCGCCGGGCAGCCCTTTGGGTTTCGGTTCAGCGTCTGGCGGCATGGCTGTTTCCGTTTTGGGTTTCCATTTCAGGATGGGCCGGGCAATTGCAACTGCGCGGTCAGCTCGCGCAGGACCGCCGCGGACTTGGCAAGGGCGTTTTGTTCCTCCGGCGGCAGGTTGACTTGCAGGATGCGTTCAACGCCTTTCTGCGAAACGATGCAGGGAACGCCCAGGCTTATTCCGCTCAAACCATATTCTCCCTCCAACACGGCTGAAACCGTGAGCGCGCTGTTTTGATTGCGCAAAATCGCCGCCGCAATCCGCGTCAGGGCGAGGCCGACGGCAAACCACGTCGCCCCTTTGTAATCAATGATGTGGTAGGCGGAATTTCTCACCGCCTCGGCAATTTTACGACGCGACTCCTCCCAGTCGTCACACTTCCCGCAAAGGGCGCAATATTGTTCGATGGGCACGCCCGCCATGTTGGTCATGGACCAGGCGGCCACTTCACTGTCACCGTGCTCGCCCAGGATGTAGGCATGGACGTTGTGCACGTCCACCCCGCAATGCTGGCTCAGCAGATACCGGAATCGCGCGCTGTCCAACACCGTGCCGGAGCCGATGACACGTCCACGCGGCCAACCGGAGCGTTTTTGAGCGACATAAGTCAGGATGTCAACCGGATTGGTCACCACCACCACGACGGCCGGTGAATTTTGCCGCACGATTTCATCCATGATGTCCTGGATGATTTTGGCGTTGCGTTGCAGGAGCGCCAGACGCGATTCACCGGGCCGTTGCTTGGAGCCGGCGGTAATAAAAATCAGGTGCGCATCGCCATAATCGGCGTTCTGGGCGTCTCGAATCTGGACCGAGGGGAAGAAGGCCTGGCCGTGGGCCAAATCGAGCACCTGTCCCATGGCCAGTTCGTGGTTGGCGTCAAGCAAACCAATCTCTTCCGCCAATCCGCTTTGGGCCAGCGTGTAAGCAAAGGTGGAACCCACGGCGCCAGCCCCGACAATCACCACCTTTCTTGGTTTCCAATTTTCGTGATTCATTTGCTGTTATTGGTTGTGTTGACGTTTGAGTTTTTGGTGTGCCGGGCAAAGTTCCCGCGGCCCGGACGGCGCTGGAATTGGCCCGACAGTTCAAAAACACGGTGAAACCGTAACGGAGTGGTTGCAGCGTGGCAACGCGACAATTCAATTCGGAGGGCGGAGTTCCACGACGCCCTGATTTTTCAAACGGGTTCTCGCGCCGCTAATCAAGAAACGGTTCAACTTGACCCGGTGAGGCGAGGCTCCTGACGAGCCACCGTTACTTTGTTGTTTCAAGTCAAAGCCGGCTCGCGAGGACGCACGCCCCACCACCACTTTCAACCCTCGCGCCACTTGAGTTGCTTCACCTGCGCGTGTTCAGGATGCTGCGGATCGAGGCTGCGCAGCTCGAATTCCGCGCCGTCGCGCGCGAGCGTGGCGCGCACCCAGCCGCTCGGCCGGCCTTCCTTGAAGACGTAACCCGTCGGCGGCAGGTTGATGAAATGCACGCCGCTTTCATGCTGCGCGATGTGCCAGTCGTGGGTGTGGCCGAAAATGAGCGCCTTGACCTGGCGCCGCGGTGCCAGCGTTTCCATCAGCGCCGCCGAATCCAGCAGGCCCGTCGTGGGCTTGGGAAATTGCGGATTGTGATGGACTACAACCACCGCCGGTTTGTGCAGGCGCGCGTCCAATTCGCGCGCCAACCAGTCGCGTTGCGCTGCGACCAGTTCGCCCGGCGTTTTGTCGGTGACATCCAGCGAATCGAGCAGAAACCAGTTCGCGCGGTCGCCGGCGAAAACCGCAGCCTGTCTTTGGGGAACGGATTTTAATTTCGCCGTGTCGTGCGGAAAGGCCCGCCAGAAGTTTTCCCGCTCGTCGTGGTTGCCCAGCGACAGGTGGACCGGCGCAAGGGCGCGGACGGGTTCAATTACTCTGCCGAACGTCGCATAATCGTCCGGCTTGCCGAACAGGAAGGCAAGGTCGCCATTCACGATGACGGCGGCGGGTTTCACCGGCCACGCGGCAAGTTCGCGCGCGCAGGCGGCGAGATGGTCAGCCATATTGACGTTGTAATACGTTTGCGCCGGATCACCGGCGATGTGCGTGTCGGAGAAAAAGGCGAAGGTGTGGTTGTCGCGCGATTTGCCGAACAATCCAGCGTGAGCTTGTGGTGCCAGCGCGACGGCGGCCCCGGCCAGCGCGGCGCGTTTCAGAAATTCACGACGCGTGAGTTGCGGCAGCGTGACGGGCATGAGTTGAGCATAAATAAATTGTCCGCACCGTTCAACCGGCTTAATTTTGTGGTCATGCCAAAGGCAAAGCACTTCAAAGCGGCGGCATTTGTTCACAGCCAACTATTTGCCGAACCGCATTTAGGTTTTTCTGCCCTTTTTGGCCTTAGTGCGACAGACCCTGCACGAATGGCTGCGCGAAACTCATTTGCCGAGTCTCGCTACTTGCCTGCACTGATCGTGCGGAAGCGCGAACCTTGATTCCACAAAAGTTTATCAGGTGCGCGGCGGGCTGAATTGATCAGTTCGGTGGCGGCTTGGACATCATCGTAATAGTGGCGGACAATTTCCGGCGTCAGTTGCTCCATCGGCAGGAGATAACATACGGAATCATGTGGAGGCGGTGATTCGCTCGTAATCTTGATAGGCGGCAGCTTTTGTGTTCGCCCGTGCGCGAGCGCGTTGCGGAGTTCAAACAGTTGCAGAATGGTTTTGAACGGCGGTTTCGAAACGTCCTTCGTGAAGCCAAGATGCTTGCTCAAGACGGTCAGCTTTTTCTCGTAGGGAATCCGTTCTTTTTTTTCCCAAAACGGCAACTCCTCCGCGCCGACGTGATTCAAGTAAGCCTCGAAGGCAAAGGCGAAGAAGACTGTGGCCGCCTGTAAATTGAGCAGTCGTCCAAATTCGTGGCGCTCCGCCATGTCCAAAAGATGCCATCCCGTGTGGAAGATGGCCGCGTAAGTCTTCGACTCAACGTTGTAAGTTGTTTCAAAATTCGTCATGTTATTTTGCGATGTTGCCAGTGCCGAGCCAGTCACCCCAATTTTTCCAACCGTTTCGCCTATAGGTTCGGCTTGGAATTGTTGGAATATCCATTGGCAATTTTCCGAGCCTCGGATTTTTCCCTTTTGCAAAGACAAACCATTCAACCTGGCTTTTGAGTTTGAGTTTGCGAGCGAATGCGCGTGCGCTACGAAACCCCCGAAATTTTCGTAGCTGCGGCGCGATTCTGCCTGTTCCAAGCCAATCACCCCAACTCTTCCAACCCGTGTCGGCGTAGGTCTGATTGGGATTTGCCGGAATATCTTTGGGGAGTTTTCCCAAACGAAACATCCCGCCTTTGCAAAACGTGATCCATTCTTTCTGACTTTTTAGTCCAAGCCTTTGAGTGAACGCCTTGGCGTCAGTGAACTGACGGTAAATCATAGACTGATTTGCAATTCTCCCTGTCCCCACCCAATCACCAAAGCCCTTCCAACCTTTGTCGGCGTAAGTTTTATGTGGGCTCGCTGGAATATCTGCGGGCAAAAATCCCAACTGAGGCATTTTGTTTTTTGAAAACGCACTCCACTCAGATCTGCTTTTGAGCTTAAGCCCGTGAACAAATTTCCGTGCCGCACCAAACGGACGATATTGCCTCAGAAATGTTGCAACGGAGTTAGTTCCTAGCCAATCGCCCCAATTATTCCAGCCTTTGTCGGCGTAGGTATTGTGTGGATTTGCAGGAATATCAGACGGCAGTTTTCCCAGCTTAGGTATTTCTCCTTTGCAAAACGCGAACCATTCCTTTTGCTTTGTGAGATTAAGTTTGTGGGCGAAGGCTTTGGCTTTGACAAACGAACGGTATTTCTTGAGAAAAGTTGCGATGTTCCCGGTGCCAAGCCAGTCTCCGAAACCATTCCAGCCTTTGTTGGCGTAAGTTTGCCCAGGAGACACTGGAATGTCTGCGGGGAGTCGTCCTACGCGAGGCGTCTTGCCATTGCAAAACTCGAACCATTCATTTTTATTCTTGAGCTTGAGATTGCGGGCAAAGGCACGGGCTTGATTGAAGGAACGATAATTTTTGAATTGATTTGCGACGGTGCCGGTACCCAGCCAGTCACCCCAGCTTTTCCATCCTTTGTCAGCATAAACTTGCCGGGGAGCCACAGGAATATCAGCTGGAAAACTCCCTAGCTTCGGCATCTCGCCCTTACTAAAGGCAAACCATTGGTGCTGATTCTTGAAATTGAGTTTACGGACATAAGCACGCGCTTCTTCAAATGGTTGCCACGACAATTTGGCCAAGCGATTCCAGCACTTGAGGTCTATCTCGCGGACAAACTGGTCGAGATTGATGCGCTGGGCGAGACGCTCGTCCATGTCGAACTCGACGCTGCCGCCGCCGGTGTGTTGCCGTCCTTGGGAGATCGCCCGGAAGTATTCGATGATGCGGTCGTCGTTCGCGGCCAGCGCGCGGAGTGTCGTAAGAATTTCCTGAAACGATTCTGAATTGAAAATATCGTCCGGCGTGGCATCGGCGTCGTGCAGGATCGGCACAATCACATAGCCCAGCTTTTTGTTTGGCGCGGGTCGCAAGGCGCGGCCCACCGCCTGCACGATGTCCACCGCGCTCCGTCGCGGGTCGGCAAACAGCACACAGTCAATCCCCGGCACATCCACGCCTTCGGTCAGGCAGCGTGCATTGGTGATGAGGGCGCGTTTGGTCTCGGCAAATTCTCCGATGACTCGGGCGCGCGTGCCGGTGGGCGTTTTCCCGGACACATGGAAAGTATCAAGGCTGCCATATTTCGGGAAGGCGTGGCTGAACGCGTCATTGTGCGCCTTGAATAATTCCGCCCGCTGGATGCTGCCGTGAAACGAAACCGCATGACGGATGGGATATTTCGTCATCGCCTTCCGCAACGCGACGAGGGATGCCAGCATGTCGGCTTCAATCTCCTGATTCCACCGGCCTTTATCCGGCTTCACAAAAACATTTTTCCGGATCAACTCCGCAACTTCGTCCCGCGAAACGGCGATGCTGATGATTTTGTAATCGCTAAGGATTGGCGGGTCATACTCCATTGCCCGTTTGAATGAGAGCAGGTGGAACGTCTCGCCGTAGATGGCGGGGTCATCCATGCTCAACACGGTGTCGCTCTGCCCGGCATAACGCCGCTCGGTGGCGGTCATGAAGATGCGCTGGCGGATAGGCAGATTCTTGTCGTGAAGCAGATGGGAAAAAAGTTTGCCGCCGTCGCCCACGGTCTTATGCGCCTCGTCCATGATACCGAGGTCAAAATGGTATTTGGCCGAACGTGCGGCTTTGGCAATCGCTTCGCCGCTCTGATAGGTGGTGAAGACGACGGTGAGTCCGTGATGTTTCCGCTTCAACCACGCGGCGATTTCGTCGGGAGCGGTGAGGCACGGCACACCGAGGTCTTGCCGCAACACAGCCGTGTCATCGCGCTCGACGCGTCCCGCGGATTCATCGCTGCAAACGCAAATCCATTCCACCGCCTGATGATTGGCCATCGTCTCGCGCAGCCAGACCTTGAGCGTCTGCCGGATGAGCGCGAGGCTCGGCACGGCGATGACGATGCGGCGGGCGTCCAGTTTGTCGGCAATCCAATACGCGGTGAGACTTTTGCCGCTGCCGCACGGCATGATGAGTTTTCCGCACTTTGCTTTTTCGACAATGAAGTGCTGATGCCCCGCCTTCATCGCTGCCGACTGGTGCGGGCGTGGCTTTGTGGGTTTCAGCGCTTCGGGCTTGTGTGCGAGGTGCGCCCGTAACCGCGTCAGAAAAGCGGCGTCGAGTCCCTGCCATACGTCCAACGCACAGAATCCAATGCGGTCTTGATCCTTGAGAACATGGGTAATGCGCTCCGTGGTCGAGCAGATAATTCCAAAGGTAAATCCGCGACAGACGCCAAAGGCAAGGCCCGTGAAAGTAGAAATATCGCGCCAAGTCAGGGAGTGATTTGTGTCCTGCCGATATTTACACTGCACGGCCCAGAACTCGCCATCGTTAGTCTCCGTAACTAGGTCAATGCCTTGATCGGTGGCGGGCAGCTTGAGTTTCTCCCGCACATACTGAGGCACTTCGTGGTGAAGCCAGACGTGCTTGAGCTTGCTCGCATACTCCGGTTCCAGAAGTAAGTAGGCTTTGACGAGTTGCTCAAATAAGTCGCCTTTTTGCTTCTCACTCAAATCGCGCAATTCATCTTGAATGTCTTTCCATGAGGAGCATCCACGAATCACGCCATGCAAGTCTGATTGATTCTTGAAATTCACAAATCGTGCTTCCCCGTGAAACTGACGTTTAATTTATTGCAATAAAATTAGCAAAGCAATACAGGCGGCGGGGCGGGGCGCAATTCAATCGGGGCTGCGTTAGCCAAAGTTCCGGCAGGGCTGGCCAATCCGGCATCGTCCCGGCCTCGATGTGGCCGTTGGTATTTTTTATCAATCCGTCGTCGTGGGTGGTGATGCGCATAGCTTTTCTTGCCAGCGCACTGGCAATGCTGGATTTGCCCTCATCCGGCTTCATCGCGAATCAGGGACACCTCATCCGGCCTCCGGCCACCTTCTCCCCATCCGATGCGGAGAAGGAATTTATTTTGGGGGCGTGAAACCCAGGGCGGCTCTCTCCCGCAAACCGGGATCGTTTGCCCTTGGCTGTTATCTTTTGCGCTTTCAGCGCATTTCGGTTTGGAACATCCGTGTCAATCCGTGTTAATCCGTGGTTGAAAAAACTTAAAGCAAAAATCCCGCCAGCGACGCGGTCATGTAGGCGGCGAGCAGGCCGCCGCACATTGCGCGCAAACCGATTTTGGCCATTTCGCTGCGGCGCTCCGGTGCGAGCGAGCCGATGCCGCCGACCTGGATGGCGATGCTCGAGAAGTTCGCGAAACCGCACAGCGCGTAGGTTGCAATCGTAAAACTGCGCGGATCGAGCGCCAGTTGTTTCGCGTTGGCCGTGAGGTCGAGGTAGCCCACGAATTCATTCAGCACGACGCGCTCACCGAGAATCTGTCCGACGGCCAGGCAATCCCTGGCCGGCACGCCCATCAGCCATGCAAACGGAGCGTTGATCCAGCCGAAAATCGTTTGCAGCGTGGCCGGATGGCTGACGCCGAGGTGCGCCTGCGGCCAAGTGACGAGATAATTCGCCAGCGCAATCATGGCGATGAACCCAATGAGCATGGCGATGACGTTCAGCGCGAGATGGAAACCGTCGCTTGCGCCGCGGCAGATGGCGTCAATGGAATTCACCGTCGTGCGCGGCACGGCGGCGGGCGCGCTGGCGGCGGTTTCGCTTTTCTCGGTTTCGGGCAGCAGGATTTTCGCAATCATCAGCGCGGCGGGACAATTCAACACCGACGCCGTGAGCAGGTGTCCGGCGGTGTTGGGGTAGCCGGCGCGCATTCCCATGTCCGCATAAACCGCCGCGACGCCCCCGGCGATGTGCGCCATGCCGCAAACCATGATGGTCATCAATTCGCTGCGCGTCAGGCGCGGGATGTAAGGGCGAATCATCAGCGGCGCCTCGGTCTGGCCCATGAAAATGTTGGCGCAGGCGGAAAGCGTTTCGCTGCCGCTCGTGCGCATGATTTTGCGCATGACCCACGCGATGGCGCGAACCACGCGTTGCAAAATGCCCCAGTGATACAGCACCGACGAGATGCACGCGACGATGATGATGGTGCCCATGACCAGAATTGCGAAAATCACCGAGTTGCCCGGGCCGAATTTGTCCGTGAGCAAATTTTCATCCGCCAGCGGGCCAAAGACGAATTTGCAGCCTTCGTTGGAAAACTGGATGAGCTTCAGAATCACCTTGCCGGCAAAATCAAACAACGCCCCGCCCCAAGGCGTTTTCAAAATCAACAGGGCCAGGGTGAATTGCAGCCCAACGCCCCAAATCACCGTCCGCCACGGAAACAATTTCCGGTTGTAGGAAATCGCCCACGCGGTCGCCAGCATTGCGAACCAGCCGAGCAGACTGATGAGCTTCAGGTCCATGAGTTATTTTTGGCAGACGTGCTGGCAGGCTTGTTTATAGACGTGCGGATGCAGCACGCCGACGAACGGCAGGTTCCGATACCGTTCCGCGAAATCCAGCCCATAGCCGACGACAAAAAAGTCCGGGATTTCAAAGCCGACGTAATGCGCCTCGACGTCCTCCGTCCGGCGGCCCGGCTTGTCGAGCATCACGCAGATTTTTATCCGGCGCGGTTTGAGCGCCTGGATTTTGGGCAGCACGCGGCTCATGGTTTTGCCGGTGTCGAGAATATCGTCCACCAGCAGCACGTCGCGTCCGCCCACGTCCAGCCGCAATTCCTTGGTGAACACCAGGTTTCCCGATTCCGTGCCGAGGCCGTAGCTGGAGACACCCATGAAATCGAGGCGCAGTGGCAGGTTGAGATGCCGGATCAAGTCCGCCAGGAACATGACCGTGCCGTTGAGCAGTGAAACCACGACCATCTCGCGGCCGCGAAAGTCGTGCTCGATCTCCCGCGCCATCACCCGGATGCGGCGCGCAATCTGGCCTTCGGTGATGAGCACGCGCCCGATCTCCCGGCGCCAGCGCGACGGGACGTTTTTCGCGGGAGTTCTATTTCTGACTGAACGCGCCATTTGCCAGCCATGTTAGCCGCGCGCCAACGATTGCCGAGAACTTTCTTGCCTCACGCTGGACGCTTGAACACCGCGGCCATCTGCTGCGCGAGCCAGTCGGCTTCGGGCTTGTTTCCAATGTTGGCCGCGGCGGTAATGCCGCTCGGACCGCCAACGCGTATTTTCAAATCGTAATATGCCGAATGTCCGACCGTCATGCCCTGTTCCGCGTCGAAGCCCGCGATGTCGGCAGCCGCGACTACGCGTTCCTTTTTGAAAATGAGCGACGAAGTCTTGACGGTTACGTGTTCCGGCGTCACAACAACGCAGCGGCGGAGAAACCAAAGATCAGACAAGACTTTGGTCAATCCCAAATCCAAAAAACCCAGGATGAGCGGAAAAACAACCGGCACTTCTTTCCGGTAGCAAAAGAGGACGACGACAACTCCGGTGAAAATCAGCCAGATTAAAGTCAAACCGGTGGCGACTCCGGGATTGCGCGCGGCGGGAAAAACAAATTCCTTGCCGCCGTCCGGCAAATCGTTGACCTGGATTTTTGAATGAATTTGTTGCCGCACTTCGTCGAGCGACATTTGATATTGCGCCGTCGGGTCTTCGGCCACCGCCGGTGTTTCCTCAAGCTTGAAAACGGGCACGTCGAACGTGGTGTGAAAATTCGGCCCGCGCAATTTGGCCGACGCTTCGAGCCGCCAGTGAATGCCGTCACCGGAACCGACGATTGATTCAGGCTGGTCGGCGGGCAGTTTGAAAAAAATTGGAATGCCGGTCGCATTTAAATCGATTTGCGGCAAATCCGGGCGCAGCCATTTTTCGTCCTGCCAGAGGATTTTTTCATTCGTGTGACGGCCTTTGCCCGAGCCGGTTGTCGTTTGGCGGATGCAACTCAAGCGCAGGTGCAATCCGTGTTGTGGTTGCAATTTTGTTTTGACCTGAATCTGGCCTTCGAGCGTGCCGCCAGGCGTGGCGGGAATCGCGGCCATTTCAAAAATGGACTGTCCGAACCGCCGCCACGCGAGCGTCGTTTTCAGCGCATAAAGGATCATGCCGATGCCGACAACCGGAAAGAGCAGGGCGACCAAAATGCCGTAATTGCCTTTGTGCAATTCCAACGGCAATCCAATGAAAACGATCGGTGCGGAAACGGCATTCCAAATAAGAGTGAACAGCCACAGCAGAAGAACGCTTTTGCGCGTGCCGGACGCGATGCGGCCCGCCGCCCAGTCTGTTCGTTTGAGCCACGGTTTTTCATCGTCAGAAATTTTTGGCGAGCCGGTGTTGAGCGCTTGTTTTTTGGCGGTGATGCCAAAAATGAGCGCGATGAGTCCTCCGCAAACGATGGCCGCGCTCAAAAGTCCCATCGCCATTTGTTTTTTCATTCTAAATCCGCTGCCCACTTCGTCGTGCAAAAGAAATACGAGCGCGAGGATTCCCACGATGGCAAAGGGCAGCGACAAAAGCATTGCCCGCGTGCGGGCAACTTTGGGATCGGGCGGCGAAGCGGGTTCGTCCTTGAAAATCCAGTTTTTCATCGTGAGTTGAATGTGGTTTGCTTCAGCAGGGCATCAAGATTATCGAGGCAAAGCTGCGACCAGGATTCCATCTGTTCACGTCTTGTCTTAAGTTCCTCAATAGGAACAAACTCAACCTGCGTGATGACTTGTTCGTTTTTCTTTACCTTCTCCGGCGTGCGAAACAACACATGCACAATACCAAAATGGACTCGACCGACTTCAGTAGAATCGTCGTTGATTAAGCCAACAGGTTTTGCGTCGAATTCGTCTTGAACGGCCAGCTCTTCGCATACCTCTCGCTTGACAGCCTCTTGAAACGCGTGCAAGCCGACCGCAAAGAGCGAATGATCTTCGTCATTGATGTGGCCGCCGATGCCGATTGATCCTTTGGAGACCAATCGCTGTTCACCAGCCTTCTTGCCACGGACATAATGCAGAATGCTTTTTCCGTCAGTGACCACCACATATGGAATGATCTGTTTGAAGTTCGGATCGGTTTCTGCTTTGGCACGGGGCTGAAAACTGTTGTTCTTCTTGTCTAGGATTGATGGCAGATAGTGATTAACGTCGGGGCTAAATCCTTGAAACACGCCGAGCTGTTCAAAAAGCGAGCGAGGGAAGACCAGAACATTTTCGTCTGCAATAGCCATAATCAGTTGAGCATACAGAAGCCGGAATTCAGAAGCCAGAATTTAGCAGCCGGAAAATTTCCGTCGCTGCCAAGTTTCTGGATTCCGACGCCCAAATTCCGAATTCTTCCAAAAATTACACTTTGAACTTCGGGCGCAAACGCCTATAAAACCACATGCCTACGCTTCTAGCCAATGGCGGCCCGGTGATTTGGCTGATTCTGCTCGCCGCGGCCATCGCCATCGTCGTGTTCATCGAGCGCGCGTTGTATTGCCACCGCTCGCAAATCAATTCCACCGAGTTTCTCAACGGTGTCCGGACGGTGCTCAAACGTGACAACGTCGTCGAAGCCATTTCCATTTGCGACGCCACGCCCAGCCCGGTCGCGCGCGTGGTCAAAGCCGCCATCCTCAGCCGCGATCGCGGACGCGACCGTGTGCGCGAGGCCGTTGAGGAAGCCGGCCTCACCGAAGTGCCGCTTTTGGAGGAAAAATTGAACCTGCTCGCCACCATTGCCCAGATTACGCCGCTGCTCGGGCTCTTCGGCACCATCATCGGTTTCATGGAAATTTTCAGCAGGATTCGGGAGGCCGGTTTGTATGCCAACGTTGAACAACTTTCCCACGGCGTCTGGCAGGCCCTCATTTGCGCGGCGGCGGGCATCGCCGTCGCCATCCCCGTCCATGCCGGATACAATTATCTCGTCAGCCGCATCAACAAAATCGTCCTGGACATGGAACGCGCCGCCGGCGAAGTCATCAACATGGTCACCGAAAACGGCGGTGGCAAATAACAGCACGAATGGCACTTTTATCAATGAACTTGACGATGCGGGCTGCAAAAAATCAATTCGTGCCAATTCGTGGTAATCGTGTCACGCTTTTCTCCCCATGAAATTTCCCCGCAATGTCCGCCTGCTGCGCAGCCCGTTTGACGTGGCGCCGTTTGCCGCGGTTTTCTTTCTGCTGGTGATTTTCCTGATTCTGGGGGGGCTGGTCTATACGCCCGGAGTGAGGATTGAACCGCCGATGGCAGATGGCTTGCCCGGCACGGACCAACCGACCGTGGCCGTCGCGGTGGACGCCAGCGGACGATATTATTTCGCCAACCAGATCGTCAGTGAAGAGCAATTGGCAAACGATTTGCGCGCCGCCGTGAAAAAATCCCGCCAGCCGCTTACACTCGTCATCCACGCCGATAAAGCGGTGACTTATGACCAGCTCATCCGCCTGGCGCTCCTTGCGCGCGATGCGGGGATCCACGACGCATTGGGCGCTACGCTGCCGCGGGTCATCGACACCCCCGCCCAGCCATGAGTGATTTGCGAGCAGATTCGCCTGCGCTCGGACTGGCCGGGCCGACCCAGGTTGTGCCGGAGGCGCCGCCGGGGCGGGAGCCGCCAGGCCAACGCCGGCCTGCCGGGCCGAAGCCATCCGGCCAACGCTGGCCGCTCAGCCACTGGCTGATTCTCATCGCCCTGGTTTGCGCTGCGCACGTCGCATTGCTGTTCATGTTCGGCACGCGAAAGCAAATTGTCCCGCGCGCCGTGGCCGCTGCCCCCACGTTCAAACTCGCCGGCGGTCCGGAGGAGTTGCTGGCGCTCAACGACCCGACGCTTTTCGCGCTGCCACATGCCGGAGATTTTGTGACAGGGATATGGTCGCAGGCGCCGGTTACGAACTCACCGTCGTTCCGCTGGACCGAACCGCCGCGCTGGCTGCCATTGTCCGCCGATGAATTGATGACCGTCTTCAACCGATTCATGCAAACCAATCGGGTCGCCGGTTTTGCGCCTCCCTTGAAACCGCCGGTCAAACTCAGCACGCCGGCACATTCCATCGAACCGGCGCTCGCGCAGGTTTCCACGATGCGCGTCGAAGGCGATTTGACGAAACGACGGTTGCTCACCTCGATGAATTTGACAAATTGGCCGTATGCGGATGTGATTGCGCCGAGCATAGTGCAGTTGCTGGTGAACGAAGCGGGCGATGTGGTTTCGGCCATTGTATTGCCATCGGACAACAGCCTGGAAGCCCTCAGCCATTATGACGCCGCCGACCAGCGCGCGCTTGAACTCGCCCGTGCCGCGCGTTTCACGCCCGCGCCTCGCCTGGCCATCGGCCAGATGATTTTCACCTGGCACACCGTGCCGCCGCCCGCGACCAATTCACCCGCCGCCTCGCCATGACATGAGCATTCCCGCGCTGCTGTTCATTTACGTGTCCGTGCTCCTCGGCGCGCTGTGTGGTCTGGGAATTTATTCCGAAATGCGCCGCCGCCGGTTCGGACCGACGCACACCGAGGACCGGATTTTCCGCTGCAAAAATTGCGGCTACGTTTATACCGATGACCCGGACGTGGACCGCTCGCGCTGTTCCCAATGCGGCAAACTGAACGAGCCGATTGTATTTTAAGCTCCAAATTCCAAGCACCAAGCTCCAGAGAATTTTCAAACTTCAACCTCCAAATATGCCGGCGGAGATTCTTGATGTTTGGTGATTAATGTTTCTCTGGAGCTTGGATGTTGGCGCTTGGAGCTTTAATTTCCCGTCTTTAGTTCCACCACATCATGCGGGGCGGCTTCGCGCATCCCGGCGGGGCTGACGCGGATGTAACGCGCCTTGTCGCGGAGTTGCGCGAGGTTGGCCGCGCCGAGATAACCCATGCCGCTCTGGATGCCGCCGATGAGTTGCGCCAGCACGCGATCCACCGAGCCGCACGCCTCCTTGAGCGCCTCGATTCCTTCGGGCGCGACCTTTTGCGTGGGATTGGTCGGTTGGCCGTAACGCGCGGCTGAGCCGGCCTTCATCGCTGCGAAACTGCCCATGCCGCGATATTGCTTGTAAAGTTTACCGCCAATTTCCACGACTTCGCCGGGCGCTTCGTTGCAACCGGCAAATATCCCGCCGCAAATCGCCGCCTGCGCGAGTGTCAATGCCTTCACGATGTCGCCGGATTTCGCAATGCCACCGTCAGCGAGAATGGCGACTTTCTTTTTCGCCGCCGCGCGCGAGCAGATGTAAAGCGCCGTCATTTGCGGGATGCCCACGCCCGCGACAATGCGCGTGGTGCAAATGGAACCCGGCCCTTGCCCGACTTTGATGGCGTTCGCACCGCAATCGGCCAGATATTCGACGCCCGCCGCGCTCGTCACGTTCCCGGCGATGAGCGGCAGTTTCGGAAACGCGTCGCGCAACACTTTCACCGTGTCGCCGATGCCCTTGCTGTGGCCGTGCGCGGTCGAAACGGCGATGGCATCCACACCGCGTTCGACCAGCCCGCTGACGTGATTCAGGATGCGTTCGCGGTCCAGTTCGCCAAACGCGTTGCGCGTGGCCGAAACCGCCGCGCCGCAGATGAGATGGAAATGCGCGTCGCGCGCCGGCTTGAACTGCGCGTTGCGTTCCTGCGCAATGCGCTCAATGTCGCTCATCGTGAAGAGGCCGCGCAGGTGGTCCTTGTCGTCCACCACAAGCAGTTTGTGGATGCCGAGGTGTTCGGTGAAGAATTTATCGGCGCGGGCGATGGGGTCCTTGCCCAGTTCCTTTTGGGTGATGGTGCGGACCTGCGCGCGCGGTGTCAGGGCGTCGGCGACCTTGCGTTTGGCGTAGCGCGGCTTGACCACGTGGCCGGAAAGCAGACCGGCGAGTTTGCCCTTTTCGTCCACGACCGGAAATGTGCTGAAGCCGAATTTTTTCTGCTCAATCAACGCCAGCACGTCGCCGATGAGCTGGTCGGGGGTGACCGTGATCGGCTCCTGAATCAGGCCGTGGACGTGGTTCTTGACCCGGCTGACTTCGGAAAGCTGCTGGCGCTCCGGCATGTTGTAATGGATGAGGCCAAGCCCGCCGTTGGCCGCCATCGCGATGGCCATGCGCGATTCGGTCACGGTGTCCATGTCGGACGAGATGACCGGAATGTTGAGGTGAAAATCTTCCGCGAGCTGGGTTTCGAGCTGCGTGTCGCGCGGGAGGATTTCGGAATAGAGCGTCGCGAGCGTGAGGTCGTCGAAGGTCAAGCCGATTTTACTGTTTGCAGGGAAAAATTCATCCGCCGGCTGGTAGAACGGATCGTCAAAACCGGAATTGCGCGTAGCTGCCATCTCAGAAAGTGAAGCCTGACCGGCGGGTTTGGCAAGACAAATTTGAAACCCGTTCCGGCGTCAATGCGGATGGATGTGCCGCAAAATGCGTGACGGATGCGAGCTTTAGCTGAGAATCTGGCGGTCTTCAGTCGGCAGGGCTGGTGCCACTTCAATCTCATCATAACGATTCATGCGGTAGATGATGATCGAAACGGCCCAACTCATCACAAAGACTCCGATAATTACGAAGCCGATGACGCCGAAGTTATTGTTCAGGGAACCAATCATATCCCAAACGGCCCCCTGTGTTTTAAATTGGTTGCCGATCAAACCCAGCACCTCGATTCCACCGATCAGTAACGCCACCAGCACCGAAACAAAGGTGATGGTCATATTGTAATAAAGTTTGCGGATCGGTTTGACGAAAGCCCAACCATAAGCGCCCAGCATCAGGATGCTGTCAGTCGAATCAATCAACGCCATACCCGCTGTGAAAAGGGTTGGGAAAACGAGGATTGACCAGATTGGAAGACCTTTGGTGGCTTCCGTTGCCGAGATGCCGAGCAGCCCCACTTCCGTCGCGGTATCAAAACCGAGACCGAAAAGAAAGCCGACGGGATACATCTGCCAGCCATGCTCAATCAATCGGAACAGATTTCGGAAGATGCGTCCGAAGAATCCGCGTTTGGCAAGGATCAAGTTGAGGTCCTCATCCACAAACTGTCCTCCCCGCTTGACGTGCTGAAAGGTGCGATAGACCGAAACGAGGACGATGAAGTTGGCAATGGCGATGGCCAGAAGGAAGATAGCGGAAACGGAAGTCCCGATAATTCCTCCGATGGATTCAAAGGAATCGAAACGGTTCTTGATCGCGACGGAAGTCAGGGCGATGGCTGCCGATAAACCGAAAACGACGGTCGAATGGCCGAGGGAAAAGAAAAAACCCACGGCGACCGGCCGTTTGCCTTGTTGCATCAACTTGCGCGTCACGTTGTCAATCGCCGCGATATGGTCGGCATCCACTGCATGACGAAGGCCAAACGTGTAGGCCAGCAACGCCGTGCCCAGCAGAATCGGATGGTTATGAAAAGCAATCAGGGTCCAGATCCACGCCCCGGCGTTGACACCAATAAGCAACGCATACATGGAGACAACCCGGCTCTTGACACCGGATGAAATGCTTCCGCAAACGTCCGTCGCTGTCTTGCCTTCTACAAACCCGTCCGGAATGTGCATGACAAAATTTTCAACTTAACCGGCTCCCGCGCAAGCTGAATCTTCATACGAATTTTGTTATTCGTAACACCAATTTTGCCAGGTGCCGCCGGGTTGACGCAGCAGATGGCTTTGTTATCGTTTGCTCATTGCATGAAAAAAGAAACTGTCAGCCGCTTCAGTGTTTCCCTGCCGCCGTCGCTCCTGCGCCAACTGGACCAGATGTCGGGCGAAAAAGGTTATGACAACCGCTCGCAGTCCATTGCCGACATGATTCGCGACCATCTCGTCGAACACCGGCAGAGATTCGGCAATGAAGACATCGCCGGCACCATTACACTGGTCTATGACCATCACAAGCCGCATCTCCAAGCCACGCTCACGGATATCCAGCACGATCACCACGACGTGATTCTCTCAACGGTACATGTGCATCTCGACCATCACAATTGCCTGGAGGTATTGCTCGTGCGCGGCAAGGCGCCGGTGGTCAGGAACATCGCCGATGAATTGATTTCCGCCAAAGGTGTAAAACACGGCAAGCTCACCGTGACGACGACCGGCAAGGATTTGCCGTCGTAGAATCCGAGGGGCGAGCTCTGCGAGTCCCTTTTTTGGAGTGGGGCCCGTGGAACTCGCCCCTCCGTAAACCAATTAATCCGGATAACCGTTCGGTTGCTTTTTATGCCATGCCCATGCGGTGGCCACGATGTCTTCGAGCGTCGGGAATTTCGGTTTCCAGCCCAGCTCACGAACCGCTTTCGCGGCGGACGCAACGAGCCGGGGCGGGTCGCCGGGACGACGCGGCTTTTCCACAGCCGGAATTTTTTTACCCGTCACCTTTTCGCACATTGAGATGACTTGGCGGACAGAATAGCCGTCACCGTTGCCAAGATTGTAAAATCCGGTTTTGCCCGGCTGCAGACCGAGGATGTGCGCCTGCGCGAGGTCAAGAATGTGAATGTAATCGCGGATACACGTGCCGTCCGGCGTCGGATAATCCGCGCCGAAAATCTCGCACTGCTTTGACTGACCGAGCGGAACCTTAAGCACATTGGGAATGAGGTGCGTCTCGATGCGATGGTGTTCGCCGAATTTTTCGCTCGCGCCGGCGGCATTGAAATACCGGAACGCGATGAACTCCAGCTTGTAAATCTGCTGATACCACTGGAGGATTTTCTCGAACATCAGCTTGGACTCGCCGTAGGGATTGATGGGGCGCTGCGGCAATTCCTCGGTCATCGGAATTTTGTCGGGCGGGCCGTAGGTGGCGCACGTGGAACTGAAAACGAATTTCTTCACGCCGCATTCAACGGCGGCGTCGAGCAGCTTGAGACCGTTGACCACGTTGTTGTGAAAATATTTTTTCGGGTTCTCCATGGATTCGCCGACGAGCGCGCTGGCGGCGAAATGCATGATGGCGTCAGGCCGGGCGGCTTTGACGGCGTTGAGGAGGTCGCCGGGTACCTCCGGTTTGCCGAAGATGAATTTGGCGCGCGCATCCACCGCCGAACGATGGCCTTCGGTGAGGTTGTCATAGACCGTGACCGCTTGTCCGGCATTGAGCAGTTCCTCGGTGCAAATGGAACCGATATAGCCTGCGCCGCCGGTGACAAGGACGTTCATGCCAGAACTATGGGAAGAAAGCGCAACGGTTCAAAGTGTAAAATGCGTTTGCCGGATGAAACAAAAACCCCCGGCGAGGAACCGTCCGGCCGGGGGTTGGAAAATCCTGTTCCACTCACGCTTAAACCGCGACTGGCGCGGCGATTTTGCCGGAGAACCCGGCGATTTTCACCCAGTAAAGAATCCAGCAGACCAGCCAGCCCAATGAACAAAGAATGCCCAACAGCGGAATGATGCTGCAAACGGCCAGAATGCACATGATCATGCCGATGGTCTGGCCCGGCTTCGGTTCTTCCGTGATGCCGCGCTTTTGAAATTCGGCCCCCAACGACTTGGCGACGTTGATGACGACAAAGAAATGCCAGATCAGGTTGAACAGCGGAATCAGCATCAGCCAGACCATGCCCGGGGCCATGGCCCGGTTTTCCGGCGAACACCGATTCAACGCCTTCTGAAGCGTCAGAAGGTAGAAAATAACGGGCACCAAAAAAATGGCGAATCCGATGAGCATTCCCACAAACAATCCCGCCATTCCTGCGCCGTTGGCAAGTCCATGACTCTGGTTCATGATGAATCCTTTCTGTTTTGGTTTGAGTTGCTTGGTTCTTTGAGCTTTGTGCTCCCGAGCATCCGCTCTGGAGGGTTTACGCGGCTTGATATAAGACCGCTTCCGCACCGTCAACAGGATAAAACGGGAAAATTTGTGCGGCGACCGGTCCGGGAAAGCGTACGGACGGTTTCGATGCGTGTAATCAGCCATTCGCCATCGGTTTGCTGGAAGGTGAATTTCATTTCCTGCACGATGGAATCGCGTTCACCGGCGATGTTCACCTCGACGGTGAGATCCGCCACGGCGGATTGTTTGTCCGGGGTGACGGTGATGTTGATATCGGGGAATTGAACCTTCAGGCCGCTCAAGGTCGAGCGGGCGCCCAGGACAGCCTCCTTGATTTCGTCGCGGCCCATGAAGGTGTGCTGAACGCGTCCCGGCACATCAATGTTGACCTCGACGTTGGTGGCAAAAAAGCCGGCCAGGTTTTGTGCAGCGGCGAGTCGTGCCAGATCGCTTTCTCCCGATGAAAATGATGCCGTGCGGGCGAGTTCTGTGAGTCGCTTGCGGATGATCTTTTCCGGGCCGGGAAAGAAAACGCACCACAGCCAAATGCCGAGCGCAACCAGTGCTGCCAGGAGGACAAAGCGGAAAACAGTTTTCATAGAATGGTTTTGCCAACGATACGATCGCGCTCAACCTTTCCAAACACATGATTTTCCGGCGGCATGGTGCGATTGTCGCCAACGACAAAATATTCGTCCGGGCCGAGTTTTACAGGCGGAAGTCTCCAATCGGAGGGGAGTTTCTCGTAAGGTTCGTCGAGCACTTCACCGTTGATCAGGACCCGGCCGTTGACAAAGGCAACCGTCTCACCCGGCAGCCCGATGATGCGTTTCAGATACATCACATGCGGACCGGCCAGCCGGATACCCACCACGTCACCGCGCCGGGGTTCGTGCCACAAATATGCCAACCGGTTCACGAAATGCGCCGAACCGTCTTGGTAAGCCGGCAACATGCTGATGCCTTCGACGCGGATGTGCAGCAGGCAGAATTTAAAGACGACAACACACAAGATGGCCAAAACGGCTGCGCGCGCCAGCGTGACTTTGGGATTGCGGCCAATCACCACGATGCGCAGCCAGCGGGGCACTTGTGACCGGCCCCGGCCATTCAGTTGTTCAACTGGATTTTGCGCCGGCATCGCTTGGAGTCTCGACGCAATTGGCCAATCGTGCAACTGGGATTTGAATCAACTTCGTAGCGGCGGTTGGCAAACCGCCGCACTTTTTCTGGCGACAAACATCCGGCTTTCTGCCGAAAGCCGCTACGACAATTGCGCCATCGCCTTGTCCAAAGCGGCGTAAAGCTGGTTCATCGTCGCCTCGGTCTCGTCGCCCATGTTCGAGATGCGGAACGTCTTGCCTTTGATTTTTCCGTAACCGCCGTCAATCAGAAAGCCTTGGTCTTTCACCAGTTTTTGCAACTTCGGCACGTCGGTGACGTGTCCACCGGGCTTCGCGCCATTGTTGACGCAGGTGAGCGTGACGGATTCAAAACCTTTGTCCGGGAACAGCGTGAAGCCGTGTTTCGCCGCCCAGGCGCGCGTCATTTCGGCCAGCTTTTTGTGGCGCGCGAAACGGTTCTCCAGACCCTCGGCAAAAATGTCTTCGAGCTTTGATTGCAGCGCGAAAACGTGGCCGATACTCGGTGTGCTCGGCGTCATGCTTTGCTCGGCGTTTTTCTGGAACTCGACGAAGTCGAAGTAATAGCCGCGGTCACTGATGGTCGCTGCTTTGGCCAGTGCCGCCTTCGAGCAGGTGAAAATGGCCGTGCCGGGCGGCAGCGCGAGGGCCTTTTGCGTGCCGGCCAGCAGCACGTCAATGCCCAGCGCGTCAAACTCGATTTTCGTCGCGGTCATCGAGCTGACCGAATCCACGATGAACGTCACGTCGGGATATTTTTTCTTGAGCGCGGCGATTTCAGCGAGCGGACTCATCACGCCGGTTGAAGTTTCGTTATGAACAACCGTGAGCGCGTCGAACTGGCCGGTGGCGAGTTTTTTGTCCACGGCCTCGGCGCGGATGGGCGACCCCCATTCGACCTGCAGCGCCTCGGCCTGCTTGCCGCAGCGCTTGGACACGTCGAACCACTTGTCCGAAAACGCGCCGCACATGCAATTGAGGACTTTTTTGGCGACGAGATTGCGGATCGCGCCTTCCATCACGCCCCACGCGGACGAGGTGGAGATATAGACGAGCTGTTTCGTGAAGAGCAGTTGCTGAAGTTGGGGCTGGATGGCGGCGTAAAGATCTTTGAACCCCTGGCCGCGATGGCCGATCATCGGCTGGCGAAACGCCTTGAAGGTTTTCTCGCTCACCTCGACCGGTCCCGGTATGTGCAATTTGACGTGTGCCATAAGTTTCGTGAAATTTTTTACGACAAACGGTTCAAAGGCAAGAACAGCTTTGCCAATTGCTCAACGAAAATTGGCAAATTCGGCCATTGGACGACAGCGCTATTTCAATTCACTCAGCTTTTCTCGCAATTGATTGATTCGCCCGCCGAATTCCTGCCAGCCTTCGTGTTCCAGCCGCTCGAAATTCTGGTAGTCAAAAATGGGCGACTCGATAGACAGGCCGCTGTCGGCATCCCTCAACACTCCGCTCATCGCCGCAACGAGACCGTTGTAACTGTCGAATCGGCGACGGAGTTTTTCAATTGAGCGCGATTCCCAGAAATCACCTTCGTCATTCACCGTCACACTCACTCCCAAGTTGCGCCAGAAATCCAACAGGCTGATGACCGTCCGGTGGCACTTCAGGAAATGTTCCGGGCCATGCTCCCCGGCGTATTGCGTCTTGCAAAAACCTTGAAGCTGCCATCCGCCCTTGAAACCCGTAGAAACAAAACCGTCGCGCAACAAAATCTGGCGCGGATACTGGCACAAACCGAGCTTTACAGCTTCGCAGCCCGCGCCCGGCAGGATTTGAATCAACCAGCCGCTTTCCGCCGCGGCAAAACTGTAAAAATCTTCACTGACGCGGAAGAAGTGTGATGCCAGATGTCCGTTTTTCCCCGCCCGTAGCACGCCGCCGACTTCCGCGCAGCCGATTTTGCGCGCAAACTGACCCGTGCGCCGGACCAGTTCGTGGACGACGCCGGCAGAAATCTCTTCGCGCAACGACAGGGTGTAATGAATCGTCAGTCCCATATTTGCCTTTCGTATTTTGGATTCACTCTAACGAAAAAAGATAGCATTGAGCGGAGCGCGGCAAAGGTGTTCGGATTCGAGAGAGACGCAAACGCGCGGAGCCTCAATGCTATCAGTGGTTGAACGAGCCCCCGTAAAGCCTGACGGCCA
>Ga0181530_10001510_pt1 | contig 29198 bp, 33 predicted proteins | sample PEATcosm2014_Bin_42_FD_119769 | JGI IMG/M metagenome (GOLD analysis project Ga0181530, IMG submission 119769) | Peatland microbial communities from MTU Mesocosm Facility, Houghton, MI, USA - PEATcosm2014_Bin10_60_metaG | ecosystem: Environmental > Terrestrial > Soil > Wetlands > Peat | place...
ATGAGACGACATATTGCGAAGTACTTCGACGACAAGGTGTTCTATGGAGGACTTACTTATAACAGCCATCCAATGGGATGCGCTACGGCGCTGGCTACTATTCGCGTTTATGAAGAGGACGATCTGATCGAGAATTCCCGGAAGATGGGCGCCATCATGAAGACGCTGGGCGCGGAGTTACAGGCGAAACACCGGTCGGTGGGCGCGGTGCGTTCGATCGGGCTGTTCGGCATCGTCGAACTGATCCGCGATCACAAGACGCGGCAGCCCGTGGCTCCGTTCAACGGCACTTCCGATGAGATGATCGCGCTGGGGAAGTTCTTCCGGGAGAATGGGCTCTATACCTTCGTTCGGTGGAATACCTTCTTCACCAATCCTCCGCTGTGCATCAACGAGCTGCAACTGCGAGAGGCATTCGCGATCATCGACAAAGGACTTGAGATTACGGATGGTGTGGTGAAGGACTAGAGCGTGTTTTATAAACGCCCTTCAGAGGGGAGGGCACGTCCCACAGGGGCTAAAGCCCGCATGTTTTCGGGCCCTTACGGCACGGCTAAAGCCGCGCCCTACCCATAACCGGCAGTTCTTCTCGAAGTTGGCAACCGCTCTTTTGAGCTTTCATCATTGATGCGGCCAGATTCAGAATGCGTTCGCTGGCTTGCTCTGCGCTAATGCCGCGAGCGTGAATATTCGAGATGAGGTTGCGATTGACGTCGGTGTCCTGCGCTTTCGGCCGATATGCCAAGTAAGCTGACAGGCTTTCGGCGGTTGCCAGGCCCGGCCGTTCGCCGATCAGGAGGACGGCGACGTTGGGGGTCAGTAACTCGCCAATTTCGTTGAGAATGCCTACCCGGCAGTAGCGAATTACGAATATCTCGCCGATACTCCAGCCTCGAGTCTTTGCCGCTGCACATAGGAGCGGTAAGAGTTGCGGAACTTGCCTGGCGACGGCTGTTACCGAGAGGCCGTCGCCGATCACGATTTGTACGTCGTGTCCCGCCGCGCAGCGCCTCTTCACTTCCGCGCGAGACGCTTCATTCAGGTGGCGACCTAAGTCGGGGCGCAAGAGATACTCATCTTTGCTGGTCGCCTGGGAGCAGAGTTCAAACAGATTCCACTGGAGCACGAAGTCGTCGCCGAGATCGGTGGCGATATCTAACTCCGTGCGCACGGCGTCGCGGGCGGCAGAATGCGCCTCGCGCAGTTCCAGTTGAGTGTTCGTTCGGTATGCGGCGCCGCTTCGGCCTGCCAGCAGGCGCGCGGGAGTTTGCGCGCGCACCTTGTTTACGATCTCGGACAGGTCGTAGGGGTGGGCGAGTTTGTTGTCCTCTGGAGGCATTCGAACCGTCCCTAATCTAGCAGGCCAGGGGAAGAGTCGCCGAGGGGAAAAGCTCACCTCAGGCGCTAAAGCGCGACGCACTTTACACGACTCAACGGCACGACTGAAGTCGTGCCCTTCCCAAAAACCTGAGTAAAAGCATTTATAAAGCGCTCTCCAACGAGGTTTCCAAACCACGCATCAGTTGCCGTCGTGCGGACGAGTCTAGGGACGCCGGTTCGGTGCCGCGATAGATTCCCATATGTTGCAGCCAGCCGAGGAATTCTGGTGCGGGGCGCAACTGGAAGAGGCGTCTGGCGGCCACGGCGTCGTGATAGCTGGTGGACTGGTAATTCAGCATCACGTCGTCGGAACAGGGAACGCCCATGAAGTAGTTACAGCCCGCGGCCGACAAAAGCAGCAGCAGGTTGTCGGCCGAGTTCTGGTCAGCGGCGGCGTGATTCGTGTAACAGACATCGCAACCCATCGGCAGGCCAAGCAACTTACCCATGAAGTGGTCCTCCAGTCCAGCGCGGATGATCTGCCTCTCGTCGTACAAATACTCAGGACCTATGAAGCCGACGACGCTGTTGACGAGAAAAGGCTGGAAGGCTCGCGCGACTCCATAGGCTCGCGCTTCGAGCGTCAGTTGATCGACTCCGTGATGCGCCTCGGCGGAGAGAGCGCTGCCCTGGCCGGTTTCGAAGTACATCGCGTGATCGCCCACCCATCGGACATCCCGTTGGCGATGATGTTCGAGAACCTGTTCGCGGCCTTCGCGCAGCATGTTCAAAGTGATTCCGAAGCTACGGTTGGCCGCTTCCGTACCCGCTACGGACTGGAAAAGAAGGTCGACGGGAGCTCCGCGATTTAACGCGGCCAGTTGCGTCGTGATATGGGCCAGGCAACAGCTCTGCGTGGGAATCTTGTACGCGTCGACCAGGCGGTTCAAAGCTAAGAGAATCGCACTTACTGTCTCTACCGCGTCAGTAGCCGGATTCACGCCGATGACCGCGTCTCCGCAGCCGTAAAGCAGTCCTTCGAATGCTGCCAGAAGAATTCCGCCGATGTCGTCGGCCGGATGATTCGGTTGCACGCGGATGCCCAGCACTCCACGCTCTCCCATGGTATTGCGGCAGCGTGTGACGTTGCGGATCTTAGCGGCCGCGAGCACCAGATCTTTGTTGCTCATCAGCTTGGTTACGGCGGCGGCTACTTCAGGGATGATGGCCCTCTGCAGCTCTTGTAGCCGGGTGCCGGTGGTTTCATCGTCCAGAAGGAAGTCGCGAAAATCGCCAACCGTCATGCTTCCGAGGGCGCGGAAAGCTTCCTGGTCGAAGGTGTCGAGAATGAGGCGGGTGACTTCGTCGTCTGAAGGGTCAATCAGGGGGCGGCGGACAATCTCATCGAGCGTCAAGTCCGCAAGTTTGCGTTTCGCCGCTACTCGCTCTCGTTCCGATCGCGCGGCGATGCCGGCCAACTGGTCACCGGACTTTTCCTCGTTGGCTTTGGCAAACAGGTCGCGGAGATTGGAAAAGTCGAATCGCTCGATCATAAGCGGTTACCCCACGATGCCGCCCATGGGGGCTGTGGGCTTGGAGACACCATGTTACCGAAAAAGTCGCGGGCGGGCTTCGCTTGCTTCGAGATTCCGGCGGGACTTCAGAGGCTAGTGCCAGGTGCGCTGCTGGCTATCGGAGGGGGACATTATCATGGGGACGTGGTGGGCTTTGGTGGCGTGATCGTTGATCACGGTGGCGGCCTGGGTGCGGAGGTTGCCGGCTTTCGCGTCGAAATCCAGCGTGCTGACGCTGTGCTCACACTGCGTGCAGGTGAACTTCATACCGCCCTTGATCCGCTGGATTCTGTAGGCTTTCACTGCATGAATTCTAGTCCCTTTGCAAGCGGGAGCGGGCATAGCGATGGTCGGGCAGCGAAAGTAACTCAGTCGCGAATCGAGATTTGCCGAGAGCACAGACAGCCGCCGAGCTTCTCCACCCCGTCAAGCCAACACCGGGCTTGTCGGGGGCCCCGGTGCGCTCGGCTTGGACCCTTCGACTTCGCTCAGGGCAGGCTCAGAGGGCGGCCGTCCCTGCGCTCGGATTGGACGGGCGAAGACGCCCTCGGGACAGCCGGCAGGATGCCGGCGCTACTTCTCCAGGCGGTTGTATTTCTTCAGGACCTCTTGCAGGCGGTCGTGCGGTAGGGCTATGGCGGTGTGGCCGTCGATGCCGGTCATGGTTTCGGCGGCTACCATGGCGTTGACCACGGCTTCTTCGGTGGCTTGGACGGTGGCCAGGAACAGGGGATCGAGGCTGTCGTTGGGCAACATTTTCAGGTCGCGGACTCCTTTGGAAGACGCAGCTCGCGGATTCGCGGTGGAAAACGCGACGAAGATGTCACCGGAACCATCGCCGGAGTAACTCCCGTCGCGGCCCAGGCCTAGAGACGCTTTGCGGGCCAGCCGCTTCAGTTGAGTCGGAATCAGCGGGGCGTCGGTGGCTACTACTATGATGATTGAGCCTACGTCTTCGCCGTAGGCGGGGTGCTCGGGAATTTCTTTTCCTACGGGGACTCCGGCTATGCGCAACTGGTCGCGCTGTCCGTAGTTACACTGCACTAACACTCCTACCGTGTATCCTCCTGCTTTCGCATCTAACACGCGCGAGGAGGTTCCTATTCCTCCTTTGAATTCGTTGCAGATCATGCCGGTGCCGCCGCCTACGTTGCCTTCTTCTACCGGGCCTCCATGGGCGGAATCCAGGGCGTGGAAAACGTGCTCGGGCTTGACGTGGAATCCGTTGATGTCGTTGAGATAGCCGTCCCAGGTTTCGGCTACCACGGGCAAGGACCACCAGTAGCCTTCCATGTCGGGCTCGCCGCGCTTCACTTTCCAGGCGATGACGGCGTCGCGTACCACGCCTACGCTGTGCGTGTTGGTGATCATGATGGGGCCGTTGAGAAAACCGGAATCGTCGAGCCATGTGGTTCCGGTCATCTCACCGTTGCCATTGAGCGTGAACCAGGCGCCGAAGACGGAGTCGTTTGCGTCTTTCCCGCGCGGATGAATGGCGGTTACGCCGGTGCGAATTGGGCCTTCTCCAACTTTTAGCTTGCCGCTGCCGGAGATGAGCGTGGTGTGCCCGACTTCTACGCCTTTGACGTCGGTGATGGCGTTGTTGGCGCCGGGCGTGCCGTCGAAGGGAACGCCTAGATCGCGGGCTCGGGGCTTGGATTGGGCGAAGGCCAGAGTGCCGGCGGAGAGGAGGGCGAAGAGAAGAACCGTGAGGAACGGGAATGTTCGAAATCGCGTCATAGGTCTGGTCCGACTGTCGGCGGAAGTATAAAGCATGGATGCGTTGATTTAGAATCCTGCTAGGGAACGGCAGGGTTGGTTAGGGTGCGGCGTCAGGAGTTCGGTCAGGAGATGGCGTTAGGAGACGACATGGAGAACTGGAAGCGGGCGGTGATTGCGGCATCGGTGGGAACGGCGGCGGTGTTGCTGATGAAGGGAAAACGTCCGGCGGCGGTGCTGGTGGGAGGGGTGGGATTGGCGGTGCTGGCATCCGAGTATCCGAACCAGTTCGAAAAGATTCGCGAAGAGCTGCCTTCATATGTGCGGCAGGGAGCTAAGTTTCTTGATCTGGCGATGCAGATCGGCGGCAGGATCGAGGAGTTGGCGGAAAGGCGCGCGGCGCGGGCGTTTGAGGAGTTGGGGGAATACTAGCTCATCGCGGTTCGTCGTTCGCTGTTCGCAGTGCCGGGTACAGCGATTGGCGAACAGCGAAAGACGATCAGCGAATTGCGAACGCCGGTATCAATCGATCCCCAGTTGTTTACGGGCTTCGGGGCTTAGGCGTTCGGGAGTCCACGCGGGGTCCCAGACTATGTTGACGTTGGCGTTGCGGACGCCAGGGAGTTGCTCGACACGCGACTTGACCTGTGCGCTGATGTTCACGTGCTCGGGGCAGCCCTGGGCGGTGAGGGTCATATCGACGGTGACGTCCTGTTGGCCTTCGGGCACGGCGTCGAAGCGGATATCATAGATCAGGCCGAGATCGACGATGTTGACGGGGATTTCGGGATCGTAGCACTGCTTGAGCGCGTTCAAAACGTCATCTTGGACTATGGGCATGAATTTCCTTTGCGGCTCGCCGACCACTTGGGGCTGGAATACTGAAGGCTCCTGCTCATAATTCTAACTGATCACTTGGGAGACGGCGGAATACCCTTCTTAGATCATGGCCATCGATCCGGAGTTTCAGAAAAAGCTGCAGATCTTTCTGTTGGTCGCCATTGTGCTTGCGGGCGGCCGCACGGCGTACATCGTGTACGAGCGGCGCGCGGCGATGAAGGAAGAGACGAAGCCAAGGCAGGAGACCGCGCTCAAGGCGGACTACTACGTCACGCCGAAAAAACTGCATCCTTACGATCTGAAGTCTGCGCACCAGTTGACCGCGCAGCCGGTGTGGGTGAAGGTCGGCTATCAACTCACTTACTATCCATACGACCGCGAGCGCCGCAAGACAGATTTCGGGCATGAGGCAGGGACACTCCTGCCTTTGCAGAAGCTCGCGATTCAGGACGTGGTGACGGATGTGGCTCCGCAGGCTCCGGGGATCAAACAAGTGCTGGCGTGCTTTTCGCTGGAGGGCAAGGGCTATGCGGCTCCGATTGGCGTGGAGAAGGGTGGCGACTTCAAGATTTACTCGGACAACGTTTTCTTCATCGAAGATCCGCACGCTCTTTACAAGCATTGGCCGGCGGATGTCTGGGCCAAGATTGACGCTCATGAAGTGCAAACTGGGATGAGCGAGTTACAGGCCAGCTTCGCGATTGGACTGGGCATCCCGGAGGGTTGGGGCGATTACGGTTCGCGAACTCTGCATTACCCCAATGGCGGAAAGCCGCTGGCGATCAGATTTCAAAATGACAAGGCAGTTGAGATCAGGCCGGGCTCGTGAGCTACAATCCGGTCATGAAACGAGCGCTCCGCGTTGTTGTCATCTCTCTGCTATTTTTCTTTTTCGGATTTTCTCCTAGCTTCGCCGCGCCGCGCACCCTGCGCGTCGATTATTACCACAGCGGCAACTCGCACGAGGAATGGTTCAGCCTGGATCGGGTGGTGCTTGAGCCGCTGGAATGGCCGGGGAATCTGAACAAAGCCATCGACGAAAGTCAGCTGGGAGATTACCTGTTTGAAGTGCGCGAGCGCGGCAGCGGGAAGTTGCTTTACTCGCGCGGATTCAATTCCGTGTTTGGAGAGTGGAAGACGACGGAAGAGGCGCTCCACGGGAACCGGACTTTTTCGGAGTCGCTGCGCTTTCCGACACCCGATGCACCGGTGGAAGTATCGCTGAAAGAGCGTGCTGGGAGCGGATTTCACGAAGGAAGCAACGAAGTTTGGAAAGAAGTCTGGAAGACGGTGGTCGATCCGAAAGATAAGTTCGTGGACCGGTCGCGTCCGCCTTCGCCGGGCGCGTTGCTGGAATTGCAGAAGATGGGCGATCCGGCGACGAAAGTGGATTTGCTGGTGCTGGGCGACGGCTATACGGCGGCGGAGCGCGGGAAGTTCGAGCAGGACGCGCGACGATTTATGGACGCGTTGTTTTCGACATCGCCGTTTCTTGAGCACCGAAAAGATTTCAATGTGTGGGGGCTGTGTCCGGCGGCGGAGGAGTCGGGCGTGTCGCGGCCTTCGAGCGGGATTTACCGGCGGTCGCCGGTGGGCGCTTCCTACGACGCCTTCGGCACCGAGCGCTATGTGCTGACCACGGAAAACCGCGCGTTGCGCGATGTGGCGTCGTTCGCGCCGTACGAGTTCATCGAGATTCTGGTGAACGGGCAAACGTACGGCGGCGGCGGTATTTTCAATCAGTATGCGACGGTGGCGATCGACAATCTGTGGGCGGGATACGTCGGCGTGCACGAGTTTGCGCACCAGTTTGCTGGGTTGGCGGATGAGTATTACACGTCGGAAGTGGCGTACCTGCCGGCGGAGAAGAAGACGGAGCCGTGGGAGCCGAATGTGACCGCGTTGCTCGATCCGGCAAATTTGAAGTGGAAGGATCTGGTCGCGGCGGGGACTCCGGTGCCGACGCCGTGGGACAAAGAGGAGTTCGATCGCTTTGTGCGCGACATCCAGCGGCAGCGGAAAGAGCTGCGAGCGGCAGGCAAGCCCGAGGCGGAGATCGACGAACTTTTCCGCAAAGAGCGCGAGAGGGAAGATGCGATGCTCAGTTCCGAAAAGTATGCCGGGAAGGTCGGAGCGTTCGAGGGCGCGAACTACGAGGCTAAGGGTTACTACCGTCCGGAGCTGGATTGCATCATGTTCACGCGGCATAAGACGTTCTGCGCGGTGTGCCGGCGCGCGATTGAGCGGGTGATTGGGATGTATGCGGGGTGAGGCAATCTCACCGCCGAGACGCAGAGGACAGCAGGTCCTTCGCTTCGCTCAGGAGGACACTTCGTTGTTATGGCGAGAATTTGTGGGGAATGAAGATAGCCGCGCGCGGACGAACTCTACGATTTCTGGCGTCACGTAGTCTGGCGGACGAATCGCAAACACAGGCCGATCAATCACTGGCTTGAGCGAGACGCGCTCCCAAGCTGGGTTCTTCGAGTTTTCTACGGAGTGCAGCAGCACGGCATTGGCGCGATCGAGAAAAGTTTGCGCGGAGGCTTTGAAATCGGCGGTCCGCGGATCGAGCACGGTTAAATAAAGATCCGGTTTCACGAAGCGCAGGATGCTGTTCGATTCGATGATGGCGTTTTGTGTGGCGGCGAGGATCGTGCGAATGCGCGGCATGGCTTCGGCGAGATGCCCCTGCTGAGTGCGCACCCACCAGGAGTGATCGGCTCCGGCGACCAGGAAGCGCGACGTGTCGGAGTCGCCGGAGCGGTCTTTGTCTTCCGAAACAGCCCAGGAATGATCGGCGGTGGCACAGTCACAGGCTTCGCCGTTGGCGGAGCAGACGCCGTGTCCGTACTGAGTGATTTTCAGAGCGGTCCAGTGGAAGCCGGGCAGGGCGGCGATGAGACCGGCCACGACGCTGGTCTTTCCGACGCTGCGCGAGTGTCCGCCGATGACGAGGATGGGCATGAAGTGCGGCTTTTGGCTCTTGGCTGTTAGCTCTTAGCCGTTCGCTCTTGGCTTTTGATTCCCGGCTGTGCTTTAGACGCGGCAAGCCGCGTCTCTACAGAAACATTCGGTTCTGAAGCTCAGCGTCCCTTCTTGGCTGCTCGCGACACAAACGCCAGTTCTTTAAGATACTCGCGAAGGGGGCGTGCTGGCGTTCCCCAGAAAACGACTCCTTTTCCGCGCAGTATCTTCTTCGGCAGGATGCCGCCTTGGCCTCCTATCATTGCGCCTGCTTCGACGCGAGCATGATCGCCGATGCCGACTTGGCCGCCCATGACGACGTCGTCTTCGATGGTGACGCTGCCGGAGAGGCCGGTTTGGGCGGCGATAATGACATTCTCGCCGATCTGACAGTTGTGGCCGATGTGCACGAGGTTGTCGATTTTCGTGCCGCGGCGGATGCGGGTCTCGTCAAGCGCGCCGCGGTCGATGCTGGAGTTGGCGCCGATTTCGACGTCGTCTTCGATCACCAGGCGCCCGATTTGGGGAGCTTGCTCGTAGCGTCCGGTTTTGGAATCGCGGACGTAGCCGAAGCCTGCGCTGCCGAGCACCGCGCCTGCCTGCACGATGACGCGGTCGCCTAGAGTTGTGCCCGGATAGACGGTGACGTTCGCGTCGAGGCGGCAATGGCTTCCGATTCTTACCGTGTGATCGCCAAGTGCGTAATCAGCGGCCGTTTCACCACCGTCTGAGCCGATAATCGAACCGGGGCCGATGGTAGTTTCATCTCCGATCTTGACGTGCGCGCCAAGAATCGCGCGCGGGCCGATGGCTACGTTCTCGCCGACCTCAGCCGACGCGGGAACGATGGCGGAGGGATGAATCGCGCGTTTGCGGTCGGGGTCGTGGAGAAGTTTCGCGGCTCGGGCAAAAGCGAGGCGCGGCTGGGCCGAAATCAGGATGGGCTTGGCGGTGCTGGCTGCGACGTCTCCGGTGGCGGCGTCTCTGGCGACGAATTCTCCGACAATGACGGCGGCGGCGGATGAGCGGAGCGCGGCGGCGAGATACTGGGCGTCTTCCACGAAGACGAGGCTATGGATGGTGGCGGATTGCAGGCTGGAGACGCTGGTCACGGTGATGGAGTTGTCTCCGAGGAGACGGCAGCCGAGTTTCTCGGCGAGATCGCGCAGGGTTTGCTTCATGGTTCCCTATTGTCGCTTTCCGAGGCGGGTGTGTACAACGCGGAGATGACTGCGAGGGCGCTCGTTGCCACGCGTGAGTTTAGAGGCCGCGGGAAAACTCGATCTCGCTGCTCAGCCCCTAAAGGGGTGTCTGATTTCGAAGGAGCTACGGTATCGCTGAAGCGATACCCTGATACGAAACCGGAGTCCCGCAGCCTGGTTTAATCGCCCCTCTATTAATGCGGCTGTTGTTCCGCTGCGGTGGAGCTCTGCGATTCCATTGCCTGGATGATGGCGTCGGCGAATTCCGATGTGCCGGCGTTCCCGCCCACATCGCGGGTAAGCTTGCTGCGATCGCGGTAAACCTCGTCGATGGCGTTGCGGATCTTCAAGGCAGCATCGTGCTCGCCGAGATGGCGCAGCATGAGCAGGGCGGATCGCAACACGGCGGTGGGATTGGCGATATTTTTTCCGGCGATGTCAGGCGCGGAACCGTGCACGGCTTCAAAGATGGCGCACTCGTGTCCGAAATTCGCGCCGGGGACGAGGCCGAGTCCGCCGACCAGTCCGGCACAGAGATCGGAAAGAATGTCGCCGTACAGGTTTTCCATCAGCAGAATGTCGTACTGGTAGGGGTTCATTACCAGTTGCATGCAGGTGTTGTCGACGATGTGCTCGCCGTAAGTGATCTCGGGATACTCTTTCGAGACGTTGCGGGAACAGCGCAGGAATAATCCATCGGAAAGCTTCATGATGTTGGCTTTGTGGATGGAATGAATTTTCTTGCGCTGGTTCTTCCGCGCGTACTCGAAGGCGAATCGCGAGACGCGCGTGGAAGCCTTCTCGGTGATGATCTTCAGGCTCTCGACCACTCCGGGAACAACTTCGTGTTCGATGCCGGAGTAAAGGCCTTCGGTGTTTTCGCGGACTACGATCAGGTCCACGCCCGGGTAGCGCGTCGGAATATGCGGGAGATTGCGGATGGGCCGGAAGTTGGCGAAGAGTTCGAAGCGCTTGCGCAGTTCGACGTTGATGCTGGAAAAGCCGCCGCCAATGGGCGTGGTCACGGGCCCCTTCAATCCGACGCGGGTGCGCTCGATGGAGGCGCTGAGTTCTTTGGGAATGTATTCCTTGTACTTCTCAAAAGCTTCGGCGCCGGCAGCGAAACTTTCCCATTCGAATTTGACGCCGGTGGCTTCGAGCATGCGAACCGTGGCCTGGATGACTTCGGGGCCGATGCCGTCGCCGGGGATGAGAGTTACTTTGTGGGTCATAAAGAATAAACGTAGATCGGGCCATCGGATGATCGGGTCATCGGGTCACCTAAACCCATCAGGAATCTGCTCTTCGATCACCCGATGATCCGATCACCCGATTTCGCTTTGCCTTTCGGTTCGGGCGCGTCTTTGGTTTTTAGCAGATCCTTCAATTCCGTCATGAATTCCTGCACGTCTTTGAAATCGAGATAGACGGAAGCGAATCTTACATAGGCGACTTTGTCATAGCGGCGCAGGCGGTTCATGATCAACTCGCCGATTTCGCTGGTTTTGCGCTCGCGCTCCGCCGACTCGATGACGAAGCTCTCCGCTTCATTGACGATCTGCTCTAGCTTGCTGATGGGCACCGGGCGCTTCTCGCAGGCGCGCATCAGGCCGTTGAGAACTTTCTGGCGGTCAAAACGTTCGCGGCGTCCGTCTTTCTTCACGACCATGTAGGGGATTTCGTCGATGCGCTCGTAGGTGGTGAAGCGCTTTTCGCATTTGAGGCATTCGCGTCGGCGGCGGATGGAATCCGCTTCCTTGCTCTCGCGCGAATCCACGACTTTGTCGTTTTCAAACCCGCAAAAGGGGCATTTCATGCGCTTGGCCGCAGTTCGGAATTCAAGACGATTGTAGCAGGCGGTGCGCGCAGGGACGGCTTCCGCTCTCGCGCCACCGCTCCTACGGCTTCGCCATCTTCTCGATCTCTACCGGAGACGCTTGCCGGCCCAGGATCTGGCGCACAGCTTCCTCCAGCACTTCGTCCTTGCCGGCGCGGATTCCCGCAATCGTCGGTTTCACCTCGACATTGGGCACAATGCCGATGCGCTGAGTCGGCGTCTTATCGGGATAGAAGACACTAATGCCGCTGATCATAGTGCGCAGTCCTCCGGGCAAGGCGAACGGAGATACGTTGCCATCGGCCCCGGCCGTGGTGCTGCCGACGACGATTGCTCCGCGAGCCGCCCGAAAAGCCAGGCTGGTGTACTCGGCCTGGCTCTGGGAAGTTTCGTCGACGAGGATCACGACCTTTCCCGAATAATGAGGCGTTTGCGGAATCAGTGACAGTGGTGCCGCCCAATGAAACGCGCCAGGGTTGGACAGATCGCCTTGGGTAAATCGCACGAATGCGGTTTCGCTTTCGGCCAAAAGCGATCCCAACGCAAAGACCATAAATTCGGAGGGGTAGTTGCGGATGTCGATGATCAACCCTCTCGTGCCGGCTGCCTGCTCAATGTAGTGGGCGGCGTCGGCGGTCTTTGCCGAGGAGAGCTTGAGATAGGCAACATCCTTTGAGAGCAGGCGGAAAGTGGGTCCGGGCAAGTCGTGCGCAGTTGCGCCGGACCCGGCGTTGGCAGAAGGCACTCGCTTAATATTGAAGTCGAGCTCCCGGTTATCGCGGCGAACGCGGATGCTGGATTCTCCGCACTCGCCGCGGGTCATCGAGCGAGCGATGTCACGAAGCCGCGCCTGGTCGTTAGAAGCCGGATAGTACGGCGTCCAACCTTCCACCAGCTTCGCGACCGGGACTCCATCGAGGCCGGTCACGACGTCGCCAGTTTTTATTTCTGGCTCTGCGACGCTGTTCGGATAAGCGGCGCTCACTCCGATGACGACTGGCTGATTCTCGACGAAGCGTATATTGACGGGAAGCCGGCACTTGCCCACCGGAGGCTGCACCGGAAGCGACCTCCAAAGATTGGCGTGCCCATCATGGGTCTTGGCGATCAGCGCCAGCAGTTCCAGTTGGTAGGCTTCGGCACTCTTTGCCAAAGCGATTCTCGGGATGAATTCGGTCAGGACACCATTCCAATCTTCTCCCACCAGATCGCGATAGGGGGACCAATATTCGATGATGTTCCAGAAGCGAAAGAGGGCGAGGAGTTGAAACCCGGCGTCGGGAAGCTTGAGGCTGGCATAGTCCAACTCGCGGTCGAACGAAGGATTGCCTATGTTGGCAACCGTCGAGACGTAGAACTGCTTGCCGGGCAGCCGATTGTCGCGGATCGAACGCAGGCTCTCGCTGAGATCGGCGCCAAGCAATGCCGCGTTTGCAATCCAATCCAAGTCGGGGCGGAAGTCGAGATCGCTCTCGTCCAACTTCGCACAAGGCTTGCAGGGCGCGACGTCGCCCAGATCCTCAATCCAATGCAGAAGAGCCGCGTTTGCGGTTGGACGATCGTGCGCGGCGAGTATCGCGGGCAGGATGCGGAAGAGATCGTAGTCCCACTGGCGCTGACCGGAAGTGACTTGCGGATGATGGTACTTGAGAAAGCCCCAGACCCTGCCCAGCGTCACGAGATTGTCGATCTGCAGCGGCGTGAGTTCAGTAATGACGATGCCAGACCCGTTGTCGAACTCATGAGCAAGTTGGTCAGTTGATTTTCCGGATTTGGTTTCCTGCGCCTGACAAGCCAGTGCCAGGCTCGCGCATATCAAGGCAAGCAAAAACCGCAGTCTCCAAGCACGGTTGAATGTGTCTAGCGCCTGGCGAACCTCGTTCATTCACGTCGCCTCCTCAACCGCGGCGACTTCTTCGGCCCGCTCCGACTCTTTGGAAAGTTTGCGCAGCGACAGGCGTTCGTGATGGGAGAGCAGCAATCCGACGGGAACGATAGAGAAGAACGTCACCAGCCACAGCATGATGCCGCAACTGGCCGTGAGTTCCCTCGGAACAATATGAAAGACGTGGTCGAGCGCGCTGATGGTCGCCAGTTGCGAGCCACCGCCGACGCCAGGCAATTGGACCAGGGAGCCAAGCATGCTGCAGAACATGAGAGGAAGAACCGTGGCGATGTTCATGACGTCCATGGGCGCGCCGTAGGCACGGGTCACTTCCTGGTAAGACACGGCGATGATCCACCACATCAGCACCGACACGGCCGACAATTGGAAGAATGCGAACGGACCGTGAATGGTATTGAGTCCCAAGGTGAACTCGCGGATTTTTTGTGCGACGCGATGTCCCAAATTCCCGGCAAGATGGGAGAAACGATCTTCGACCCACTGGGCAATTCGAGTCCCGCGATAGGCCATTAGCATGGTTGCCGAGAGGAGACCAAGTACGAGCGCGATCAGCGCGTATCCCGAGAGATGAATCCAGTGCCTGATTTCCGGCGAGGTGGTTGCGGCCTCCGTAAACGCGCGGAGCCTCGTGGGCAGAAAAATGGCCGATACCAGCAGGACGGTGAAACCGCCAAAGTCAAAAATTCGCTCCACGGCCCAAACCGCAACTTGCGAAGCGAAAGGCAGGTTCTCACGGCGCGCGATCAGATAGGGACGAATCAATTCGCCAGCCCGGCCAAGCAAAGCAATTCCGGTGAATCCGATCACCGTGGGTGAGACCAGTCCCAGGGTGGACGCTTCTTTGCGTACCGGCCGGAGAAAGATTTTCCATCGCAGCGCCCGCAAGAAGTAGGCGAAGTAGATGAGGGCGACGCCTTGGAAAATATGGCGCCAATTCAGCCTGTACTTAAGCAAGCGGCCCCAGTCGAAGTTCTGCCAGGTCCGGAACTGCAGATAAACCAGCACGGCCAGCACCAGGAAGACGACGGCATAGACCACGTATTTTTTTTTATTCATTTTTTATTCATTCGATTTCGCGTGCGAACGGGTTTCGCCCCGTCCGAGCGGGGCGCAGCCCCGCTACCACACGGTAAATGAGAGAGCAGGCGGGGTCAACGCTAGGATACTCACTTCGCAGACGTGGCTACAGTTGCGGCGGCTGCCGGTTTCGGAGCGATTTGGCCATGGCTCGGGGCTTTGCTCGCCGCTTTGGCCGGGATCTGTTTTTGTTTCGCTGCTTTTTCCTGGGCCGTCTTCTTGAGGTTGTACTCGTGGACGATGCGGGCGACGTAGGCGCGGGTTTCGCGAAATGGAGGCACTCCCTGATACTGCTCGACGCGCACCGGACCGGCGTTGTAAGCGGCCAGCGCTTTGACGAGATCGAAATTATAGCGCTCCAGCAGTTCGCGAAGGTAGCGGCTTCCACCCGCGACATTAGCTTCGGGATCGAAGGCGTCGTGCACGCCCAGTTGGCTGGCGGTCGAGGGCATCAATTGCATGAGTCCGCGGGCGCCTTTGGGGGAAATGGCGTGCGAGTTGAATCCGCTTTCGGCGTGAATGACGCTGTTTACGAGGTCGGGATCGAGATGATAGGCGGCGCTGGCGGTGTTCACGACGTCGTTCAGAGCGGGGGCGGATTTCGCCGCCTCGGATTCCGCTGATCCTGACCGAGCGGAGGCGTGCGAATCCGCGCGTGTCGGCAGGGTAAGATCTTTTTCGTAGCCGGTGATCTCTTCGGTGGGCACGTCGGCGAAGCTGGAATCGTCGGCGGAAAGATAGAGGCGAGTTGTATCTCCCATCACCAGGCGATGCTCGTGGCGGATGCTGAAGCCGTTGCGGAGGATGGCCAGTTCCGCGGCGGTCGCGGGGCGAGCGAGCAAAGCTACGGCTAGGGCGCAGAGGAACACGCCAGCTTTCGCCGCGATTCTTGCAGCCTTCACCGACGCCGATGGACCTCTTTGAGTCATCTTCTTCCTACAGGCTACTTACAATCGCCGACCCAAGAATCTGGTCGACGACTACCGGATCGAGCTCCTTTCCGTAGAGCACATGCTCAACGGCCGCCGCCACGCCGCTTTCGGCGTTCGAACGCGTAAGCTTCCAACCTCGGCCCCGCAACTCTTCCGATGCATTTCCCATGATAAAGGGGAGGCCGGCGAAGACAAGCATCTCAATATCGTTATAGTTGTCACCAATGGCCATGACCTGCTCGCGGGTAATGCGCCGGTAACTCGCCCAGCGCTCGAGGGCGTGTCCCTTGGAACAGCCGGTGTTGAGCACATCGACAATCGAAAGATCGCGGCCCGGGTATTCGGTGCGCAGAACCGTGATAGGCAGGCCGCAGCTTCCGAGGACTTGCAATGCCCGCTGCATGTCGGCGATCGGGCCGCAGAACATGGCCTGCACGGGATCGGTGGTGAGCGCGTTTTCGATCGGAACCACGAACTTTATGTACTGCATGTTTTTTTCCAGCCAGCGCTGGATGCTCGCTTCCAGCTTGTCCAGACGCTCGATCACGATGGTGCCCGACGCATCGCCGGGAAGATCGTTGCTGTCAAAAGTAAGAACGGTCTGACCACGGAATTCTTGCATCACACGGACAAGTTCGCGGCAGGTCGGCTCCGGGAGCAGGTCGCGGTGAAAGGTTTCTCCGGCGAGCGAGCGGGTGATGGCGCCATTCGAACTGATCAGCCAGAGATCGAATCCCAGTTGTTGAGCGATGGGCAGGGCAAAGGTGTGGCGGCGTCCGGTGACCAGGATGATTTCGATGCCTTGGGCATGTGCGCGCCGCAGGGTCGCGAGATCGGTTTCGGAAATCTTAAATTCCGGGCTGAGCAGGGTGCCGTCAATATCAATGGCGATGAGGCGAAGGGAATCGGCGGGCACAGATAATTCTAGCATTCACGTCCGCTGGCCTCCGGCCCAAGCTGAACGCGACCTGCCCCAGGCCGCACTGCGGCACATTGTCAAGGACGAAGTCCCATGTCGTACGCAAACAGAAAATCCACTTGCGGCGGCTGTATTCCCAACTGGCGCAGGAGGGTTGTTACCTGGCCGCGATGGTAGCTTTGGTGATTGAGCAAGTGCATCATCATACGCCACAGGTTATAAGTCCAGGTTTCTCCTTTGAAATTGATATAGGGCACGGTGCGCTCCAGGGCGTCCTCGCTTACAGTGGCCACGTATCCTCTCATCTCGCGTTCGACCGTCTGCCAGCGCTGGGACAAGGCAGTCAACGTGGGGAACTCCTCGGGCGCCAGCAAGGCTCGGGGCGACCGTCCCCGCCAGCGTTCCAGCCACAGCCACTCTACGGCGAGCAGATGGGTCAGAGTGTCCCGCAGGGAGGGAAAGCTATTTCCCAGCGGGCGCAGGAACTCCTCCTCGGTTAGGCCCGCGCATGCCTGAAGCTGGCGGTCTCGCGCCCAGTAGTTGTAGTTAAACAGCTCGTTCACAAGCGACAACGACACTATTTCGTTCATCGTCGAATCCTTTCCCAGCAGTTTCGGTCAGGCAGAATAAATCAGGATAATTGTGAAAGTCTTTTGTCGAAAGTTTTTCTTCCTGTGCGACAATCATTCCCTACGGAGGCTATCGATGAAATTGAGATTTCTTCTTTTGTTTCTGATTTTGTTCCCACTCTCGCTACCCGCACAATCGGCGCCGGAGACCGGCAAGCCCTTTGTCGCCGAGTACTACTACAAGGCCAAGTGGGGACATGCGGACGAGTTTCTGCAGTTGTTCAAGAAGAACCACTATCCCCTGCTGAAGAAAGAGATCGAACTGGGCCGCATACTCAAGGTCTGGATGGACCAGCCGCGCTACCACACGACCGAAGACGGACGCTGGGATTATCGCGTGACCATCGTGTTCAAGAATTCGACGGTGGCGAATGAGCCGTTCGACGAAGACGCGCTGAAGAAACAGCTTTGGCCCGATCAAGCTACCTATGTGAAGGAAGAGCAGCGGCGGTTCGAAATCCTCGACGGACATTGGGACCTGCCCATCAAAAATGTGGATCTGGACGGGAAGTAACTCCGGCAAGAAGCCGCAGTGAGTTGATGCGCCAGATTTCAAAAAAGATGTTAAAGGATAGTGAATCAGGCGATGAAATCCTTCATCGCTGTCATCAAAATTTGGAGTTAGACGCGGCCCCGAGTATGTCGATAAGCTAGATCATGGAAAACTTAATTGGTGTTGAAGACTCGCCTGTCGATCTGCTGCACGAGATTGGCGGTCGGATGGCGACGGCGGGCGGATTTCACGAAGTGCTGGCCCAGGTAGTGGAGTTCGCCGCGGCGCTGGTGAAATGCGACTCCTGCCTCATCTATGTGCTCGAGGGCGAGGAACTGGTGCTGCGGGCCTCGAAGAACGCCCATCCCGACGTGGTGGACCGGCTCAAACTGCGCGTGGGACAAGGCATCACGGGCTGGGTGGCGGAACATCACGAGCCGGTGGCAATTTCGGAAAAGGCGGCGCAGGATCCGCGCTTCCAGTTTTTCCACGAGTTGCCCGAGGACAGTTACGAAGCCTTTCTCTCCGTGCCGCTGATGTGCCGCGGGCGGGTGGTGGGAGCGATCAATCTGCAGCATCGGCGGCCTCACGTTTACAAGCGCAAGGAGATCCGGCTGATTTCGGCGATTGGATTTCTGGTGGGCGCGGAGATTGAATTGGCGCGCATGGAGGAAGTCAACTCCAACCTCACCGACCAGTTGCAGACGCGAAAAATTGTGGAACGCGCTAAAGGGATTCTGCAACGCGAACTGGGATTGAACGAGGAGCAAGCCTACCTTGCGCTGCAGAAGCAGAGCCGGCAGAAGCGCAAGCCCATGAAGGAAATTGCCGAGGCGATCATTCTGAGTGCAGATGTGAGAGAGAACAGCCGCGGAGCGGGAGCGTCGTAACCAGTCGCCAGCTAATTCCCCGTAGAGACGCGGCTAGCCGCGTCTCCCGACCCGCAGAAGACGGGGCAAGCCCCATCTCTACCGAAAACCCATCATTCCAGACACAAAAATCCGGGAGCAGCAGCCGATGAGGAACTGCTCCCGGGGAGAGCTGCGGTTGGGCTGTGGCCCGCCCGCAGCTCAATGGGCGGAGGGCGATTTATTTGGACGGGCTCTCGGGCGGGACGGCAAAGCGCAGGGTCATGTCGAAGGCGGGGAGTTCCATCGCGCTAACGAAACTCTGCCCGTCTCTCGATACCAGTACGAGCCTGGTGGCTTCGGCTTCATCCGGCTGCGGCTCTTCAACGTCGTGTACCAGCAGCATGGCGTCCGTACCCGTTCCTCTGAGCCCTCGTAGCGTGAGAAGCTCGGACGGGCCTGTGCTTTTGATGGAGAAGACGTAATCTCCGGGGCGAAGGACGACCTTCTGGCAATGCACTTCGTGAGTCAGGGTGAAGCTGCCGTGTACGTCCTCGGCGGCAGCCAGTGTCGGCTGAATGGCGAGGATGCTCAGGCTCAAAACGGCGGCATATGCGAATTTGCGAATCGATTTCATGTGCAATCTCCTGTTCCTTGTGTAATGAGCACACGCCCAACGTAAGACCAATGGCGTGGGTTTATTTGAGTGGGAAACCTACGAGGTCAGCAGATTTGCAACGCAGCGTACAAGGCTGAACGCAAACATAAGGTTCGACAGACCCGCCGCTGTGCGGGCCTCGAACTCATCTCACTATGAAGGAATGTAGGGGCGGCGTCCAACGAAAAAAATCGATCCGTCGAATTTGCGGGACGCAGCGCAACCAATCATGCGATCGATGCGAATGAGCGCGAACGCCGCCCAATGCGTTGCAGACGCCATTGAAGTGGTTTTCCTGCGGATTCAGGCTCCTGCGTTTGCAAAAAGCTCGCCGCGTGCGAGAACATAGTTAGTTTGCATACATCCCACGGTTCCTACAAGGAAGCAGCCAAAATATGGCGAAGCTGAAAAAATCTCCCAGTACAGCAGCGAAGGCAAAAGTGAAGAAGGTAACGAGCGTCGAGGTTAAGTCTGTCGACCTGGAGTCCTCAAGCGCAGCACACGGTGCCAGCGGCCACGCGATCGAGCCTGCTAAAGGCAAGCTGGGCGTGATGATCCCGGGCATGGGCGCAGTCGCGACGACGTTCGTTGCCGGGGTGGAAGCGGTGCGCAAGGGCATCGCGCATCCGATCGGTTCGCTTACGCAGATGGGAACGATCCGGCTGGGGAAGCGCACCGATGGCCGGTCTCCCAAAATCAAGGACTTCGTTCCTCTCGCCGGGCTTGACGATCTGGTGTTCACGGGCTGGGACATTTTCGAAGACAACATGTACGCGGCCGCCCGCAATGCCGGCGTGCTGGAGCGCGACCTGCTCGACAAAGTAAAAAGGCGGCTCAGTGCCATCACGCCGATGAAGGCGGTGTTCGATCACAACTACGTCAAGAAGATCGACGGGCCAAACGTGAAGAAGGGCAAGAACAAGCTGGACCTAGCCGAGCAGCTTCGCCAGGATATCCGCGACTTCAAGAAGTCGAGCCGCGCCAGCCGCCTGATCACCATCTGGTGCGCTTCGACCGAGACCTTCATTAAGCCCAAGGCCATTCACCAGAGCGTGCAGGCTCTCGAGAAAGCGATGAAGGAGAACGACGAGAACATTGCGCCCTCGATGGTGTACGCCTACGCTTCGCTCATGGAGGACGTGCCTTTCGCCAACGGCGCTCCGAACCTGACGGTCGACATCCCTGCCATGTTCGAACTCTCGCGGGAGCGCGAATTGCCCATTTGTGGCAAGGATTTCAAGACGGGCCAGACTTTGATGAAGACGGTGCTGGCTCCCGCCTTCAAGGCGCGGCTGCTCGGATTGCGCGGATGGTATTCAACCAACATCCTGGGCAACCGCGACGGCGAAGTGCTGGACGATCCCGGATCTTTCAAGACCAAGGAAGAATCGAAGCTGGGAGCGCTGGAGCACATTCTGCAGCCGGCGTTGTATCCCGAACTCTACGGCAATATTTTCCATAAAGTTCGCATCAACTATTACCCGCCGCGCGGCGATAACAAAGAAGGCTGGGACAACATCGATATCTTCGGATGGCTAGGCTATCCGATGCAGATTAAAGTGGACTTCCTGTGCCGCGACTCAATTCTTGCCGCGCCCATCGTGCTCGACCTGGTGCTCTTCCTGGATCTAGCGCAGCGCACACCGGAACTGCGCCGCCTGGGCATTCAGGAATGGCTGAGCTTCTACTTCAAGTCGCCGATGACGGCGCCGGGGCTCTATCCGGAGCACGATCTGTTCATCCAGTTGATGAAGCTGAAGAACACTTTGCGGCATTTGAAGGGCGAAGAACTGATTACGCACCTGGGGCTGGAGTACTACGACTGAGGAAGATTTGTTCGAGTGTGGGGACGGGCGACTCGCCCGCGTCTTCTTAGAAATCGGGAGCGCCTCACCACACCGTTTTGAGCAGGGGACAGCTCCGCATTTTCTCGTCTCGAGTGACCAAGGTCAGGCCCAAAGCCCTTGCCGTGGCACCGATAATCCGGTCAGCGGGATCACGTGGATAGTCGTCGGGAAACTGCGTCGCCAATGCGGCAATCTCCGCAGTAATCGGCCGCATCGTCACTCCCTCGAGAAATCGAAGTAGCGAGGTTTCGACTGTACCGTATCCTTGGATCCTTCCAGACGCAATCTGCCAAGCCACCTCGTAAGCCGTTATTGCCGACACAGCCAGACCATCGCCACGGCGTGCGCGGCGAATCGCCGAGGCTGCGGCCCTCGAAAGGCGCTTCGAGTCGGCGACAGCCCAGATCAGTACGTGGGAGTCGAGCAGGATCACGATGACTCCCATTCGTCGATGGGCGACTCGATATCGCCTACCACCTTGAACACCCCGTCCAGCCGTCCGATCCAATCGTCTTTTTCCAAATCCGCTGGCACCAGTTTAGCCACCGGCTTTCCCCGCTTTGTGATCACTAGAGGCTCACGGGTCGATTGCACGTCGTCCATCAGGGTGAGACACCGAGCTTTAAATTCCCCCGCTGCGATCTTCTTCATGGTCACATTATAACATACATGGTCATACCGATATGACCATTAGCTGAATTCTCAACACAGGGCAGATTGTCACTCTCGCGCCCACTATTCGTCCATCTCATAAGCCTTCTTCAACCAGCGCTTCACCTCGTCGTCAATGTCGGCTTTTGACTTGACCTCGATCCGCCGCGTGATGCGGTCCTTCCTTTCATACCCGCCGGTATCGATCAGACGCTTCGGCGTCTTCATGTTGCCGAGCGCGAATCCGAGATCGATGCGCGTATTCGTCGACGGCTTGATCTGCGCGAACACGTGGTTGCGATAGAACGGTACCATCGTCTTGCACGGGCAGGCCTTGACGTCCTTGCCGAGAGAAAATCCGAGCTTCAGCAACTGCTCATACAGCGGACGCAGTGCGGCGTGGGGGCCCGAGTATTGCGCTTCCACCCATTCGGCGGCGGTTTTCAAGTAAGCGTTGGGGGAGTCTTCCTCCGTGTTCTTGCCTTCAAGGCGCCCCGCGATCCACGCCGCGGAGTTTGTGCCCAGCCCGTGTTCTTTCTTCAGCCCCTCGCGGCGTTCTTTCTCCGTCGCCGGACCGGACTTCCGGGTAAGATCGATCCAGTCTTCGAGCGACCGCCCGGTTTTCACTGGCAACTCCTGGATCCACTTCTGAATTTGGGCAACGCCCGGATGAACGGAGTAGGGGCCTGGCGTCTTGGTGGCGGCTGACATGGGAACCTCCTGCGGAGAGACATGATACCGAATCCAGCCACGCGTTCGCGATAAAATCTAGCGATGGCTGGCAAGAAGCGCAAAGCTGGACGCCACGAAGCCGGACACGACACACGCTACGTACAACTGCAGAAGAACTACTGCTTCGCCTGCGGCACGAACAACCCAGACGGCATGCGGCTGCGCTTTACCTACGACGAGGAGCGCGGCTGTTTCGTGTGCCGATTCCGGCTGGGCAAGCGCTACACCGGTCCGCCCGGACACTGCCATGGCGGCATTATCGCGACCATCCTCGATGAAGCGATGGGCAAGGTGAACAAGCTGCGGCATGTGGTGGCGGTGACTTCCGAGATGACCGTGAACTATCTGAAGCCCGTGCCGCTGCGGCAACCGCTGCATGTGGAATCGCGCGAGGTCAAGGTGCGGGGCCGGAAGCACATTAATATGGCCGAGATCCTCAACGAAAAGGGAGAAGTGCTGGCGCGCAGCCAGGGCGTGTTTATCGCCATCGATCCGCACCGAATGTTCGCCCGGTTTGTGGAGCGCTAGCTTGTCCTAGCCGCTCTGGATCATCCCCGCCGCAGAGCCCCAACCAAAGTAACGTTGACGGAAATGACGGAATATAGGATACCTATATTCATCATGACGAAGCGCATCCGTTCCAAAATTGCCCGCGGCAGCGCCGAACTCTCCATCCTCGCGCTGCTAGCCGAGCAACCGCTCTACGGCTTTGAAATCTCTAAACGCATTGAGGAGAAGACCGGCGGCGCCCTGCACTTCACCCTCGCTTCGCTCTACCCCATGCTCTACGACCTGGAAAAGCGCGGCTGGATTGCCGGCCGCTGGGAAGCGAACCATGCCGGCCGCGACCGCCGCTACTATTGCCTAACACCCGCCGGCAAGAAGGAACTTGCACCGCTCCGGCGCGAATGGAGCTTCTTCTTTCAAGCGCTCGATCGCCTGGCGGGGGTGACCAATGCCTGATTGGAGCGCTTTCGTCCGCGAGCGGCTGCAGTCGCTGAATCTCGCGCCGAAGGAAGTCGAGGAGGTCGTCACCGAACTCGCCGGTCATTTCGAAGATATTTACGAGGAACAAATAAGCAGAGGCTTAAGCGAGTCCGAGGCCGAGCGAGCAGCTCTGAACGAAGTCGTCCGATGGCGCCGTCTGGCGCGGAACATTCAACGCGTGAAACAGGAGGGAACTATGAACGCACGAACCAAACATCTTTGGCTCCCCGGTCTGGTGAGCCTGGCGGCTGCCATGGGCTTGCTGATGATCCTGATTGCGATTTCGCTGCAGCCGCGGTTTCTCGGCCGCAGCCCGCTGCAAATGGTGATTCTGCCGTGGTTGGTTCTGCTGCCGTTCTGCGGAGCCGCCGGCGCTTACTTGTCTCGTCGCGGAGGCGCAGCGCTCTGGGCTCGCCTGGTTGCCGGCTTGTTTCCCACCATCGTCTTGTTCGTCATGGGTGCGATTTTGATCGTCACACGTCTTGTCGTGGTCTCCCGCCCGCAATGGTGGTATGGCTCGCTTGCTGTTGTGTTGGGAATCGTTCTTCCAAGTGCCGCTCTACTGCTCGGCGCCGCGCCATTCCTGAAGACTGCAAAACCCAAGGTAGCGGCTTAACCAGCCGCAGAAAAACACCCTGCCATGTAAAATAGTGGATTGGGGACAGGATTCAGGCGCACCGCGCCAGCACTCGATCCAGAAACGAGTAGACCTATGTCGCAAAACAACGGACACAACAGCACCAGCCTCCGCCTGAAGACCGGCCTAGCCGAAATGCTCAAGGGCGGAGTGATTATGGACGTGACCACCGCGAAACAAGCAGAGATCGCCGAGCGCTCCGGCGCGGTAGCGGTGATGGCGCTGGAGCGCGTCCCGGCGCAAATTCGCGCGGAAGGCGGAGTGGCGCGCATGGCCTCGCCGAAGATCATTCGCGAAATCATGGGGGCAGTGGATATTCCCGTCATGGCGAAGTGCCGCATCGGACATTTCGCCGAGGCGCAGATCCTGCAGGAGCTGGGCGTCGATTACATTGACGAGTCCGAAGTGCTCACGCCCGCCGACGAAGCGCATCACGTCGATAAGCACGCCTTCACGGTGCCGTTCGTGTGCGGCGCGCGCAACCTGGGCGAAGCTTTGCGGCGCATCGCCGAAGGTGCAGCCATGATTCGCACCAAGGGTGAGGCTGGCACCGGAGACGTAGTCCACGCCGTCCGCCACATTCGCCAGATTGTGATGGAGATGAAAATTCTCACCGTGCTCGGCGAAGAGGAACTCTACGCCAAAGCCAAGGAGCACGGAGCGCCCTACGAACTGGTGAAGATGGTGGCGCGCGACGGCAAGCTGCCGGTGCCGAACTTCTCCGCGGGAGGAATCGCGACTCCGGCGGATGCGTCGCTCGTGATGCAGCTCGGAGCGGAAGCGGTATTCGTAGGCTCGGGCATCTTCATGAAGAACTCAACCGAGTTCGCCGATCCCGCCGAATCCGAGAAGCGCGCGAAGGCGATTGTGCAGGCGGCGACGCACTTCAAGGATCCTAAAGTGTTGCTGGAAGTCAGCGAGGATCTGGCGGGAGCGATGAAAGGGCTGGCCGTGTCTACGCTCGATGAGGCCCACCTGCTGCAGACGCGGGGGTGGTGAGCTGACAGTTTTGACCGAGAAATACGAGACAATTGCCCCGCAGCGCAATTCCCTCTGCTTCCTCTCATCGTTTTGGGAGTAGACATGGCCGACGTTCATATTGATGCCAGCACCTTCCAAAAGCCGCTCGCAGAGCTTGCCGAGGTCTTGTCGCAAAAGGTCAAGCGGGAGGCCCCAAAGCTTCTCGCGGCTCCAGGGTTCGTAGCCTTCGATCTCCATGTTCTGATCCGGCAAGCGCAGCACACCTACGCGCTCCTCTTCTACCTCAACGCCGATGAACGCCGCGAAACAGATTGTTACTGGAGGCCCTCCTACACGCTCGTCGCCCTACCGCTGATCCGCAATATGATCGACGGCCTCTATAACATCACGGCGATTTTGCAAGATCCGGGGCACAACGGCCCCCGATTTCGGAAGTACGGCTATAAGAAGCTTTTGACCGGGCTAGATGAAGATCAAGCGCGATATGGTGGCAAACCGGAATGGGACGAATGGATCGACAAAGGCCGGAGGGAGGTCGACTGGGATCTGCGCAATAACCGACTGACTGCGTCGGATGTTCTTGCGGAGAAGGAGTGGCCCACGCTCGGAAGGTACATCAAGAGCCCCCAGGCGGGAGGAATTTTCACATCTCATCAGCAGTTCCTCAAGGCGCTGGTCTACGGCCCGTGGCGTGAGTACTCCGCAATGGCCCACGGGGCCTCCGAAGGGCTTCTCAAAACGGCAGTCTTCTACGTCACAGACTCGCTGCCACACGAGGAGAGGCCCAAGTTGGATGACGGGCATTTGCGGTTGCTGAGCAGGCATCTCGCACAGGCAGCGGCTATTTTGCTGTGTATCGTAACTGAGTTACAAGCGCACTTCCACTTTGACGGGGCCAGCATCGATGAACGAATCCACAAAATGTGGAACGCTCTCATGCCAACCTTCGCTGTCAAAGAGCTGTACAGCGAGCGCTACCAGCGACTCATGAAGGATAAAGGAATCAACCCGTAGGCGGGGGCTGGGCGGGTGGGCCCGATCTGCGTGGGGGTATTGTTTCCTCAGCCTCTTTTATGCTGAGATTAGTGAACTGGGGGTGCGCCACTTCTCACGCTTTTTGAGAAGTGGCCTGCCGGACAATCCGCAGTTTCGGGCTTTCCTCGCGCGCGGATCTTCTGTTATGCCCCTCTGAAATTCAAAAGCCCCGCTAGTCAGGCGGGGCTCGGCAAAATTGCCAGGTCGGTACGCTACCTTTCAAGCACCCCTATATGTAGTGCATGAAATCTGCTCCGCATCCGCTTTAATGCACGGTGCCTGCTGGAACCCTCCCGGTTTGGAACACAGTCCGAAAAAACTCTCTCTGCCAGTCTTGCCATATCCTCGGTCGCCCCGGACACTCCTTAGTAGGGCTCGTAGTGTAAGGGGAACACGGCACTCTGTCACAGTCGCAGATGCGGGTTCGAATCCCGTCGGGTCCATTCTCCCAGTGGTAGAGGAGAAGTTCCGTTTGAGGAGAGAAGGCAGAGATATCTCCTCAAGTAACTTGACTCTAGTGTGTGGTTCGCCGATACTGAGTTTGACAGAGTGCCTTACACTGCGGTTTTTCTCGATGGTCCCGCCACCGCGGGGCCATTCGTGTTTCTGGTCTGTCTCGATTACCAATAAATCACATGGATCTGAATCGCTTGTTGGGGCTGATTGAGCGCAAATGTCGTCTCATCGTATTTCGGCATGCCCATTCTCTTGCTGGGGTTGTTGGAGAAGCCATAACCCTCTTTGGGGATTCCCAAAAAGTTGGTATCCAGCTTCTCGTTCCTGTTCTCGTCGTGAATTAACGAAACCGCATAGGCTCCTCGGGGAAGATTCTCGAACACGGTTCGGGCGGTCAATGTGTTGGCGTCAATCTCGACCTTGCGAGTTTCAATCGCTTTGGAATCGCGGCTTAGTTTCAGATAAATATTTCCCTTGGCGTTTCGCAACCCTTCGATGCGGACGGTAAGGGTCGAGGTGGCCTCCTGAGGCGGGGGACTCGGAGTGGATTGCGGGGTGACCGTTCCGGCCATCGCAAACAGAAGGAAAAGAAGTGGGGCCAGGCGGGTGGGGCGCATTATCTGGGAAGTATAACGCCTGTTGGTTTTTTGACCTTGACCGAAACAACGGCGTGCTAGCCCCCTTCGGATTCTGATTCGAGAACGCGACGGCTGACTCTACTGACTGAGATATCCGTAGAACCCGTGGTAATTGGTCCCGTCGTAATACCAACCGACAATTTCACCTGAGTTGTTGATCCCCAGCGGCTCAGAGGACACGCTGCCTTCAACATCGAAGTTTGTAAAGGTCTTGGTCGCAATGCTGTACACAAAACTTTGCTGCTGGACGCTCTGGCTTCCCCAAATCCCTACAACCTCGTCATTGTCGTTGATCGCCGTCAGATTCGTGTAAGCGGAGTCCTGATACTTCACCTGCGTAGGCTTCTTCCATCCGTTCACCTGGTAAACTACGCGTCCATTACAAACAGCTGTCTTTGGGTTGCAGTGCGTGCCTGCGATTGTGTTGGCATTATTAATCCCTCCCGGAATCGTGAAGACGGGGAGCGCGGTGAAGCCGCCATTGCTATTGACAAATCCCGTGCCATTCGTAGCGGGACCGTTGAAGCCCTCGCCGACAGCGACTCCCTGGTTGTTGATCCCCTTCAGCGTCGTGTAGGCCCATTTTTTATAGATCAGGTAAGAGCAGTTGCCGTTCTGATAGGTGAACGCGGCCATCTGGTTTCCCAGCTTGGTGATCTCGGGGATGTTTCCGAAACCAACGATGACGCCGTTGTCGTTGATCCCGTAAGGGTCGGCATCGTTTCCACAGGGGATTGTCTGGTAAGTCCCGCCGGTGTAGAGGAATGGGTAATAGGTGCCGGCGGAGATGTAATATCCCACGATGTCGCCGTTGTTGTTAACACCTGTGGCGAACGTGGAACTGCTTCCCGGCACCTGAAGAGTCGTATATTCGAAGGTGGCCGTCTTGTAAATCGTTGGCGTAGTTTTGGCTTGCTGGGAAAAACCGCTGAGGCAGAATAGCGGCATCAACAACAGGCAGTTGCGAAAGTGAGAAGTGGCAGGCATACAGCTCTCCTCTCAGCGGCAAAGCGTAGCCCAACTTCCGCTGGTGCGTCAACCAGATTGGATATTAGGAACTGGCTGAGATCGCGGCCTGTCGCGGCCCCCGCGCACCGTTGTTCCCAGCGACAGTTCCCTGCACTTCGATTTAAAATGAGTACTTTGCGGGGCTCGATCCGGCGAGGTATTCATTATCAAGACTTTGGCAAAATGGGGTGGGTGGGGTAACCCTCTTGAACCCATGAAGACCAGACACGAACGAAGAAACTGAACGTGTTGCTCTTAACCCTCCAACTGCTGCAATGAGAATCGGAGTTCTAGCCCTCCAGGGCGATTTCGACGCGCATCGCCGCCGGCTCGAAGAACTCGGCGCGGAAGTTGTGCTGGTCAAGAAGCCTGAGCAATTGAATGAGATCGACGGCCTGGTAATTCCCGGCGGCGAGTCGGGGACATTTCTCAAGCTGCTTGGCGCGGACGGATTCGTGAAGCTGAAGGATTTCGTGCGCGCGAAGCCGGCTTTTGGCACGTGCGCGGGATGCATTCTGCTGGCGACCGACGTCGAAAATCCGAAGCAGGCCGGATTGGGCGCGCTCGACATCACCGTGCGCCGCAACGCTTACGGACGGCAGATCGACAGCTCCATTCGCGAAGGGAGATTTCTTGACGAGCCCATCGAAATGGTGTTCATCCGCGCTCCGAAGATCGAACGCGTGGGCGTGAGCGTGGAAGTGATTGCGACCGAAGGTAGAGACAACGTTCCGGTGCTGGTGCGCAGCGGCAAGACGCTGGCGGCGACATTCCATCCTGAACTGAGCGACGACCGGCGCATTCACCAGTATTTTCTGGGATTAGTCGCGGACGGAAAGCATTTGGGAGTGGGAGAATGACGGACGCGGTCCGTAGCTCGAATGTGGGGAAGGATGCCGAGGGGCTCTCGGCGAAAAGGGATTTAGCTGCTCAGGTGACGCCGAACCAGCGCGGCCAATCCAACCAATCCGCCTCCGAGTAAGGCGAGGAGACCGGGTTCCGGAATCTCAGAGGATCGCACGACGGCGGGTGCTGCAAAGCAATTCATAGCCAGGATCAGAACCAGCAGAAAGACAGGGCACAGCTTGCGCACGGTGAAACTCCTTTCACCTGAGTGGTCGCAAGCCGACCTCCAACCCAGTCGATTTTCACAATTCATTCAAAACGTTCTTTTCAGGGCGGATTGGGCCCGGGACGATGAAAATGGGGACAGTTTTCCAGAACCTGGGCTTTTATCCTATGCATCGCTTTGCACATTCTTGCCGTCGGGAGGCACGTTTCCGGCTCTGGACGCGGGGTTTGGGG
>Ga0181530_10001511_pt1 | contig 29166 bp, 40 predicted proteins | sample PEATcosm2014_Bin_42_FD_119769 | JGI IMG/M metagenome (GOLD analysis project Ga0181530, IMG submission 119769) | Peatland microbial communities from MTU Mesocosm Facility, Houghton, MI, USA - PEATcosm2014_Bin10_60_metaG | ecosystem: Environmental > Terrestrial > Soil > Wetlands > Peat | place...
CGCCCGTATAGCCGACCCGTGTGGAAATGACGCCAGGAAAGCGGCGCAGTAGGCCCTGCATACCCCAAAAGCAGCCGCCGGCGAGGACTGCGCGCTCGCTCGTTGCAGACATGTCTCGACGCTCCTCGCGGTTCGAGTCTTAACGATCGGACATTACGCTCCGCTCGAAACCTCGGCAAGCCAAGCAAAGCAGCGGCGCGTCGTCAAACAAGACGGCCGTGCGCGCCAACCGGCTCGTACGGCGAATTCCCGCCGCCCTCCATGCTTGCGGCCGAAAGCAACGGCGATCGCGACCGCCATGATGGCGGCAAGCACGGCCGCGCCCTACATGATCGCTTGGCACTTGATCGCGCGGCATGACGGCTCCAATCGGCCGCAAGGGTCCCAGAAACGCCCGCGGCATGACATAGTTACATCGTTGCATGGCTAATTGATCGTCGGCGCCGCAGCAGTGACGTGACTGTTGCGCCCTTTTTCGCCGCCCCGGACCGACTTGTTATCATCTTGATAATGAGCGACGTTGGGCGCCGCTTCCAGCAGAAGGCTCGCTCCGGCGCCATGACCTCCGAGGACCAGAAGAAATCCGCCGAAGAGAAGACCGAGCAGATCGAATCCCTGCTGGCGACTCCCGACCTCGCGGGCGCGCTCGAAAGTGAGTCTTTTCGCCGCTTTCTCGATCAGGTTCCCGTCGCCCTTGTCGTCGCCGCGATGCTGGGCGGGGAGCGTATCGTCTACGCAAATCCGGAGTTCGAGAAACTCTCAGGCCAGAGCCTCAGCTCTATAGAGGGACGCCCCTGGAGCGTCCTCGAGGGGCGCGGCGCCGGCGGCGATGCGGACCGGCGGCTCGGCGCCGCCATCACCGAGGCAAACGATCATGTTGGCGCTTTCGCAATCGAGCGCGGCGCCGAGCCGGTCATCGTCGACGCCTATTCCAACATCATTGAGGATGACGACGGAAATCAGGTCTTCAGGCTGGCGGCGCTCGTCTGCATCCGCACCTATGCCGAGGACGCGCACGCCGATCTCGAACGCCAATTGCGCGACAAGGACACCGCTCTCCAGGAAATCCAGCATCGCGTCCGAAATAACTTGCAGATGATCACCGCTCTGATCCGCCTCGAGGCGAGGACCGCAAGGGTCGGGGCCGCGCGGGAGCATTTCGACGAAATCGCCGGCCGCATCGAAGCTCTTCAACTGCTCTATAATTCGCTGAGCGAGAGCAGTCTTGGCCAGGAAGTCGACCTTGGCGCCTATCTCAGCCAGATCGCCTCGGCCGTGATGCGGGCTCACGCCAGCGAAGGCGTCCGGCTGGATCTCAAGGTCGACGCCTATCCCGTCTCCGTCAATATCGCGATGCCGACGGGCCTCGTCGTCAACGAACTGCTGACCAACGCCCTGAAGCACGCGTTCGAGGGGCGGGACGCCGGGACGATCACCTTACAGAGCCTCGTCGACAGCGTGGGCTGCCGCGTGGTGATCTCCGACGACGGCAAGGGCTTGCCGGAGGGATCCGAGTGGCCCCAGCCCGGCAAGCTCAGCGCGTTGATCGTTCAATCGCTGCGCGAAAACGCCAAGGCCAGGGTGGTTGTCGAATCGAACCCCGGCCAGGGCCTGCGCGTCACGATCGTCTTCACGCGGGCCGCCGCCGCGCGCGAGGCGACGCTGGATCCAGGGCCGCAGGTCAACGCGGGCGACTGAAGCCGTCCCCGGGCGATCACTCGGCAGGCGCCGGCTCCGCCGAGGCCACCGCTTGCGCAGCCGCCGCCTCCATATCGTTCTCGATGCCGAGCAGGGCCTCCGGCGCCCGCGCCTTCAGGACGTAGAACCATACGATTCCAAGGAGCAGATAAGCCAGGAATCCATAGGGAAGCAAATTGTAGGGGAAGGCGGGCACGGGATAGAGGCTACCGGCGAGCGCGAGAACCATCAAGGCCTCTCCAAGAGCCCCAATGGTCGCCGCTCCTGTCGTTAGTTCGCCGGTTTTCTTGAGGTAGGCGGGAGCCGCGACCGAGACCAGGAAGTAGACGACGATGAAGCCGAACGAAGCGATCGTGCCGTACCAGCCGAAGGTGTCGACCTCGGAGTTTCCGCTGAGCAGTGCGACTGCTGCGAAATTGATGATTGCGCCGACCGTGACCGCAATGTGGGGCGTCTTGAATTTGGCGTGGACGAGTCCGACCGAACTGTGGAGAATCTGGTAGCGGCCCAACGAGAAAAGGGTGCGGCCGAAGGCGTTGATCGAGGCGAGCGCGCAGGCGAAACTGCTGATCGCCGCGCCGAAATAGACGAGGGCGATGATCAACGGGTTCTGGCCGGCGAGGATGTCGCCAAGCGGCGCGCCGCTGGCGCCGAGCTTGGTCGCGTCGTCTGCGAAGCCCTGGGTGATGACATAGGTCGTGAAGACGAAGAATACGCCCGCCGAAATCGCGGTCCATATAATCGCCTTCGGGATGACGCGATAATCGCCTTCGGGATGACGCGCTCGGGATTGCGCGCCTCTTTGCCAAGCGAGGCGGCGCTTTCGAATCCGACAAAGGAGAAAATCGCGAAGACGATCGCTTGCAGCGATTTGCCGACGTCCGCGCCTTCAAGCGTGAATTGTTTGGCGTCGGCCTTGAAGTCGAAATGCGCGAGAGCCGCGATGCTGACGGCCAGAATGATGACGACGGAAATCGCCTCAAGGGTCAGGCCGACGCGCGAGGACAATCTGATGTCGCGGAAAGCGAACCAGAGGACCAGCGCCGAGACGATCAGATAAATCGCGATGGTCGGCGGCGTGACCGAAACTTGCAATGTCGTGATCAGCGTCTTGATGAAAATCGAGGTGGCGACCGTCAGCGCCATTGCGGTGAAAAGATAGGCCGCCAGCAGCGACCAGCCGGCGAGAAGCCCATAGGATGGCCCGAGCGCGCGGGACACATAAATAAAGAACGAGCCAGCCGCGGGAATGCGGTTGGCGAGCTTGCTGACGTTGAGGCCGACGATCAGCAGCGCGATCGTTGCGGCTACATAGACAAGCCAGGAGGCGGTTCCCGCCATTCCCGCGACAACCGCCACGGCGAGAGCGGGGGTCAAAGTGGGCGAGACGTTGGCCACCGATTGGCCAAGCGTCTCGATGAATGAGAGGCTGTCTTTTCGCAGTTCGGACATAGAACGCTCCTGAAGGTAATTTCTTAGCAGTGAAGAAATATTCGCAGCAATTCATATGCCATGGCGTTAGGAGTAGACACGCGAATAAAAGTTGCCTCGGGAGAATGAACATCGGTCCGATTTTAAAACGGGCCGACAGCCGAAAACTTGGCTTCTAGCGCCCAAAAAAATGGCGCTCTTCAACCAGAAAAAACGACGTCGACCGCGCGGGGCGTTCGCTTCGGGGCGGCCGGCCCGATCCTCACCCGCGACTTTAGACCGAGCGATCTTCCCAAAGGTCTCCGTCTTTTTGACAGGCCGTCTCAAAAAGGCGGCGCCATTCCTTGTTTTTGCTTTTGCGGAGGCATACGTTCGGCGCTCCGGCGGTGCGCCTTGCGCATATGCCCAAGATGAAGGATTTTTCGCCATGGGCGGTTTTTCGATCTGGCATTGGCTTATCGTTGGGGCCGTCGTGATGCTCGTTTTCGGCGGCAAGGGCAAAATTTCGGACATCATGGGCGACGTCGCCAAAGGCATTAAGTCCTTCAAGAAGGGGCTCGCCGAGGACGACGAAAAGCCCCAGGCCCAAAATCCAGCGGAAGCGCCGGTGCGAGGCATCGACCATCAGCCCGCCGCCGATGCGGCCAAGGTTTCCGATACGCGCAGGGTCGGCTGAGGCGCGATCGACGTCGCGCACGCATTGGACGGTCAGGCGCCGATAGGGCGCCGGGGACTCGTCGTGGCGAGAATAGTCGAGTAGAAGTCCCGCATGTTCGATTTCGACGCTGGCAAGCTCATCTTGATCGGGATCGTGGCGCTGATCGTGATCGGCCCCAAAGATCTGCCGCGCGTGCTGCGCGAGCTTGGTCGCGCGGTCGGCAAAATGCGGCGGATGGCGACGGAATTCCAAGGCCAGTTCATGGAGGCGGTGCGCGAAGCCGATATGGCCGACATCAAAGACGAAGTCGCAAAACTCGCCGAGAGCGCGCGAGTCGACGTTCCGTTCAATCCCATGGCGGACATCAAGAACGAGATTATGACCGCGGTCGACAGACCTTCGGCGCCCGCCGCGTTGAGCGCCCCGCCGCCCGATCTCGTCGCCGCGGAAGCTTCTTCGCCTAAAGCGCTTCCGGAGGGGCAGGGCGCCGCTTCGGCGCGCGAGGAAGCGGCCCAAAAGCCGGACCACACGGCCGACACAGGAATAGATGCCGAGATGCAGGCTTTGGCCGACGCGCTCAAGGCCGAGATCGGCGCCGCGCCTGAACTCGATGCAGCGCACGCGCCGGGCCGCGCCTCCACCTTGCGCAACAATGCGTGATCGACTTCTCCGGCGCGTGCTCGCGCCTCGACCGACGCCGCGCCAAGCGCCATTGCAGAGCCATCGATGACCGACGCCGAGATCGAGGCGAGCAAAGCGCCTCTGATGGATCATTTGATCGAGCTGCGCGCGCGGCTGATCAAGGCGCTCGCCGCTTTCCTCGCGATGTTCTTCGTCTGCTTCTTCTTCGCCAAGGACATCTACAATATTCTGCTCGTCCCTTTCGAGCATGTCGCCGGCCCGGACGCCCGGCTGATCTATACGGCGCCGCAGGAGTATTTCTTCACCCAGATTCGGGTCGCGATTTTCGCCGCGGCGGCGCTCTCCTGTCCGGTAGTCTTCGCGCAAATCTACGCCTTCGTGGCGCCCGGACTCTATCGGCACGAGCGCCGCGCCTTCGCGCCGTATCTCGTCGCGACGCCGATCTTTTTCGCCTTCGGCGCGCTGCTCGTCTATTTCGTCGTGATGCCGAATCTTTTGCATTTCTTCATCGGCATGCAGCAGGCGAAGGAGCCGGGCCGGCCGCAGATCGAGCTTCTGCCGCGCGTCAGCGAATATCTGTCGCTGATCATGACCTTGATCTTCGCTTTTGGCGTGACCTTTCAATTGCCCGTGGCTCTGACCCTTCTCGGCCAGGTCGGGATTATCGATTCGGCGTTTTTGCGGGCCAAGCGGCGCTACGCCATCGTTCTCGTTTTCATCATCTCGGCGGTTCTGACGCCGCCCGACATTTTTTCGATGCTCGCGCTTGCGGCGCCGGCGCTGCTTCTCTACGAGCTTTCCATTCTCGCCGTGGGGGTGATGGAGCGGCGGCGCGCGGCCACGGGGTCAACCCCGACGGTTTGACAGCGGCCGCCGACGCAACACTCGCCCCAAAATATCGGAATAGACATGTACGATATCAGATGGATTCGCGATAATCCTGATATTTTCGATAAGGGCCGGAAGAGGCGTGGCCTGGAGCCTTTGGCGGATAAGCTGCTGGCGCTGGATGACGTGCGCCGCGCGGCGATTGGCGCCTCACAGGCCGCGCAGGAGCGCCGCAACTCCGCCTCGAAGGAAATCGGTCAGGCTCTGGCGGCGAAGGATGCGGCGCGCGCGGGGGCCTTGAAGGCCGAGGTGGCGGAGCTGAAGACGCGGCTCGGCGGGTTCGAGGCCGAGGAGCGCGAAGCCAGCGCCGCGCTCGACAAGGCCCTATCCGAAATCCCCAATCTGCCCCTGGACGATGTTCCTTTCGGCAAGGATGAAAACGACAATCCCGAGCATCACGCTTTTGGCGAGAAGCCGAAATTCGCGTTCAGGCCGAAAGAGCATTTCGAGCTTGGCGAGGCGTTGGGCCTCATGGATTTCGAGACGGCGACGAAGCTCTCGGGCGCGCGCTTCGTGGTCAACAAAGGCTTGCTGGCGCGTCTTGAGCGGGCGCTCGGCGCGTTCATGCTCGATCTGCATACCGGTGAGCATGGCTATACGGAGGTCAATCCGCCGATACTGGTGAAAGACGAGGCGATGTTCGGAACGGCGCAGCTTCCGAAGTTCCGGGAGGATCAGTTTGCGGCGGTGAGACAGCTGACGAAAATGCAGGAAGCCTTTCGAGGGCTTGTAGGAGAGGCTGATTACGCGCGAACGCCAAAAGGCGAAGGCGATCCCAAGGACTCGCTCTGGCTGATCCCCACCGCCGAAGTGCCGCTCACCAATCTCGTCCGCGAATCAATTCTCGACGAAAAAGACCTTCCCCTCCGCTTCACCGCCTGCACGCCGTGCTTTCGCGCGGAGGCGGGGTCGGCCGGTCGCGACACGCGCGGCATGATTCGCCAGCATCAGTTCACCAAGGTCGAGCTGGTCTCGATCACGACGCCGGAGCAGAGCCTCGACGAGCACGAGCGCATGCTTGGCTGTGCGGAGGAAGTCCTGAAACGTCTGAACCTGCCTTACCGCGTGGTCACGCTCTGCACCGGCGATATGGGATTCGCCTCGCAGAAAACCTACGATATCGAGGTCTGGCTGCCGGGGCAGGACCGCTATCGCGAGATTTCCTCCGTCTCCGTCTGCGGCGATTTCCAGGCGCGCCGCATGAACGCGCGCTATCGCCCGGAAGGCGGGAAAAACACGCGATTCGTGCATACGCTGAACGGCTCAGGCGTTGCCGTCGGCCGCGCTCTGGTCGCGGTTCTGGAGAATTACCAGAATGAAGACGGCTCGATTACTGTCCCCAATGCGCTGCGGCCCTATATGCGCGGCCATACCACGATCGCCAGTGCTTAAGGCTGCGCCGCGGGACAATTATCAGCGCGAAGAACGGCTTAACTACTTTTCACGTTGTGCGGATGGTCTATACTTGCGACGCAAGGCGCTCATTGAGACGCCGGCACGGGAGGACCAAGCAATGGTCACGAAAACGAAAGAGCCAGGACTCGACGACCGCCACCGCGACAAGAACGGTCATATCGCCAGGAAGCATGGGAATACGCTCGTGAAGACGCTGCGGAAGATCTACGGAGCCGGTTTTGCTCCAGGTTTCAAGGATACCGACAAGCTGTCGGATGTGCTGCACAAGCTGGATGAACCGTCTCTCTCTAAGCTGCACAAAGATCACGATGGCGCGACACTCGAAGGAAAGATCAAGGCGCACGCCTAGCGAGATTCGTCTGCATCCTTCCCTGCTGGAAAGCGTGGAGAATGCGCGCTGATGACGCGAAGATGAATTTCCTTCCGAAAGGGGTTGACGGAGGAGTCCGACCTCACTAAGTTCCGCCCACCTCAGGCAGGCAGTAGGTTTTTTACGTTTCGGGGCGACTCGTCCTGAACCCATTGAAACCTAAACGCTGTCGGATCAAGCGACTGCAATGTCACAATAAGATTCAGGGGCCCTGAGAATTCGGGAGCCGCCCTTGATCGTCGAGAGGCAAGACCATGGCTCGCCATGGTCCTCTGCGTGAACCCAGCGCCGAAAGCCCCAAGCGGCTATTGGCGCTGATTTTTTCGCGTTTTTGCCCGCCGGCTGGCGTGCGGAGCGGGAGCTCGGGCGATATCGCGTTCAGGCGGGAGCATTTGCGCTCCGGCCCATAATTGTTTGGAAAGACGAAGCATGCCGACGATCAGTCAGTTGATCCGCAAGCCGCGACAGGAAAAGACCTATCGCGAGAAGGCCCGCCATCTTGGCGCCTCCCCGCAAAAGCGCGGCGTCTGCACGCGTGTCTATACGACGACGCCGAAGAAGCCGAATTCGGCGTTGCGGAAAGTCGCCAAGGTGCGCCTGACCAACGGGTTCGAGGTGATCGGCTACATCCCGGGCGAGGGCCATAATCTGCAGGAGCATTCGGTGGTGATGATCCGCGGCGGCCGCGTCAAGGATCTGCCCGGCGTGCGTTACCACATCCTGCGCGGCGTGCTCGATACGCAGGGCGTCAAGAACCGCAAGCAGCGCCGGTCGAAGTATGGCGCGAAACGGCCGAAGTAAGCGGTCCGGCAGGAATTAGTTAAAGAGTCGGCCGAGGCGTCTTGGCCCCCATTTATGAAGTGAAGTTGGACGGAGCCTAACGACATGTCTCGCCGCCACAGCGCCGAAAAGCGGGAAGTCATCCCGGACGCGAAATTCGGGGATGTCATTCTCACGAAGTTCATGAACTCGATCATGTACGACGGCAAGAAGTCGATCGCCGAGACGATCGTTTATGACGCCTTCGACATCATCGAGAAGAAGACCCGCGCCGAGCCGCTCGTCGTCTTCAAGCAGGCGTTGGAAAATGTCGCGCCCGCGATTGAGGTTCGCTCGCGCCGCGTCGGCGGCGCGACCTATCAGGTTCCGGTCGAGGTCCGCATGGAGCGCCGTCAGGCGCTGGCCATTCGCTGGATCATAACGGCCGCCCGTGGGCGCAACGACAAGACCATGGTGGACCGTCTGTCCGCCGAGTTGATGGACGCGGCGAACAACCGCGGCAACGCGGTCAAGAAGCGCGAAGACACGCACCGGATGGCGGAAGCCAACCGCGCCTTCTCGCATTATCGCTGGTAGGAAGTTTTTGAGCGTTTCGCGCTTGAAGGGATCGCATTATGCCGCGCAGCCATAAAATCGAGGACTACCGAAACTTCGGCATCATGGCCCACATCGATGCGGGCAAGACGACGACGACGGAGCGCATCCTCTATTATTCCGGCAAATCGCATAAGATCGGCGAAGTGCACGACGGCGCTGCGACCATGGACTGGATGGAGCAGGAGCAGGAGCGCGGCATCACGATCACCTCCGCCGCGACCACGACCTTCTGGAACGGCAAGCGCCTCAACATCATCGATACCCCCGGTCACGTCGATTTCACGATCGAGGTCGAACGCTCGCTGCGCGTGCTCGACGGCGCGGTATGCGTGCTCGACGGCAACCAGGGCGTCGAGCCGCAGACGGAAACGGTATGGCGTCAGGCCGACAAATATCATGTGCCGCGCGTTGTTTTCGTCAACAAGATGGACAAGATCGGCGCCGATTTTTATCGCTGCGTCGAGGAGATCCGCACCAAGGTCGGCGGGCGCCCCGTATGCATCCAGTTGCCGATCGGCTCTGAGTCCGATTTCAAGGGCGTCATCGATCTCGTCCGCATGAAAGCGGTCGTCTGGGAAGACGAGGCGCTCGGCGCCAAATATAACGATGCCGAAATCCCCGCCGACCTCCAGGCGAAAGCCGAGGAATATCGCCATATTCTGCTTGAGTCGGCGGTTGAGCTCGATGACGATGTCATGTCCGCCTATCTCGACGGCGTCGAGCCCGACGAAGAGACCCTGAAGCGGCTGATCCGCAAGGCGGTCCGCTACATCACCTTCATTCCCGTTCTCTGCGGCTCGGCCTTCAAGAACAAGGGCGTGCAGCCTCTGCTCGACGCCGTCGTCGACTACCTTCCTTCGCCCGTCGATCGCGAGGCGATCAAGGGGGTCGACGTCGACACCGGCGAGGAAGTTCTGCGTCTGCCGCGCGACGAAGAACCTTTCTCCATGCTCGCCTTCAAAATCATGGATGATCCCTTCGTCGGCACGCTGACCTTCGCACGCGTCTATTCGGGTCATATCGAATCCGGCACGACAGTCTTGAACTCGACCAAGGACAAGAAAGAGCGCATCGGCCGCATGCTGCTGATGCACGCCAACAACCGCGAAGACGTCAAGGAAGCCTATTCTGGCGACATCGTCGCGCTCGCCGGCCTCAAGGACACGCGCACGGGCGACACGCTGTGCGACCTCAACAAGCCGGTCATTCTCGAGCGCATGGAGTTCCCCGAACCCGTGATCGAGATCGCGATCGAGCCGAAATCCAAGGCCGATCAGGAAAAGCTCGGCGTCGCCTTGGCGAAGCTCGCGGCGGAAGACCCATCTTTCCGCGTCTCGACGGATCAGGAATCGGGCCAGACCATCCTCAAAGGGATGGGCGAGCTTCATCTCGACATCAAGGTCGATATCCTGCGCCGCACCTATAAGGTGGACGCCAATATTGGCGCGCCGCAGGTCGCCTATCGCGAGCGCCTGACGAAACGCGTCGAGATCGACCATACGCACAAGAAGCAGACGGGCGGCACGGGGCAGTTCGCGCGCGTCATCATCATCTTCGAGCCGAATGAGGCCGGCGCCGGCAATGTCTTCGAATCGAAGATCGTGGGCGGCTCCGTGCCGAAAGAGTTCATTCCCGGCGTCGAGAAGGGCATCAACAGCGTCATGGGGTCTGGCATTCTCGCCGGCTTCCCGGTCGTCGACGTCAAGGCGACGCTGATCGACGGCGGGTTCCACGACGTTGACTCATCGGTGCTCGCCTTCGAAATCGCCGCGCGCGCGGCCTTCCGCGAGGCGCTGCAGAAGGGCGGCTCTGTGCTGCTCGAGCCGATCATGAAAGTCGAAGTGACGACGCCGGAGGATTACACCGGCTCGGTCATGGGCGATCTGCTCGGCCGGCGCGGGCAGGTGCAGGGACAGGACATGCGCGGCAATGCGGTGGTCATCAATGCGATGGTGCCGCTCGCCAACATGTTCGGCTACGTCAACCAGTTGCGGTCCTTCAGCCAGGGCCGCGCCAACTACACGATGCAATTCGATCATTACGAACAGGTCCCCGCGGGCGAAGCGGCGAAGGTGCAAGCCAAATACGCTTAAGCCGCGAGCCGAAGCTTCGAGCCAAGCGAAAAGTGATCCTAGAGGAGCCAGACGATGGGCAAGGAAAAATTTCAGCGGAACAAGCCGCATTGCAACATTGGCACGATTGGCCATGTCGATCATGGCAAAACGTCGCTGACGGCTGCAATTACAAAAGTCTTGGCCGAAACGGGCGGGGCGGTCTTCACGGCCTATGATCAAATCGACAAGGCGCCGGAAGAGAAGGCGCGCGGCATCACGATCTCGACAGCGCATGTCGAATACGAGACCAAGAACCGTCACTATGCGCATGTCGATTGCCCCGGCCACGCCGACTATGTGAAGAACATGATCACCGGCGCGGCTCAGATGGACGGCGCCATTCTCGTCGTTTCGGCGGCGGACGGCCCGATGCCGCAGACCCGTGAGCACATTCTGCTGGCGCGCCAGGTCGGCGTTCCCGCACTCGTCGTGTTCATGAACAAGGTCGATATGGTCGACGACGCCGAGCTTCTGGAGCTCGTCGAGCTCGAGGTTCGCGAGCTTCTGTCGAAATATGATTTTCCCGGCGACGATATTCCGATCACCAAGGGATCGGCCCTGTGCGCGCTGGAAGGCAAGCAGCCCGAAATCGGGCATGACGCCGTGCTGAAGCTCATGGAGACGGTTGACGCCTATATTCCGCAGCCGGAGCGGCCGATCGATCAGCCCTTCCTGATGCCGGTCGAGGACGTGTTTTCGATCTCCGGCCGTGGCACCGTGGTGACCGGCCGCGTCGAGCGGGGCATCGTCAAGGTCGGCGAGGAAATCGAAATTGTCGGTCTGAAACCGACGGTCAAGACGGTCGTCACCGGCGTCGAGATGTTCCGCAAGCTGCTCGATCAGGGGCAGGCCGGCGACAACATTGGCGCGTTGCTGCGCGGCACCAAGCGTGAGGACGTCGAGCGCGGCCAGGTGCTGTGCAAGCCCGGCTCCGTCAAGCCGCACACCAAGTTCAAGGCCGAAGCCTACATCCTGACCAAGGACGAGGGTGGCCGGCATACGCCCTTCTTCACCAACTACCGTCCGCAGTTCTATTTCCGCACGACGGACGTGACCGGCGTCGTCACCCTGCCGGAGGGCACGGAAATGGTGATGCCCGGCGATAACGTCACGATGGACGTGGAGCTGATCGTGCCGATCGCGATGGAGGAGAAGCTGCGCTTCGCCATTCGCGAAGGCGGGCGCACCGTCGGCGCGGGCGTCGTCGCTTCGATTACCGAGTAACGCGCAAATCGAGCGCGTTGCCACGAAAGCTCCCGGGCCTGCGCTTTAAAGGCGCAAGCCACGCGGGGGCGGCAGAAGACAGGGTTAAAGCCGGCCAACCGGATTTTCCGGCGCGGGGCGACAGGGATTGAATTGATGAACGGCCAGAACATCCGCATTCGCCTCAAGGCATTCGATCATCGAATCCTGGACTCTTCGACGAAGGAGATCGTCTCGACGGCGAAGCGGACGGGCGCGCAGGTTCGCGGTCCGATTCCGCTGCCGACGAAGATCGAGAAGTTCACGGTGAACCGTTCGCCGCATGTCGACAAGAAGTCGCGCGAGCAGTTCGAGATCCGCACGCACAAGCGCGTGCTCGATATTGTCGATCCGACGCCGCAAACGGTGGACGCGTTGATGAAACTCGATCTCGCCGCCGGCGTCGATGTGGAGATCAAGCTTTAGCGCAAGCGGGCTTTTATAAGACGAACCCCGCGCCCGGCGGCCAATCGGCCGTCTCGCGCCCGGGACTTTAAGGATTGAACCATGCGGTCAGGTGTCATCGCACAAAAGCTCGGCATGACGCGCGTTTTCAGCGACGTCGGCGAGCATGTGCCCGTCACGGTTTTGAAGCTCGACGGCTGTCAGGTCGTCGCGCATCGGACCAAGGCGCAGAACGGCTATACGGCTGTGCAGCTGGGCATTGGCCTCGCCAAGGTCAAGAACGTCTCGAAGGCTGAGCGCGGCCGCTTCGCGATCGCGAAGGTTGAGCCGAAGCTGAAGCTCGCCGAATTCCGAGTCGAGGAGGATGCGCTGCTTCCGGTTGGCGCCGAGATCACGGCGGACCATTTCGTCGTCGGCCAGTTCGTCGACGTGACGGGGACCAGCACCGGCAAGGGGTTCGCGGGTCCGATGAAGCGCTGGAACTTCGGCGGCCTGCGCGCGACGCATGGCGTGTCTCTGTCGCACCGCTCGCACGGTTCGACCGGCGGCCGTCAGGATCCGGGCAAGACCTTCAAGAACAAAAAGATGGCCGGGCATATGGGAACCGACCGCGTGACGACGCTCAATCTGCGCGTGGTCCAGCTCGATATCGAGCGCGGGCTGATCCTCGTCGAAGGCGCTGTCCCTGGAACGGCCGGCGGCTGGATTTATGTGCGCGACGCGGTGAAGAAGGCGCTTCCGAAGGACGCGCCGAAGCCCGGTAAGTATCGTCTGGCGAGCGAGCCTGTGAGTGAAGCCGCCGCCGAAGCCGAGACGGGAGCGCAATCGTGAAGATCGACATTACTACGCTGAGCGGCGACGCTGCCGGGTCGATCGAACTCGACGACGCGATTTTTGGCCTGACGCCGCGCGAGGATTTGATTGCGCGCATGGTGCGCTATCAGCTCGCCAAACGGCGCGCGGGCACGCACAAGACGAAGGGCCGCGCCGAGATCGCGCGCACCGGCAAAAAACTCTACAAGCAGAAGGGCACAGGTTCGGCCCGCCACGGCTCGGCGCGCGTTCCGCAGTTTCGCGGCGGCGGGCGCGCCTTCGGTCCGGTCGTGCGCTCCCATGCGCATGATCTGCCGAAGAAAGTGCGGGCACTAGCCCTGAAGCACGCCCTGTCGGCGAAGGCGCAGGACGGCGGCATCATCGTGTGGTCCGACGCGAAGGCGTCCGATGCGAAGACCAAGGGCCTCAAGGCGAGTTTCGCGCATATCGGCCTCACCAACGCCCTGATCATCGACGGCGCGGAGCCGGAGGCCAATTTTTGCCTCGCGGCGCGCAACATTCCGCAAATCGACGTGCTGCCTGTGCAAGGCATCAATGTCTACGACATCCTGCGCCGCGACAAACTGGTTTTGACCAAGGCGGCGATTGACGCCCTGGAGGCGCGCTTCAAATGAGCACCGCAAAACTCGCGCTCGACGCGCATCACTACGACGTCATCATCGCGCCGGTCATCACGGAAAAGGCGACGCTCGCCGCGGAAGCGAACCAGGTGATCTTCAAGGTCCGCAGAAACGCGACGAAGCCGGAAATCAAGGCGGCGGTAGAGCGGTTGTTCGACGTCAAGGTGACTGGCGTCAACACGCTCATCCGCAAAGGCAAACGCAAGACGTTCAAGGGGACGCGCGGCGTCCAGTCCGACGTGAAGAAAGCGGTCGTGACCCTCGCCGACGGTCACAAGATCGACGTCACGACGGGTCTTTGAGGTTTAGGATTTAGGGATTGCGCCGATGGCACTGAAGACCTTCAAACCGATCACGCCGAGCCTTCGCCAGCTCGTGATCGTCGATCGCAGCGACCTCTACAAAGGCAAGCCGCTGAAGCAGCTGACCGAGGGCAAGTCATCGTCGGGCGGGCGCAACAACAACGGTCGCATCACGGTCCGCTTTCGCGGCGGCGGCCACAAGCAGAGCTATCGGATCATCGATTTCAAGCGCCGCAAGCTCGACGTCCCGGCGAAAGTGGAGCGGCTGGAGTATGATCCGAACCGCACCGCCTTCATCGCGCTGGTGCGCTATGCGGACGGCGAACAATCCTACATCCTCGCGCCGCAGCGGCTCGCCGTCGGCGACGAGGTGATCGCCTCGCTGCAGGCGGACGTGAAGCCCGGCAATGCGATGGCGCTGTCCAACATGCCTGTCGGGACGATCGTGCATAATATCGAGATGAAGATCGGCAAGGGCGGGGCCATGGTGCGCTCGGCCGGCGGCTTCGCGCAGGTGGTCGGCCGCGACCAGGGCTATGTCATCGTTCGTCTGAATTCCGGCGAACAGAGGCTGATCCACGGCCAATGTTTCGCGACGGTTGGCGCGGTGTCCAATCCGGACCATATGAACGCCTCGATCGGCAAGGCGGGACGCAGCCGCTGGCTTGGCCGGCGTCCGCACAATCGCGGCGTCACCATGAACCCGGTCGATCACCCGCATGGCGGCGGCGAAGGCCGCACCTCGGGCGGGCGTCATCCTGTGACCCCGTGGGGCAAGCCGACCAAGGGCAAGAAGACGCGCTCGAACAAGTCCACAACGAAATTCATCGTGACCTCGCGTCACAAGAGCAAGAAGAAGGGCTGATCATGGCTCGGTCGATCTGGAAAGGCCCGTTCGTCGATGGCTATCTGCTGAAGAAGGCGGATGCCGCGCGCGGCTCGGGACGTTCCGAAATCATCAAGATCTGGAGCCGCCGCTCCACCATCCTGCCGCAGTTCGTCGGGCTGACGTTCGGCGTCTATAACGGCCACAAACATGTTCCGGTCAACGTGACCGAGGAGATGATCGGCCACAAATTCGGCGAGTTTTCTCCGACGCGGACCTTCCACGGCCATGCGGCGGACAAGAAAGCCAGGAGAGGCTGATCATGTCCAAGGAGAAGGCGCCGCGGGCGCTCAAAGAAAACGAAGCGAAGGCGGTGGCGCGAATGCTGCGCGTCAGTCCGCAGAAGCTCAATCTGCTGGCGCAGCTCATTCGCGGCAAGAAAGTCGATCGCGCATTGGCCGATCTTGAATTTTCGCGCAAGCGCATCGCCTTCGACGTCAAGAAGACGCTCGAGAGCGCCATCGCCAATGCGGAGAACAATCATAGCCTCGATGTCGACGATCTCGTCGTCGCCGAGGCTTACGTCGGCAAAGCGCTGGTGATGAAGCGGTTCAGCGCCCGGGCTCGCGGACGGTCGGGCCGGATCGAGAAGCCGTTCTCGCATCTGACGATCGTGCTGCGCGAAGTCGCCGCCGCGGCGCAGGCCTGAGGAGAGAAGATGGGACAGAAAGTCAACCCGATCGGCCTTCGGCTCGGCATCAACCGGACCTGGGACTCGCGCTGGTTCGCCGGCAAGAACGAATACGGCAAGCTCCTGCATGAGGATATGGCGATCCGCGAGGTCCTGATGAAGACCTTGAAGCAGGCCGCCGTGTCGAAGATCATCATCGAGCGGCCGCATAAGAAGTGCCGCGTGACGATCCATTCGGCCCGTCCCGGCGTCGTCATCGGCAAGAAGGGCGCGGACATCGACAAGATCCGCAAGCTCGTGGCGAAGATGACGGACAGCGAAGTCCTCATCAACATCGTCGAGGTGCGCAAGCCCGAGATCGACGCGACCCTTGTCGCCGATTCGATCGCGCAGCAGCTCGAGCGCCGCGTCGCCTTCCGGCGCGCGATGAAGCGCGCGGTGCAGTCGGCGATGCGGCTCGGCGCCGAGGGCATCAGGATCAATTGCGCGGGCCGACTCGGCGGCGCGGAAATCGCCCGCCTCGAATGGTATCGCGAGGGACGCGTGCCGCTGCATACGCTGCGCGCGGATGTCGACTACGGCACCGCGACGGCGCATACGGCCTATGGCACATGCGGCATCAAGGTCTGGATCTTCAAGGGTGAAATCCTTGAGCACGACCCAATGGCCCAGGACAAGAAAATGGCTGAGCAGGATCACGGCGGCGGCGGCGGCGAAAGACGCCGGCGCGACCGCGACGCCGCCTGAGCCTGAACATTAAAGAGTTTTTGCATCATGCTGCAACCAAAGCGCACCAAATTCCGCAAAGCCTTCAAGGGCCGCATCCACGGCGCCTCGAAAGCCGGCTTCGAACTGAACTTCGGGCAGTTCGGCCTGAAGGCGCTCGAGCCTGAGCGGATCACCGCGCGCCAGATCGAGGCCGCACGCCGCGCCATGACGCGCCATATGAAGCGCGCCGGCAGGGTCTGGATCCGCATCTTCCCGGATGTGCCGGTGTCGAAAAAGCCGACCGAAGTGCGCATGGGCAAAGGCAAGGGCGCGCCGGAGCTCTGGGCCGTTCGCGTCGCGCCGGGCCGCATCATGTTTGAGCTTGACGGCGTGCCGGCGGAGCTTGCGCGCGAGGCGTTGCGCCTCGCCTCCGCCAAGCTGCCGATCAAGACGCGCTTCATCCAGCGCATTCAGGAATAGGGGAGGATCGGTCATGAAAGCCAAGCAGCGTTTGTCCGACCTCAAGGTGATGTCCGGCGATCAACTCGAGCAGGAGATTTTGAACCTCAAGAAAGAGCAGTTCAATCTCCGCTTCCAGCGCGCCACCGGGCAACTCGAAAATACGGCGCGCGTGCGCGTCGTTCGCCGCGACATCGCGCGACTGAAGACGATCGCCGCGCAGCTGCGCAGCGGTTCTGCGAAATAGGGTTCAGCGGCGGTTTCGCCGGGTCGGAAAAGAACGGGTTTGAAAGACTATGCCGAAGCGAATTCTCCAGGGCGTCGTGGTGAGCGACAAGCAGGAAAAGACCGTCGTCGTGAAGGTCGAGCGCCGATTCACGCATCCGCTCTTCAAGAAGACGGTGCGGCGCTCGAAGAATTACCACGCGCATGACGAGGCCAAGGCGTTCAAGGTCGGCGACACGGTGTCCATCGAGGAGACCAAGCCGATCTCGAAGCTGAAGCGCTGGATCGTGCTGCCGGGAAACAACGGCTGAGGCTCTAGTTTGCGGTTTAGGGTTCTTAAGGGGGCGCGCCTCCTTCAGACGAAGTCCGGCGCGCGGGCGCGACGGAAACCGGTCTGACAAGAAAGGTATGAAACGATGATCCAGATGCAGACCAACCTCGACGTCGCGGATAACTCCGGCGCGCGCCGCGTGATGTGCATCAAGGTGCTCGGCGGCTCCAAGCGGAAATACGCCGGCGTCGGCGACATCATTGTCGTCTCGATCAAAGAGGCGATTCCGCGCGGTCGCGTCAAAAAGGGCGATGTCATGAAGGCCGTGGTGGTGCGCACCGCGAAGGACATCAAGCGCGCCGACGGTTCGGTGATCCGCTTCGATTCCAACGCCGCGGTGCTGATCAACAACCAATCGGAGCCGATCGGCACCCGCATCTTCGGGCCGGTGCCGCGCGAATTGCGCGCCCGCAACCAGATGAAGATCATCTCGCTCGCCCCGGAGGTGCTGTGATGGCCGCCAAGATCAAGAAGGGCGACAAGGTCGTCGTGCTGGTCGGCCGCGACAAGGGTCGCGGCGGCGAAGTGCTGCAAGTCATTCCGAAGGAGGGGCGCGCCGTCGTTCGCGGCGTCAATCTCGTCAAGCGGCACCAGCGGCAGACCGCCAAGCAGGAAGCCGGCATCGTCTCGAAGGAGGCGACCATCCATTTGTCCAATCTCGCGGTCGCCGACCCGAAGGACGGCAAGCCGACGCGTGTCGGCTTCAAGATTCTCGATGACGGCCGCAAGGTCCGCTTCGCCAAACGTTCTGGAGACGTGATCGATGGCTGATTCCAAAGCAGGCAAGGGCGGCAAGGGCGTCCCGCCCAAGGGCGGCAAGGACGCCGCCAAGGGCGCGCCCAAGACCGCGACCAAGGCCAAGCAGCCTGCCGGCGGCGAGGGCGGCGGGCGCGAGCGCGCAACGGGGGCGACCGCCTCCGCGGCGGATCTCGCCGCGCCGAAGGATTACGCGCCGCGGCTCAAGAAGCATTATGACGAGACGGTCCGCCAGCAGCTCATCGAGCAGTTCGGCTACAAGAACCTGCTCGAAGTGCCGGCCATCGAGAAGATCGTGCTGAACATGGGCGTCGGCGAAGCCGTCAACGACACCAAGAAGGTGACGCTGGCGGCGGCCGACCTCGCCCTCATCGCCGGTCAAAAGCCGGTCATCACCCATGCCCGCAAGGCCATCGCGACGTTCAAGGTGCGCGAGAACATGCCGATCGGCGCCAAGGTGACTTTGCGCAAGACCCGCATGTACGAGTTCCTCGATCGGCTTGTGACGATCGCCCTGCCGCGCATTCGCGACTTCAGGGGATTGAACCCGAAGAGCTTCGACGGCCGCGGCAACTACGCCATGGGCATCAAGGAGCACATCATTTTCCCCGAGATCAACTATGATCAGGTGGAGAGCGTCGTCGGCATGGACATCATCGTCTGCACCACGGCGAAATCCGATGACGAGGCGCGCGCCCTGTTGCGCGCATTCAACTTCCCGTTCCGGCAGTGAAACGCAATCGTTTCAGACGCGGCGACCAGAAGGTAGAGGTTTATGGCCAAGAAAAGCTCGATTGAGAAGAACAAGCGCCGGATCAAATTGGTCAAGCAATATGCGGGGCGGCGCAGCCGGCTGAAGGCGATCGCCAACAACGAGAGCCTGAACGTCGAGGAGCGGTTCGCGGCGCGCCTCAAGCTGTCCGAGCTGCCGCGCAATTCGGCGGCCGTGCGCATCCGCAATCGCTGCGAGGTGAGCGGGCGCCCGCGCGCGTTCACGCGCAAGATGAAGATGTCGCGCATCGCGCTGCGGGAACTGGGGTCGCAGGGCCTCATCCCCGGCCTTGTCAAGTCGAGCTGGTAGGAGGGACGGATCATGGCAGTCAACGATCCGTTGGGCGATATGCTCACCCGCATCCGCAACGCGCAGATGCGTCGCAAGGGCAAGGTGCAGACGCCGGGCTCACGCCTTCGCGCGCATGTGCTCGACGTTCTGCAGTCGGAAGGCTATATCCGCGGCTATTCGACCACCGAATACGGCAATGGCCGCACCGAGTTCGAGATCGAACTCAAATATTTCGACGGTCTGCCCGTGATCCGGGAGATTCAGCGCGTGTCGAAGCCTGGACGGCGGGTCTACGCCGCCGTCGATGCGATGCCGCGCGTCGCCAATGGCCTTGGCATCACCATCGTCTCCACGCCGAAGGGCGTGATGGCCGATCACGCCGCGCGCGAAGCCAATGTCGGCGGCGAAGTTCTTTGCAAGGTGTTCTGACCGGAAGCGCCGCAAATTTTGAGTTGGGAATAGTGTTATGTCTCGTATCGGAAAAAAGCCGGTCGCAATTCCAGCCGGCGTCACGGCCAAGATCGACGGCCAGCTGGTTTCGGTGAAAGGCGGCAAGGGAGCCCTCTCTTTCGCCGCGCCGGAGGACGTCGCCGTGGTTTTGGGCGAGGGCGGGATCGAAGTTTCGCCGCGCAACGAAACCAAGCGCGCGCGGGCGCTATGGGGCATGACCCGGTCGATGGTGAACAACCTCGTGACCGGCGTCTCAAAGGGCTTCGAGCGCAAGCTGGAGATCACGGGCGTCGGTTACAAGGCGGCGGTTTCCGGCCGAAACCTGCAATTGTCGCTCGGGTTCAGCCACGACGTGAACTTTCCGATTCCGGAAGGCATCGCGATCGTCGCCCCGAAACCGACCGAAGTGGCGATTAGCGGCATCGACAAGCGTCAGGTCGGACAGGTCGCCGCCGAAATCCGCGCCTTGCGCCCGCCCGAACCCTATAAGGGCAAGGGCGTCAAATACGCCGGCGAATTCATCTTCCGCAAGGAAGGCAAGAAGAAGTAATTTCGAGTTAAGGATCAGGAGCCAGTCATGGCAAAGGACAATGTGGCCACAGCCCGCCGCCAAGCGCGCGTCAGACGCTCGCTGCGCGCGCGCGCCTATGGCAAGCCAAGGCTTTCGGTGTTCCGGTCGTCGAAGCAGATTTATTGCCAGATCATCGACGATGCCGCCGGGCGCACGCTTGCGGCCGCCTCCTCCCTTGAGAAGGTCAACCGCGAGAGCCTGAAGACCGGCGCCGACGTCGAGGCGGCGAAAGCGATCGGCAAGCTGATCGCCGAACGCGCGGCGCAAGCAGGCATTAGGGAAGTCGTGTTCGATCGCGGCTCCTATATGTATCACGGGCGGGTCAAGGCGCTGGCCGAAGGCGCGCGGGAAGGCGGCCTCAGCTTTTGAGGTCGCGCGGGATCGATATGGAACACGGATTGGGATTGGAACAAACACATGGCGCGTGAAGGTGAAGGCGGGCGTGGCCGCGACCGCGAGGAGCGCGACAGCGAATTCATGGATCGCCTGGTCCATATCAATCGCGTCGCCAAGGTGGTGAAGGGCGGCCGCAGGTTCGGCTTCGCGGCGCTCGTCGTCGTCGGCGACCAGAAGGGCCGCGTGGGCTATGGTCACGGCAAGGCACGCGAAGTGCCGGAGGCGATCCGCAAGGCGACCGAGTCGGCGAAGCGCGCGCTGATCCGCGTGCCGCTGCGCGAAGGCCGCACGCTGCATCATGACGTCAATGGACGCCATGGGGCAGGGCGCGTCGTGCTGCGGGCCGCGCCAGCCGGCACGGGCATCATCGCCGGCGGTCCGATGCGCGCCATTTTCGAGACGCTCGGCATGCACGACGTCGTCGCCAAGTCGCAGGGCTCGTCCAATCCTTACAACATGGTGCGGGCGACATTCGATGCGCTGAGCCGCGAGGATTCCCCGCGCGCCGTCGCCGCCCGCCGCAATCTGAAAGTTTCGACCCTTCAGGCGCGGCGCCAGGGCGGCGAGGCGGAAGCCGCCAGCGAAGGGTGAGGAAGCCGATTATGACCACTAAAGCCCAAACAACGGTGACGCTTGAGCAGACCAAGAGCCCGATCGGACGCCCTGCGGAGCAGCGTGCGACATTGATCGGTCTTGGGCTCAACAAGATCGGCCGCCGCTCCTCCCTTAAGGATACGCCTGCTGTGCGCGGCATGATCGCGAAGGTCGCCCATCTCGTCCGCGTCGTCGACGAGGTCTAAGGCTGCGGCCGACTGAGGATAAAAGACATGGAACTCAACGATATTCATGACAATCCGGGCTCGTCGAAGTCCCGCATGCGGGTCGGACGCGGCATCGGCTCCGGCAAGGGCAAGACATGCGGGCGCGGCGTCAAGGGCCAGAAGGCCCGCACGGGCGTCGCGATCAAGGGGTTCGAGGGCGGCCAGATGCCATTGCATCGGCGGTTGCCGAAGCGCGGCTTCTGGAATCCGTTCGCGACCAACTATAACGAGGTCAATATCGGACGCATCCAGGACGCGGTTAACGCCGGCAAGCTCGATCCCGAGGGCGTCGTCACCAACGAGGCCCTGATCGCCAGCGGCGTGATCTCGAAGCCGCGCGACGGCGTCAAAATTCTCGGCGTCGGCAAACTCGAGGCGAAACTTACGTTTGAGGTCGCGGCGGCGTCGAAAAGCGCCGTGGCTGCGATCGAGGCTGCCGGGGGCTCCATCAAGCTCACGGCGGCGCCCGTCGAAGCCCCAACCGCCGCGGACGCCGGCTGAACCAATCCGGCGTCGCGCCGCCGAGGCTCACGTCTCGTCCGGCCAAGTCAGAAGAGCTGGGGAAGGTTGGCTCCGCTGCGGCGCGCAAGCCCGCAGAACGGCCGAAAGGCTTTCGATCCCGTTTGGCCTGACCTATAAGGAACTCGCCGGGCGGCCTTTTGATCTGGTTCGCCGGCACCGCCAAGCTGGCGGATCCGAGGCGCAGATCCCATGTTGTTTCGAACCGTCGGCTAACGCTGGGACGGCCGCTTGCCGGGGTTTCGATGCGGCGCAAGGCTTGAATTTAGAGCATTCCGGCGCGAAAAGCGCCTGAGGAGCACCAGATGGTATCGGCGGCGGAACAGCTTGCGGCAAACGTCAACTGGAGCGCCTTCGGCAAGGCCGAAGAACTCAAAAAGCGCATCTGGTTCACCCTCGGCGCGCTGATCATTTACCGGTTCGGCACCTATATTCCCCTGCCAGGCATCGATCCCGCCGCCTTCGAGGCGAATTTCACCGGCAACAAGCAGGGCGTCCTCGAACTGTTCAATATGTTCTCGGGCGGAGCCGTTCAGCGCATGGCGATTTTCGCGCTGAACATCATGCCGTACATTTCGGCCTCGATCATCATTCAGCTCCTTACGTCGGTGTTTCCGACGCTCGAGGCCCTGAAGAAGGAAGGCGAGTCCGGGCGTAAGGTCATCAATCAATATACGCGCTACCTGACCGTGGTGCTCGCCGCCTTCCAGGCCTACGGCATCGCCGTCGGGCTCGAGAGCCAGGCGGGGGTCGTTACCGAGCCAGGGTGGTTCTTTCGGTTGTCGACCGTGCTGACCCTGATGGGCGGCACAATGTTCCTGATGTGGCTCGGCGAGCAGATCACCTCGCGCGGCATTGGCAACGGCTCCTCTCTCATCATCTTCGCTGGCATCGTCGCGGCTTTCCCGGCGGCGATCATCAACACGCTGGAGCTTGGGCGCCAGGGCGCGATCTCGACAGGGGTCATCATCGGCGTGCTGGCCATGTCGATCGGGGTCATCGCTTTCATCGTTTTCATGGAGCGGGCGCAAAGACGGCTTCTGATCACCTACCCCAAGCGGCAACAGGGCAATAAGGTCTATGAGGGTCAAACCTCATTCCTGCCGCTGAAGCTGAACACGTCGGGCGTCATTCCGCCTATTTTCGCCTCCTCGCTGCTGCTGCTGCCGACCACCATCGCCAATTTTTCGCAAAACCAGACCGGCGTCCTTGGATTGATTTCAAGCTACCTCGGTCATGGTCGACCGCTCTATATGGTCGCCTATGTCGCCTTGATCGTCTTTTTCGCGTTTTTCTACACGGCGATCGTCTTCAATCCGGTGGAAACCGCCGACAATCTGAAAAAGCACGGCGGCTTCATCCCCGGAATTCGTCCGGGCGAGCGCACCGCGCAATATATCGATACGATCCTGATGCGGATCACCGTGATTGGCGCGGCCTATCTCGCCGTGATCTGTCTTTTGCCTGAAATGCTTATTTCCTATGCCGCGCTTCCGTTCTATTTTGGCGGGACGTCGCTCCTCATCGTGGTCAGCGTCACCATGGATACGGTCGCCCAAATTCTCGGGCACCTCCAGGCGCACCAATATGAGGGGCTCGTCAAGAAAGCAAAATTGAGGGGGAGACGCAGATGAGGCTCGTGCTTCTTGGCCCGCCAGGGGCCGGGAAAGGGACGCAATCGACGCGTCTTCAGGACAAATACAAAATTCCCCAACTCTCCACCGGAGACATGCTGCGCGCTGCTGTTAAGGCCGGAACGCCGATCGGGCTAAAAGCCAAGGCGATCATGGATGCGGGCGGCCTCGTCCCCGACGAAACTGTCGTCGGCATCATCGCCGAGCGCATCGACGAACCGGACGCCAAAGCCGGCTTCATACTCGACGGATTTCCGCGCACGGTGAAACAGGCCGAAGCCCTCGCCTCGATCCTGCACGCCAAACATATGGATCTCGACGCGGTGATCGAACTCGTGGTCGACGATACGGCTTTGCTCGCCCGGATCGAAAAGCGAGCGCAGGAGTCGGTCGCCCGGGGAGATGCTGTTCGCGCCGACGACAATCCGGAAGCCTTCCGGAAACGCCTCGAATCATACCACGCGCAAACGGCCCCCGTGTCGGCATTTTACGCAGCAAAATGCGCCTTGAAAGCCGTCGACGGGATGGCGCCGATCGACGACGTCTCGGCGGCGATCGAACGCGCACTGCACGAGCGGAAGAAGGCTGCGGCTTCGACGCGGGAGGGCGGCGCTTGAGCCGGTGATCCGTCAGATATAATACATGAGATGCGCGGAATCGCTTTCGGTCAATGCGCGCATCTCCGCCAGGGTACGATTGTCGAGCACCGTTGAAATTGCGTTGCGCGCCTCCAGCATGATGAGCCTAACGCTGCAATGCTTTTCGTCCGTGCAATCGTCGCAACGCCGGTAGGAGGACTTGCTGGCGCATTGAATGGGCGCCAGCGGCCCATCGAGCACGCGAACGATATGGCCGACCCTGATCTCATGCGCCGGCCGAGCCAGCGTATAGCCGCCGCCCTTGCCTTTCTTCGAATTAACGAATCCGGCGTTGCGCAACTCGCCGAGAATCGTATCGAGAAATTTCTTCGGAATGTGATTCGAAACGGCGATATCCGTGACGAGCGTCGCCTCGCCCGGCGGCTGCCCAGCCAGATGAACCATGGCCTTCAGCCCATATTTGCCTTTTTTCGTGAGCATACGAACTCCGCTGGCGATTTCCGGGGCGCAGGCGAGGGCGCTTCCTACTGATTCCCTTACAGGAGATATGAAGCCTTTCGGCTAATGTCCATCATTTTTGTAGGCTTCCACGGCTTAACTCCCTGTTTTCCGCCGCAGCTTGCTTAGCCTTGAACGCCCCGTCGGACTTGTGCCGGGCCGAGGGAAATGACAAAAGCGCCGTAATTGGAAAATATGGGAGAGTGGGCGCGCCGGTCGGCCGACCAATCGATGAGCCGGCGCGGTCGACAGTTTGCGGTGAACCGGCGAAACCTTGACGGCAGGGGATCGCCCTAGAAAGTGTCCGCTCTTGCGCGGACGAACCACAGGTCCTGAAATGCAGACGCATGAAAACGTGTCGAGCTTCCGAAAGGTGGTTCTCGGCTCAAATCTCAAATTCGGCCTGAGTTTTGGGGCCATTTTTGCGCTAATGGCGTTGTGGCCACTCTTTCACCATCATTCGCCGCGATGGGGGTTTCTCGTAGCGGGCGCAATCATGGCGGCTCTCGCATTGGTCGCGCCGGATCGGTTGACGCCGCTCAATCGCGCCTGGTTCAAGCTGGGGATGCTTTTGAACCAGATCGTCAACCCGATCATCATGGGGCTGATGTTTTTTGCGGCCGTCACGCCGCTCGGCTGGCTTATGCGAAAAAGGGGCGGCGATCCGCTCGGTCTGAAAATGAAGCCGGACGCCAGGAGCTATTGGATCACGCGCGAGCCGGAAGCCCCCGGACAGGGCGCAATGACGAAGCAGTTTTGAGGAAGAACAAATGTCGATCTTTGCTGAGCTTTTCGAGTTTCTGGGCGCGCGGAAGAAGTTCTGGCTGCTTCCCCTGCTTGCACTCTTCCTTATTTTCGGCGGCCTGTTCGTGCTGAGCCAGGGCTCGGTCGTCGCGCCCTTCATCTACACGCTGTTCTGATCCGGTTCCGATGCTGGTTCTGGGGATTTCCGCCTTCTACCACGATAGCGCCGCCGCCCTCATTCGCGATGGCGAGATCATAGCGGCGGCGCAGGAAGAGCGCTTCACGCGCAAGAAACACGATCCCGACTTTCCGGCGCACGCGATCGCCTATTGCCTGAAAGAGGCGAAGATCGACGCCGCGGCGATCGATCGCGTCGTCTTTTACGAAAAGCCGTTTCTGAAATTCGAGCGGCTCGTCGAGACCTACCTCGCCTTTGCACCGGATGGGTTTGCGTCATTCCGCAAATCCATGCCGCTCTGGATCGGCGAGAAGCTGTTCCAGCGCGACCTTCTGCTGCGTGAATTGAAAGCGATCGATCCGGCGCTCGGCGACAAAGCCAAGCTGCGCTTCTGCGAACATCATTTTTCGCATGCCGCCTCCGCCTATTACCCCTCGCCGTTCCAGTCGGCGCTCGTGTTGACGATGGACGGCGTCGGCGAATGGGCGACCACCTCGGCTGCGATTGGCGAGGGCGCGGACTTGCGCATAACCAGGGAAATTCATTTCCCGCACTCGCTCGGACTGCTCTATTCGGCGTTCACCTATTACACCGGATTCAAGGTCAACTCCGGGGAATACAAGGTAATGGGCCTCGCGCCCTATGGCGAACCGAGATTCGCGAAGCTGATTTTCGAGCATCTGATCGACGTCAAGGACGACGGCTCATTCAGGCTCAACCAGGACTATTTCGGCTATTGCACCGGACTCACCATGACCAATGCGCGCTTCGATGCGATCTTCGGCGGACCGGCGCGGCGCGCCAGCGAGCCGCTCGAGCAGCGCCATATGGATCTCGCCGCCTCGGTACAGGCCGTCACCGAAGAGGTCGTGCTGCGGCTCACGCGCGCATTGGCCAGCGAAAGCGGGCAGCGCAACCTCTGCCTTGCGGGCGGCGTCGCACTGAATTGCGTCGCCAACGGTAAGATCCTGCGCGACGGCAAGTTCGACGAAATCTTCGTTCAGCCAGCGGCGGGCGACGCCGGCGGCGCGCTCGGCGCGGCGCTGGCGGTGTATTTCCAGGAAAATCAGGGCTCTGCGATCAAGAATGCGAAGCGGCCCGACTCCATGCACGGCGCCTATCTCGGGCCGAGCTACGCGCAGAGCGAGATCGAGGATCGGCTCAAGGCCGCCGGCGCGGTCTTTACCGTCGTCGACGACGCGCAACTCATTGAAAAGACAGCCGCCGCGCTGGCGGCGGGGCAGGCGGTCGGGTGGCATCAGGGCCGCATGGAGTTTGGTCCGCGCGCGCTCGGCAATCGCTCGATCCTTGGCGACCCGCGCTCGCCGACGATGCAGAAGGCCTTGAATCTAAAGGTGAAATACCGCGAGAGCTTTCGTCCCTTCGCGCCGTCGGTGCTGCGCGAAAAGGTCGCCGACTGGTTCGAGCTCGACGCCGATTCCCCCTATATGTTGTTGGTTGCCCCTGTAAAAGAGCAGCGGTGCCGCAAGATGTCGGAGGCGGAGCTTGCCCTTTTTGGCATCGACAAGCTGAATGTGCAGCGATCGGACATTCCGGCCGTCACCCACGTCGATTATTCGGCCCGCGTGCAGACCGTCCACCCCGAAACGAACCCGCGCTACCACGCGCTGATCACGCGTTTTGAGGCCCTGACCGGCTGCCCGGTGCTCATTAACACAAGCTTTAATATCCGCGGCGAACCGATTGTAAACACGCCTGAAGACGCGTTCCGCTGCTTCATGGGCAGCGAGATCGAATATCTCGCTGTGGGCAATTGCGTCCTCGTCAAGGACCGCCAGGATCCGGCGCTGAAGCTCGACTACAAGAACGCCTTCGAACTCGACTGAGGCGCCGGGCGACATCCCGCCACGTAAGATCGCGTTCCCGCTTTGACCGGTTTGCCGCCTCAATCGGTCAAAAATGTTTTACGTGAAACACCTTGCGGGGTCCGGGGACGCGAACCGTTTCACGTGAAACACTTCGCAAACGGTTAGGAAAACCTGGCGAAAGCGGCTCAGTTCGGCGTCGTTGGCGCCGCCGCAAGCAAAACATGCGCCATGTTTTGTACAATATACGCCCGGAGCATTTCCGCCCGCAGCCGGTTCGCCAGTGCGGTTGGGTGTCCATCGCCCGGAATGGCGATTTTCACCCCTGCGGCTTCCTCTTTGACAAGCGAGACGTCGACGACGTCGGCGCCGCCTGCGGCGAGGCGCGCCATGATCGACTCATTGGTGAAGCCGGTTCCGCGCAGATATTCATCCGCGCCGCGCATGAACGGAATCAGAGTCGGGGCGTCGTATTTCGTTTTCGCGAGATCGACGGCCGCCAGCAGAATGCGGATATAGAGTTCGATGTCTTCGTGACTGGCCTTGCCGCGATCGGGATCGAAGATGAGATGGTAGGCCGCCGAGTTCCAGATGAACTGCCGCAATTGCAAGGCCACTCCCTCGAAGCAGGCGCCCTTGAAAGCGACCTTGCCATTTTCCAGCGCGTAGCGCGGCGCGTCGACGACCCATGAGGCCTTGCAGGAGGTGCGCTCCGCATGCCAGGGGACCGTGAGGAACACGAAGAGTTTGGGCCGCGGACCGATCGCGGCGTCGACCAGGCCGGTCTCCATTTCACGCAGGAAATGCTGCGGTCCATATCCGGTAAAGGCGAGGTTGATGACGCGCTCGCCGGGTTCGAGATCGGCGAATCGCTGCGGCAGCGTATCTGCGTCGTTGAGGCCGACGCCGAAGGTGATGGAATCGCCGAAGAAGGCGATCGCCGGCCTGCTCGCTTCGGCGGACAGAGTCTGCCGCATCAGATTTGAGTCGATGGTGTAGTCGGCGCTGTAGATGGGCGCGCCCGTTTTCGGATCGCTTTTTTCCGAATGGAAGCGGCCGGCGCGCTCGGGTCCCCAGCCGATGACGGGACGGCGAACGGTGGCGCCATCGCTCGATGCGATGAGCTGGCCCGGCTGCATCACATAGGCCGCCGCCTCGATGGCCGAGAGGCCGAACAAAAGCGATGCGAGCATGAGGGAAACGTCCCGCGCGGCGCCGCGCAGCAGCGAAGCGATGTCGGCGACAATGAGGAACGTCAGGGCTAAACTGATCAGGCGAAAGAAGCCCGGCTGCCGTCTGGTCTCCACCCATAGGATGAGAGCGGCCAGAATTGGAAGAGCGGCGAGGCGCAGGAGCCTCGATAATGCGATCGTCTTCAGCGCATCCGCCTCTGGCGCCTGCGGCCGCATGGGAATGTTCAGGATGCTTACTCCAGCTGGGACAGCAATATCGCGGAGATGTGCTAACGGCGATATGGCCTCAGCTATCTCTTCAATCTGTCAATTTTTCGGTGGCGTGGCCGGTAATTGCCCCGCCATAGAACGCCCCGCGCGATCGTGAATTGCGGGTGCTTTGCGGGAATCTCCACCAGCCGCTCTTTCTCATACGACCGGATCAAGGCGGCGGAATTTTTTCCCGTCCGCCCGACGAAAGTCACAATTTTTCAAGACATAGGGATGCTGATGGAAATGCTGCGGTGCCGGGGGCGGCGACGGTCGGGGTCACCAAGCTCAATTCTATATTAACTGATCCCGCCGAAGTATTGATGGGAGCGAGTTAAGCCATTGGCGTGCGGGGACAATGACGAAATTCAGATATGACATAAATGCGCTTCGCGCTTTGGCTGTCACGGCGGTCGTCGGCTATCATTACAA
>Ga0181530_10001519_pt1 | contig 29081 bp, 29 predicted proteins | sample PEATcosm2014_Bin_42_FD_119769 | JGI IMG/M metagenome (GOLD analysis project Ga0181530, IMG submission 119769) | Peatland microbial communities from MTU Mesocosm Facility, Houghton, MI, USA - PEATcosm2014_Bin10_60_metaG | ecosystem: Environmental > Terrestrial > Soil > Wetlands > Peat | place...
CCCGGGGCGTCCACATCCAGGGCCAGCGCCTGGTCGTTGTTGCTGCCGCCCAGGTAAGTCGTGTAGAGCACGCCATAGCCGCCGGACGGCGACGGATCCACCACCTGCACGTAGATGTCGATCAGGTTGTCGTACGGCATATCGAGAGTCAGCAACTCTCCGGTCTGCGTCCAGCCGGCAATATAGAGCAACCCGTTGGCCCCTATTTTCACGGCCGTCACCTCGTCGGTTCCGGTGCCGCCGATCAGCGTCGAATAGACGATTACCGGGTCGATCACCAGCGGCTGGCCGCGGTCATACCCGTCCACCTGGATCCCCACCACGTTCGCCGCGAGCAGCTTGTAGCGTCCGGTAACAGGCCGGTTCTGCTGGTAAATCACGGGTTTCTTTTGGAGCACGAGGCCGTTTGCCGTCACCACTCCCAGGTCGCCCGCCGGCGTCACCATAACCTTGCCGGCATCTGAAAACTGCATGCGGATGGCGTTGGGGTCGGCCCCCGGCTGCAGCACGAAGTCGTACTCCAACCGGCTCCCCTGGCCGTAATAGACCACGTCGATGCCCGGATACACGGCCTGGTACCTGACGCGCGAATAGCTGGTCACGCCGGGGCGCCAGTTCTGCTTGGCGCCGATGAAATAGTCGGTCTGGGCGCTCAGCCGGTCGAGGGGCTGGATCAACGGCCAGGGGTTGGAATCGAGCAGCGCGATGTCGAGCGGCCGGGAACCCGCGAAGCGCAGCGACGCTCCGCGCGCCGTCAGGGCCAGCGCAAAACCGGTGGTCCGCGCCGCATACCGCACGGACGGAGCAAACTGCCCCTGGTTGGCTTCGAAGCGAAGCGGCGTCTTGGCAAGTGCCGCGGCGGCCTGCGCCAGGGCGGGGTCCGGGCGCGCCGGAGGGCCCGCCGCTACAAGGACGGAGGCCGCGCACACCATCAACCCCAGACGATACGAATGGATCATAGTGAAATGAAACCGCGAAACTCTATTAGAACACGCCCGCCGCCCCAGGCGGAATGGGCCGATTCCTCACGGGTGTGACCTTCGCGCCCGTTGACCGTAAAAGGGTGTGAAGAAATCGCCGGGATCGCAGGGTTGACAGACGAAAGCGTCTGTCCCACTCTGGCGCGTAAGGGCTTGGTTCTTTCGGGCGCTATCGCCCGCCAACCCCGTTTCTCTTTCCGCGGCCTGTTACGCCCGCAGCGCGGCCACGGTTTCCCGCGCCTTCTCGAGCAGCAGGCCGTGTTCGCCCGAGGTGCCGACGAAGCGCATCCCGCGGGCGGCCCAGAACCTGGACATCGCCAGGCTTCGCGTCTGTATGCCCGGCACTACGCCGTGGGCCACACACTGTTCGATCAGCCGTTCCACGGTCGAAATCAGCAGCCGATTATCGAGCTGGCCCGGGATGCCCAGCGAAATCGAAAGATCGGCCGGCCCCACCATGGCGATGTCCATGCCGGCGACCGACAACAATTCGTCGGCCCGTTCCATGGCCGTCACGGTTTCAAACTGCACCACCGCCAGCGTGTTCGAGTTCTGGTGCGCGATGATTTCCGCAAATGTGCGCGCTTCGTAACCGATCATGGTGGGGTTGACGCCGTACCCTCGCTTGCCCATGGGCGGAAAGCGCATCCACGCGAGCGCCTCTTCGAGCACCCGAGGATCTTCCACGCGCGGCAGAATGATGCCTTGGGCTCCCGCGTCCAGCAGCCGCGCCACCAGCGAATAGGCCAGCTCAGCCACCCGTACGATGGGCGTGATGCCGGTATCGAGCGCGGCGCGGATGATGTCGTGCGCGGTTTCCAGGTTGAACGTGCCGTGCTCCATGTCGATGAACACGTAATCGAATCCCGCCGCGGCAAATGTGCGGGCGATCTCCGCCGAAGGGTAGACCTGCAACCCGCAGCCGAACACCGTCGCGCCCTTCGCCAGTTTTTCCCGCGTCAGATTCACGCGCATGCTTCCCACTGCTCCTTTCCTCGATCCTCGACTATAACGTACGGCACGCGTTTCTCACATCATGCGGGGGATACCCTGGTGCAGCGTGGCGTCCAGGGCGTCGATGGCGCCGGCCACCTGGCGGCTTATGGTCTCCAGGTTGCACAGCATCCGGATGCGCTGCCGGCGGGCGGCAAGTTGCGCCTCGGTGAGCACGTAGCCGAGCAGGCCGCAGGGTTCGGCGATCGATACCAGCATGATGTCCCGCGTATCGGGGATGGTGTCGGAGAGAATGGCCTCGGCGAGGCGCAGGCGGACGTCGCGCTGCGGGCGGTCGTCGGCCATGGGGAAGCGCTCGACATCGACGATCCACAGGCGCTTGGATTTTTCGTGGCGCAGCAGGCCCAAGCGGATGAGGGAGGAAAGCGCTTCGCCCTCGAGGTCGTCGCGGCGGTGGAAGATTTCGTCGATCCACTGGCGCACCGTGGTGAGATCGCCGCGCTGGGCCATGGCGGCCAGAACGCGATCGAGGGTGGCGCTGCCGGTGGGGCTTCGATCGAGGATGTGGATGGCCTCCGTGCCGGTATCGATTTTGCGGGCCAGGGCAAGGTCGAAGAAAACCGCGCCGACTAGAGCATAGGCGGTGCCGAATTCGCGCGTGGAGCGAAGGCCGCCGGAGGTTTCATCGACGGCCAGCAGGACCACTTCTTCGAGCATGGTCAGCAAGGCAGTTCTCCGTGAATGCGCAGCACGTGATGAAGACCGCTCATATCGAAAACTTTTCGCACGGGGGCGCTCATTCCGCAGACGGCGAACTCGGAGCCGCGGATTTGGGCGGCGCGGGCGGCCTGCAACACGGCGCGCAGGCCGGCGCTCGAAATGTAATCGAGGGTGGCGAAATCGGCGGCCACGCGGGCATTCGCTTCCACGGCCGCTCGCAGCGCGGCTTCGAGCGCGTCGGCGGCTTCGGCGTCGGCGCGGCCGCTCGCGCTCACCACTCGCCAGCCGGATCGCGTCTGCTCGGATAGTTGAATCATATTGGCCTTAGCTTTCCCCTTCCTTGGACGGGCGCCGCATGGTGAGCCGGTTCCAGCCATCCACGCGCTCGTACCGCAAGTCTCTCACGATCTGGCGCACCAGGTGAATCCCCAATCCGCCGATCTGGCGGGTTTCGAGGGGCGCATCCAGTTCGGGCGCCGGCGCCGTGGTGGCATCGAAAGGCGCGCCGCGGTCGGCGAACTCGATGGCGACTCCGCCCGGCAGCATTTCCAATCGCACGCGCGCGGCATGGCGCATGCCCTCGCATCCCCCGTGGCGGATGGCGTTGGCGAACAACTCTTCGAGGACCAGATTGAGATGGAATTCGACCTCTTCGCCCAGCGAGTATTGGCGGCAGAATCGTGCCGTCTCGGCCGTGAGGCGCGGGAGTTCGCCCAGGTTGCCGTCGAGTATCAAGGAACCGGTTGATTGTGACACAGGGAGGATGCGGCTTTCAAGGGTGGACATGGCCCGGCAGTAAGGTGAACCCGTAGTGGAGGGACTGCCCCAGGGCGCTCAGACGAGTTGCTCCATCAGGGAGACGAGGTATCCCTGGTCGAAGGGGCCGGAGTGATAGGTGCGGGGATCGAAGAACCGCCACATCTTGAGGTGGTGTTCGAGGGTGTAAAACAGCAGTTGCTCCTCGATGAGATCCTTGTCCAGGAGTTCCTGATTGAAGGCGCGCAAGGAACCGGCGAGGGTGTAGGGGACGCGAAAATCCTCGGTGGAAACCAGATCGGGCGTGGCGGAATACTCGATCTGCAGGAGACGGCCGCGCACGTTGATCTGCACCAGGTTCATACCCTCCTCTCGAAAAGAAGCGGATGAGAATTCGGGCGGGTCGAGCAGGACTCCGCCACGGGTGGTGTACCGGTTGATCGAGTCGACGAAGGACCGGCAAACGGAGTATAGTTCGGTGGCGGCCGCCAGGCGGGTCTCGGCGATATCGTGGGAGTGGCGCAGGAAGCGCTCATCCTTTTCGGCGAGGTCGTCGATGCGGGCGGCGAGGCGTTTCCACCGGGCGTCGCGAATCTGAGAAGGGTTGTGGGATTGCCGCAAAGGCAGGCCTCCGCAACCAATTTCAGCACATTGGCGTCCGCGGTGCACGTTTCATGCGGGTCAGCGGCGCGGATGGCTTTCATTCCACTCGTCGGGATCGATGAGGTCCAGGACATCCAAGCCAAGGGACCGCAGCACCTGGTCGGCTTTCTCCAGCGAAAAAAAGCGCTTGCCCTTCAGAACGTTATGGATATGCGGTTGGGATACCCCGGCGAGGCGGGCGAGTCCTCGCTCGGTGACTGCGCCGCTCCGCACGCGCTCCCGGAGGTCGCAGAGGAAACGATGCTCCAGATGTTTGAAATTCACGAAAAGTGGCCCAGGGCTATTTCCGGCAGAAATAGGGTACTAGGGGAATTGCCTCAGCAGGTCGTGGGCACGCAGAGTCCATGCAATTGAAATAGTTTATCAGATCTCTTGCACAACTCAATAAAAATAAGACAGTTACTTATAATTTTATGAGTACTAGTATGGTTGGTATTTCATTATTTATCATTTGAATTGTTGACGTTTCACAACGAGGGGTTACTGTTGGTTAGCAGTAGAAAGGGAAGGGTGCAACCCGGTGAATAGGGTAAGCACCCGCAAGGACAAAGCCACAATGATCTGGGATCGTTCAAGCGTAATTGGGCTAGCCAAGCCTTCGTGCACTTTTTGTCACGGAAACGGAATGCGCCCTGTCCTAAGAGGAACGGCGACCCCGTGCAATTGCGTCTTTCGGGCCATTTTTAGAGCCTGCTACCGCCGCTTCCGGGAGTGCGTTGTCATGGGAACGCAAACCGGTTCGGTTGCCTGGGAGATATGCGGAAGCCAGGATGGCTACCGCATGTACTCGCGGAAGAGAGAAGAGTACATCGCCGACTTTTGCCTGATCAGTCAGCGAACACTCGATGATTTCGGGTACAAGTTACTGCGATACCATTACCTGCTGGGAGGGGACTGGAAGCTGTGCTGCCAGCATTTCAAGATTGATCGCGGAACCTACTTCCACTCGCTGTACCGTATTGAAAACCGTTTGGGCCGAATCTTCGCAGAGGTGAAGCCCTACCCGATCTACCCGATCGACGAGTACTTTGGGGGGATCACTCGTAGAGAAGGCCGGAAGGGACCGGCGACCGAGCTTGATCTTTTTGGCCGCGACGTGCCGGAGCGGCTGCCGCTTTCCGCATAATGTGACGCAGGATCGCTGATCTGATTCAGGGGGGAGCCTCGGGGACGAACCAATACATCTTCTTCCTCATACAATGGGATTCTCGGAGCTCCTCATGGATCCCCTTACTCATACCGCGGCCGGTCTGTTCCTGAGCCGGATCGGGCTCAAGCACTGGACCCCGATGGCCACACCAATTCTGCTGCTGGCGGCGAACGTCCCGGATATCGACATCGTAACGGCGTCGGGCGGATCGCTGAGCTATCTGCACTATCACCGGCACCTGACGCACTCGCTGGTGGCGATGCCGTTGATGGCACTGCTGCCGGTAGTGCTGGTGCGGCTGGTGGCGCGGAAACCGGTGCACTGGGTCGGAGCGTTTTTCGCGGCGCTGATAGCGGTGGCGTCGCACCTGCTGCTCGACCTGACGAACGCTTACGGAATCCGCCTGTTGCTGCCTTTCTCCGGCAAATGGCTGCGGCTGGATCTCAACAACATTTACGACCTGTGGATCTGGTGCGTGTTTCTGCTGTGCGTGGCGGCGCCGTTTGTGGGCCGGCTGGTGGGTTCGGAGATTGCATCGGGTGGCGCACGCGACCAGCACCACGGACGCGGATTTGCCTGGCTGGCGCTGCTGTTTGTGCTGCTCTATGACTGCGGACGCGGCGTGCTGCACGCGCGGGCGGTGGCCGCGTTGCAATCCCGCCTCTATGAAGGCGCGGTTGCGGCGCGGGTGGCGGCGCTGCCGGGTCCCGCCAACCCGATGCTCTGGAAGGGCGTGGTCGATACCGGGGACTTTTATGCAGTGGAGAACGTGGACCTGCTGGCGGCCTTCGACCCGACGCGCGCGCTGATTGTCTACAAGCCGCCGCCGGATGCGGCGATTGAGGCGGCGCGGCGCACGCCGGCGTTCCAGGAAGTCGAGCGGTTCTCGCAGTTCCCGCTGTGGCGGGTGTCGCCGGCACCGGACCTTCCCGACGGCCGCATGGTGCAATTGAGCGACCTGCGCTTCGGCACACCCAGCGCACCGGCATTCGTGGCCACGGCCATCCTGGACGCGCGGCTCGAACCGGTGCGGGTGTGGTTTCAGTGGGGGATTGCCTCGCCCACGCAAGGCAGATAATCCAGCTTTCTAAGGTTCCCTCTGGATAGGAAAGCCGCACGCGGGACGTCACAATCGGGACGTGAGAGTGATCGATCCGACCGTAGTCCTGGACCTGGAACAGCTTCGAGAGGTGACGCTCGACGACGACGAGCTCATGGGGCAGATTCTGGCGGCGCTGATCGACGACACGGCGCGGCAGATTCCGTTGCTCGAAGTGGCGATCCGCGAGCGGGATGGGCCGAAGTGCGCGAGACTAGCCCACTACTCGAAAGGCGCATGCGCCAACGTGGGGGCCAACGCGGCGGCGGCGGTTCTGGCGGCGATGGAGAGCCAGGCGGCCTCGGGCTCGGTGGCCGAATGCAGTGCGCAGCTTGCGCGGCTGGCCAGTGAGGTGGAGCGGTTGCGCCAGCAAGCGGAGTAAGGGCGGGTGAGGAAAGAGCCGGTTAAAGACGGCTGCGGCCAGAATTGGCCGCTCCACGGAGCAGGAGTTTGACGGCATCGAGGCAGAGCGCGGCGGCGTGCTTGGATTCGGCCGGCAGGCCACCTACGGCATCGTCCACGATCGACGGCGTGAAGCGGGCGATCTCGGCCGACGTCCGGCCTTCCAGCCATTCCGTCAGCGCCGACCCGGCGGCGATCGATGCCGTACAGCCGCGCACCTTGTAGCGAACTTCGACTGCGACGCCCGATTCGAACCGCGCCGAGAGGCGCAGAATGTCGCCGCATGCCGGGTTGGAAGCTTCCACCGTGACGGCCGGCGGCGCCAGCTCACCGACGTTGCGCGGATTCTGAAAATGATCGAGCAGGCGTTGGGGATACACTCGGGTATGTTCCAATAATGCCATGGTGCAAGTGGTGGCGGCGATCATCGAGCGCGAAGGCAAGATCCTGATCGGGCGGCGCAAGGCGGAACAATCGCACCCGTTGCAGTGGGAGTTTCCGGGGGGCAAAGTGGAACCAGGCGAAACGCCGGCGCAGGCGCTCGACCGCGAGCTGGAAGAGGAATTGGGAATCCGCGGCGCAGCCGGCCCGGAGATTGCGAGCTACGAGTACACCTATGCGGGCCGCGATCCCATCCGGCTGTTCTTCTTCCGCGTCATCGCATTCCAGGGGGAGCCGGTCAACCTGATCTTCGACGAGATGCGCTGGGAGCCGGTGCAATCCCTGAGCAATTTCGATTTTGTGGAAGGCGACATCGAATTTCTGCGCGGGTTGAGTTCGAGAGCCTACTGAGCAACCTCTCTAGCCACGCCTGCCGACCGGTTCACACGAGCAGTACGCCCTGGGGAAAAACCATGTGCATTTGGGTTACCCGGAGACTCTTGAGCTCCGTGGCGACGGTGAGTTCAAGCTGCGCCGGCAACACCGCAAACGGTGCGCCGGGCTCACCATACTCCCCCGGGTTCTGCATGACGACCGTCATCTCCACGTTCCATCCCCAGGCGAGCTCCACCTGATTCGGCGCGATCTCGATCCTGGTTACGTACCGGTCCGAGGCCTCCGAGCGGCCGCCGGTCTGCACCAGGAACTGGTAGCCGATGGCGACTACGGAGATACCATACTGATTCTTGGCCTTCACGCAGAACTCCTGCTTTAGTGGCGTCGAACCTGGCGAGGGCGAGCCATCCACCGGGCTTGCCGAGGCCCAATACGTTCCCGCCGCCACCGGTTTGTTTCGCGCGATCAGAGGCCAGGTCTTCTGACCGCGGTTGAAAAAAACGGCCGAAGCGCGCGCGTTGCGGGGAGCATCCTGCAAGGCCGGAGCAGGGCCGGTCCGCTCCCACCGGATACCGCTTCCATCGCAAGTAAGGGACCTGGGGTCGGCGGCTTGAATCATGAGAACACCTCACGTTGTGATCGGGGGGACTCGGCCAGAATCGGCAATTTGGCGTTGAGGCGCACAGGTCGTTGTGCGTCTTGCGGCCTCCCACTCTGGTGTAGCATATACCGGGAAACTCTATACTGGTTTCTATGGCAACCGCAGTCAAATTAGTGGACCCCCGGGACAACGAAGTCTTAGCGAGCCTGGAAGCGCGCAGCAAACAGGCGAATCTTTTTTTTCGCGCCATGGCGCATCGTCCGGAGGTATTGAAGAACTTTCCGCCGTTCTACATGGCGGTGGTAGGGCCGGGATCGGTGGCGCGGCGCCTCAAGGTGCTGGTGTATCTGGCCTGTTCGTACGCCAATCAGTGCCCTTACTGCATTTCGAGCAACCTTCCGGGCGCGCGCAAGGCCGGAATCACCGGAGAAGAACTGGTAGCGGTGGAAGCCGAGAGGAACGAGATCTTTCCCGCGGAAGAGCAGGCGGCACTGCGATACGCACGCGAGTTGACGCGCACGGCCAACGCCACGGAAACGCGAGCCGCGCTGGGGGCGCACTTCACCGACGAGCAGATTGTCGAGATCACGCTGGTGATCGGGCTCTCGAACTTCACCAACCGGTTTAACAACGGTCTGCACATTCTGCCGGAAACCGGGCAATCGAGCTGATGGCGATCCTGAGCGGTATCCACCCGGTGGCCGAGGCACTGCGGTCGAATCACGCGCTGGACCGGGTGCTGGTGGCGCAAGGGGCCGGCGGCGCGCGCATCCAGGAAATCATCGATCTGGCGCGACGGGCGTCGGTGCCGGTGCGGTTCGAGCCGCGGCCGGCGCTGGACCGGCTGGCGGGAACGGCCGCGCACCAGGGAGTGGTGGCCCTGGGCGCGAGCAAAAAGTTCGCCGGTCTGGAGGATGTAGCGGGCTCGCAGCTTGTGGTGGTGCTGGATGGCGTGGAGGACCCGCACAACCTGGGCGCCATCATCCGCACGGCGCATGCGGCCGGCGCCGGCGGCGTGGTGATTCCGGAGCGGCGCGCGGCGGGAGTCACCGACGTGGTGGCCAAGGCGGCGGCGGGCGCGCTGGAACATGTGGCGCTCACGCGGGTGACCAATATCAACCGTACGCTCGAAGAACTGAAAGAGCGCGGATATTGGATCTACGGTCTGGACGAGCGCGGCACCGAGGACTACGACCAGGTGGAGTACGCGGCGCCGACGGCGATCGTGCTGGGCGGCGAAGGCAAGGGGCTGCACGAACAGGTTCGCAAACATTGCGACGCGCTGGTGCGCATTCCGGTGGCCGGGGAAATCTCCTCGTTGAACGTCTCGGTGGCGGCGGGCATCGTGCTGTTCGAATGGCGGCGGCGACGCGCGGGCCGCTAGAGCCGGTGTGGCGCGGGCATTCCAGCCTAATGCCACATACTTTTCCTCTGACCGAACATCTGCATTGTTCGTGGGGCAGTCCCCCTGGACTGCGGCCAACGCCTCGCCGGCCTCTCGCAGTGATCAAAGGACCGATCCTTTGGCAGGCGAGCGGGTCCAGGGGGACCCGCGCAGACCAGGGGGTCTGCCCCACGGGCCGTCAGTACAGTAAAATCGAGTTCTATGCGACGTCTTGTGCTTCTGTTCGCAATCGCCACCGCCCTACCGGCGTGGTCCGCGCAACCGGTTCGCGCCAAGAACGGGATGGTGGTCAGCGTGGAACCGCACGCCACCGAAGTGGGGGTCAGAATTCTGCAAGCCGGCGGCAACGCGGTGGACGCCGCGGTGGCGGTAGGACTGGCGCTGGCGGTGACGCACCCGAGCGCGGGTAACCTGGGCGGCGGCGGCTTCATGCTGGTGCGGCTGGCCGATGGACGCACGGCCTTCCTGGATTTCCGCGAGCGCGCTCCCGCGGCGGCATCGCGCAACATGTATCTGGATGCGAACGGCAAGGCCACCGGGGACAGCACCGTGGGATACCGGGCGAGCGGCGTTCCGGGCACGGTGCGCGGACTGGAGCTGGCCTCGCAGAAATTCGGCAAGCTGCCCTGGGCGCAACTGGTGCGGCCAGCCGCGGACCTGGCATCCAAAGGCTACGCGCTTTCCTATGGCGAAGCCAACTCGCTGCGCGGCGGCGGCCGGGGCATGGAGCGCTTCCCGGAATCCAAGCGCATCTTCCTGCGCGACGGCGCGTATTACGAGCCGGGCGAGACTTTCATCCAGGCCGACCTGGGACGCACGCTCGACCGGATTGCGCGCCTGGGCGCGAAGGATTTTTACGAAGGCGAAACCGCGAGACTGCTGGCTGCCGACATGCAGGAGCACGGCGGACTGATCACGCCGGCCGACCTGAAGAATTACAAAGCCATCGAGCGCCAGCCGCTGACGGGCAAATACCGGGGCTACGACATCATCACCGCGCCGCCGCCGAGTTCGGGCGGTGTGGGCATCCTGCAAATGCTGGGAGTTCTGGAAGGGACGGATTTCGCGAAGGCGGGCGCCGGCTCGGCCACGGCGGTTCACTACATCACGGAAGCCATGCGCCACTTTTTCGCGGACCGCTCGGAACATCTGGGCGATCCGGATTTCGTGAAGGTGCCGCTCACGGCGCTGCTGGACCCGAAGTACATCCTGAAGATCCGCGGCTCGATCGACCCGGAGAAGGCCACGCCCAGCAGCCAGGTGCACGCGGCGGTGTTCAGCGGGCGCGAATCGAACGAGACCACGCACTATAGCGTGGCGGACGGGCAGGGCAACGTGGTGGCCGTGACCTACACGCTGAACGGCGGCTACGGCAGCAAGGTGACGGCCACGGGACTGGGCTTTCTGCTCAACAACGAAATGGACGACTTCGCCCCGAAGCCCGGGGAAGCCAATATGTACGGGCTGATCCAGGGCGAGTTCAACGCCATCCAGCCGGGCAAGACGCCGCTGTCTTCCATGGTTCCGACCATTCTGATGCGCGATGGCAAACCGTTCGCGGTCCTGGGATCGCCGGGCGGACCCACCATCATCAATACGGTGCTGGAAGTGGCCATCAACATGATCGACTGGAACATGAACGTGCAGGACGCGGTCAACTGGCCGCGCTTCCATCATCAGTGGCTGCCCGACGAATTGCGCATGGAGAACGGATATTCGCCCGATACCATCGATCTGCTGACCAAACGCGGCTACACGGTCCGGCGCGTGGGCGCGCAAGGCGAGTGCGCGGCCATCCGGTTTAATAACGGGTGGCTGGAAGGCGCGGCCGATCCGCGCAGCGCAGGCACAGCCGGAGGATACTGAACACTCGATGACCCACGCACTGTCAACTCATCTCTTCGTCGGCCACCGGCTCACCGTGGCGCTGTTGGCGAAGATCGAGCAACTGGGGATTCCGCTGGTGGAGATCTTCTGCGCGCGGCAGCATCTGGACTACCGCAACAAAGCGCAGGTGGCCGAGCTGGGCCACTGGTTTCGCGATTCCGAACTGAAACTGCACTCGCTGCATTCACCGATGTACACCGACGAAATCTGGGGCCGCTCGGGGCCGCACGCGGTGATCACCATCACCGAGCCGGTGAAGTCCAAACGGCTGGAGATGGTGGACGAGATCAAGCGCGCGCTGGAGATTTCCGAAGTGATTCCCTTCCGTTACCTGATCCAGCACGTGGGAGTGAGCGGAGAGGAATTCGAGCTGGCCAAGGTGGATGCGGCTTGCGCGGCGCTGGAAGAGTTGAGCCTGTTTGCGCGGCAGCGGGGCGTGGAAATTCTGCTCGAGAATATCCCCAACGATCTTTCGACCGCCGAGCGGCTGCTGCAATTCGAAGAGCTGACGCACCTGCATCTGAATTTCTGTTTCGATACCGGGCACGCCAACATGGGCGCCGGCGTGGAATCGACTTACGGGCGGATGAAGCAGCGCATCCGCTCCACGCACATCCACGACAACAACGGCAAGGACGACAACCATCTGGCGCCGCTCACGAACGAGGGCGGCACGGTGGATTGGAAGACCACGATGCAGCTCTTGCGCAGCCGGGAGGATCAGTACCCGCTGCTGCTGGAGCTGAAAGACCGCAACGATCACACCAACCCGTTGGATAGCGTACTGCCGGTTTTCAGGCTGCTGGAAGAACAGTAAAGGCAGGCCGAAGGGCCGTTGCGAAACCTATGATTCAGCGAATTACGATTGCGCAAGCCGGTCAGCATGTGGGCGAGACAGTAGAGATCGCCGGTTGGCTCTACAACATTCGACGCTCCGGAAAGATCGCGTTCCCGATCGTCCGCGACGGCTACGGCCTGATGCAGTGCGTGGCCGTCAAGAGCGCGCTGCCGGAAGAGCTGTTCGAAGCGATCAAGAATTTGACCCAGGAATCGTCCATCATTGTGACCGGAAAGATCCGCGCCGAACAGCGGGCGCAGGGCGGATACGAGATGGACCTGGAGAGCCTGCAGGTGTTGCAGCGCGTGCCGGAATCCGACCCGTACCCGATCACGCCCAAGGAGCACGGCACCGACTTCCTGATGGACCATCGCCACCTGTGGCTGCGCAGCCAGCGCCAGCACGCCATTATCCGCGTGCGCCACGAAGTGATCAAGGCAGTGCGCGACTATTTCGATTCGCACGGCTTTACGCTGGTGGATACGCCGATTTTCACGCCGGCGGCCTGCGAGGGAACCACGACGCTGTTTGAAGTGGACTACTTCGACGACGAAAAGGCCTACCTGGCGCAGTCCGGCCAGCTTTACAACGAAGCCACCGCCATGGCCTTCGGCAAGGTGTACTGCTTCGGGCCGACGTTTCGCGCGGAAAAATCGAAGACCCGCCGCCACCTCACGGAGTTCTGGATGGTGGAACCGGAAATGGCCTACGCCACGCTGGAAGACGTGAAGCGCGTGGCGGAGGAACTGATCGTTTTCATCGTGGGCCGCGTGCTGGAAAATCGCCAGGAGGAATTGAAGCGGCTGGAGCGGGACACCAAAAAGCTCGAAGCCATCCAGGCGCCCTTCGGGCGCATGAGCTACGACGACGCGGTAAAAATTCTGCAGGCCAAGGGCAGCGAGATCCAATGGGGCGGCGATTTCGGCGGCACCGACGAAACCCTGATCACCGCGGATGAACAACGGCCGGTGATGGTGGACCGCTTTCCGACATCCATCAAGGCTTTCTATTTCGAGCCCGACGCGGATCGGCCGGAAGTGGTTCTGGGCGTCGATGTGCTGGCGCCGGAAGGCTTCGGGGAGATCATCGGCGGCGGCCAGCGCATCCACGATCCGGAGCTGCTGCTGAAGCGCATCGAGGAACACAAGCTGCCCAAAGAGGCGTTCGACTGGTACCTCGATCTGCGCAAGTATGGCACGGTACCGCACGCCGGATTCGGCATGGGGATCGAGCGATGCGTGGCCTGGATGTGCGGGCTGGAACATATCCGGGAAACCATCGCGTTCCCGCGCATGCTCTACCGGCTGCGGCCGTAGTGGGGCAGACCCCCTGGTCTGCGCGGGTCCCCCTGGACCCGCTGCTCGCTAGAAGAAGCAAGTACCTGCCACTCGCGAAAAGCCGGCCGGGGGGCCGGCTGCAGACGAGGGCGTCCGCCCCACAGCTTTTGCCGACGTCCGCTCGACGCGACGCGCGTGCAAGCTGAGAGAATGGAGAGGATGCCGCATTCACACATCGCTATTATCGGGGCGCCGCTGGATCTCGGGCAGGGACGCCGCGGCGTGGACATGGGACCATCGGCGGTCCGCGTGGCCAACCTGAACGCGCGCGTGAGGTCGCTGGGCTACGAGGTGGAAGACCTCGGCAACATCCCCACGGAGCAGGCCGAATCCTCGCCGGAAGGCGACGCGCAGGCGAAGTATCTGCCGCAGATCGCCGGCGCTTGCGAAGCGCTGGCCACGCGGGTGGAGCAGGCGCTCTCGCGCGGCAACGTTCCGCTGGTGCTGGGCGGCGACCATTCGGTGGCTATCGGCACGGTGAGCGGCGTCTCGCGGCACTTTCGGCAGCGCAAGCAGCGCGTCGGCCTGATCTGGCTGGACGCGCACGCCGATATGAACACGCCCGGCTCCAGCCCGAGCGGCAATATCCACGGGATGCCGCTGGCCTGCCTGTTGGGCATGGGGCCAGTGGAACTGACCGATATCGGCGGCTACCGTCCCAAGGTGGCGCCGGCCAACACCGTGATCGTGGGGCTGCGCGCGGTGGATCAAGCGGAAAAGGAATACGTGCATGCCTCGGGCGTGCGCGCTTTCACGATGAGGGACATCGATGAGCGCGGATTGCGGGCCGTGATGGAAGAGGCGATTCGAGCGGCTTCCGAAGGCACGGCCGGTTTCCACGTTTCGCTCGATATGGATTTCGTGGATCCCAAGGACGCGCCGGGCGTGGGAACGGCGGTGCGCGGGGGCGCAACTTACCGGGAAGCGCATTTGGCGATGGAAATGCTGTGCGATTCCCGCAAGGTGACGTCGATCGAAGTGGTGGAAGTGAATCCGGTGATCGACGAAGCCAACCGTACGGCGGATCTGGCCGTGGAGTTGGTGATGTCCGGATTGGGAAAACGAATTCTATGAAACTACGGGTAGCCGTTGTTTACGGCGGCCGCAGCGGGGAACACGAGGTGTCGGTGCGCTCGGCGCGGTCCATTCTGGACGCGCTCGACCCCGCGAAGTACGAGAAGCTCGAATACTTTATCGACCAGAGCGGCAAGTGGAAGCCCGAGGCAATCCGCCCGGAGCCGGGCGCGCACCCGGGAATCGACGTGGTCTTTCCGGTGCTGCACGGCACCTTCGGCGAAGATGGCACGGTGCAGGGTCTCTTCGAGCTGGCCGATTTGCCGTACGTAGGCGCGGGCGTTCTGGGGTCGGCGGTGGCGATGGATAAAGAGATGATGAAGCGTGTCTGCGCGGAACGTCTGTTGCCGGTGGTAGACTACGTCACCGTCACCCGGCAAAAGCCGGACGTGGCCGAAGCCTGCCGGCGCCTGCCGTTCCCGATGTTCGTCAAGCCCGCCAACCTGGGCTCGTCAGTCGGCATTTCGAAAGCGCACAACCGCGCGGAGCTGGAAGCCGCCGTGGCGCTGGCCGCGCAATACGACCGCAAAGTGATCGTCGAGCGCGCCATCGCGGGGCGCGAGCTGGAATGCTCCGTGCTGGGGAACCAGGAGCCGGTGGCTTCCCTGCCCTGCGAGATTCTGCCGTCGCGCGATTTCTACGACTACGAGGATAAATACCTGCTCGACCGGGCCAAGACGCAGGTGCCCGCCGATCTGCCGCCGGATCAGACCGATGAACTGCGGCGCCTGGCCGTGGAATGCTACCGCGCGGTGGAGTGCGAAGGCATGGGGCGTGTGGATTTTCTGCTGGAAGCCGCCACCGGGAAGCTGTATATCAACGAGATCAATACCATTCCCGGATTCACGTCGATCAGCATGTTTCCGAAGATGTGGGAGCACAGCGGCCTGAGCTTCGCCGCGTTGATCGACCGGCTGATCGCCCTGGCGCTGGAACGGCACGAACAGAAGAAGGCGACCAGGTTCGCGCGATAGCATGATGACATCGACGCTCCGCCTCGCCGCGCTGTTGTGCCTTCTGGCATGGCCTGCGATTACGCAGCCCAAGCACTACCGATGCCCGCGCGCGACATCGCCGGTTCGCATCGACGGGCTGCTGGACGAGGCGGCGTGGCGCAAGGCTTCCTGGACGGACGATTTCGTCGATATCCAGGGCGCCGGCCAGCCGCGGCCGCGGTTCCGCACGCGCGTCAAAATGCTGTGGGACGACGAGTACTTTTACGTGGGCGCGGAGCTTGAGGAACCGCAAGTCTGGGCCACCCTCACGGAGCACGATTCGGTGATCTTTCACGACAACGATTTCGAAGTCTTCCTCAACCCATCCGGCGACGGCCGCAACTATTTCGAATTCGAGATCAATGCCCTCAACACGGGGTGGGATCTCTTCCTGCCGAAGCCCTACCGCGAAGGCGGGAGCGCCGACAACAGTTGGGAGATTCCCGGCCTGCGCACGGCCGTGCATGTGAACGGAACGCTCAACGATCCGCGCGACCGCGACCGGGGATGGAGCGTCGAGATGGCCTTCCCCTGGACGGCCTTCGCCTCGCGGGCGCCGGTTACGAGGCCGGCCGCCGGCGAGCGATGGCGCGTCAACTTTTCGCGCGTGGAATGGCGCACCAGCATCGAGGGCGGCAAGTACGTGAAGGCGCCGCGCATGCCGGAAGACAACTGGGTCTGGTCGCCGCAGGGGCTGATCAACATGCACGTGCCGGAGCGGTGGGGGTATGTGGAGTTTGCGGGCGCGAGAAACTAAGTGGGACGGACCATCGGGTTTCGTGGTCCGTCAAGCCTCGCCAAACCCCCAACTGCCCGACAGACGACAAAAGGCGATCGTCTGTCCCACCGCGATAGAATAGAGGAACGCCGGTCTTGCCGATGTTTCGCTTCATCATCATTCTGCTTTCGACTGCGCTCGGGCTCAGTGCGGCGGACGATCTCGACACACAAGTCAAAAGGGTCGTCGACGCCTTCGCCATCGTCGAGCGGAATGCCGCCACGCCGATTTCCTCCGAGCAGGTTTTCTACCAGGGCGCCATCCCGGGGCTGCTGCGCACGTTGGATCCGCATTCCGCGTTCTTCGATCCGGGCCAGTTCGACCAGTTGCGCAAGATGGAGGCGTCCACGCAGAAGGGCTTCGGCACCATCGTTTCGCTGCTGCCGGGGCGCGTGATCGTGCTGCAAACGCTGCCTGGGACGCCGTCGGCGAGAGCGGGGCTGGCCGCGGGCGACGAGATCGTGGGCATCAACGGGTATACCATCAACCGCCTGGATCTGGATCAGCTTAGCGAATTGCTCAGCGAATCGCGCCAGCACCCGGCGCAGCTCGATGTGCGGCGGCCGGGCAGCGGCGGGATTGTGCGGATGGTGCTGACCCCGGAGGACATGGAGACTCCGAGCGTGGACCGCGCATTTTTCATTGGCGCGGGCATCGGCTATATCCGGGCTGCCAGTTTCGACGAAAGGACCGGCAAGGACATCCGCCGCGCCATCGAAAAACTGGGCGGAGAGCATCTGGCCGGCCTGGTGCTGGACCTGCGCAACAACCCGGGTGGCGTGGTGTCGGCGGCGCTGGAGACGGCCGCGCTGTTCCTGCAACCCGGGCAGCAGGTTTTTACCATCCGCGGCCGCGGCGTTCCGGAGAAAGCGGAGGACGTACCGGAAACGGCCTCGCCGTATGACTTCAAACTGGCGTTGCTGGTCAACGAAAAATCGGCCAGCGCGTCGGAGATTGTCGCGGGCGCGCTGCAGGACCACGACCGCGCCACCATCGTGGGTGAAGTCAGTTATGGCAAGGGTTTGGTGCAGAGCGTCTTCCCGCTGAGCGAGAATGCGGGGCTGGCGCTCACCACGGCGCTCTACTATACGCCGAGCGGCCGCTCCATCCAAAAGCCGCTCGATACCAGCCAGTTCGAGCTGGCGGCAGCCACAGTCCACCCCAACCAGCAACTGGAGTTTCACACCGACCAGGGCCGCACGGTAACCGGCGGCGGCGGGATTCACCCGGATTACCTGGCGGGCCCGACGCCCATGAACCGCTTGCGGGTGGCGCTCGATGCGAGCGGATCCATCACCAGCTTCGCCACCGACTATTTGCAGCGCAACAAGGTGGACGCCGACTTTGAAGTGACACCGGCCATTCTGGACGAATTTGAAGCTTTCGCGGGCGCCCGCGGCATCCAGCCGAATATCGGCGAGTGGGCCGCGGAATCCGATTTCCTGCGCAGCCGGATCAAGACGGAGGTCTTCAACCAGGCGTTCGGCGTGGAACGCGGCGACCAGGTGGAATTGCAGCGCGATCCGGTGGTCCTGAAAGCGCTGGAATTGGTGGGCGGATAATGCCGCGACAAGCCGAAGAGCGCCGGCTGGAAAGCCGGCGGCAGGCTGAAAGCCCTGTTCCCCTAGGGGCACGGATGCGCAAGCGGCATAATGCCAGGGGCATAATACAATGTTGAGGGAGGATTCGCCGTGGCCACGTTGACGCCGCAAGTTTCCATATCGCTCGAGAACGAAAAGAATCCGTGGCTGGCCGCAGCCGCGCGTTTCGACGAGGCCGCCATGCGGCTGAAGCTGGATGACGGCATGTGCAAGGTGCTGCGCACGCCCACCAAAGAACTCACGGTCAACATTCCCGTGCAACTGGACGACGGACGGCTGGAAGTCTTCACCGGCTACCGGGTGCAGCACTCGCTGGCCCGCGGCCCGGCCAAGGGCGGCATCCGTTTCGCACCCGACGTGACGCTGGACGAAGTTCGCGCGCTGGCCTCGTGGATGACCTGGAAATGCGCGGTGGTCAACATCCCGTTCGGAGGTGGCAAGGGCGGAGTGATCTGCGATCCCAACCTGCTCTCGGATATCGAGCTGGAAAAGATCACGCGGCGCTACACGGCCGAGATTATCGATTTTATCGGGCCGGAGCGCGACGTGCCGGCTCCCGATGTCAACACCAATGAAAAGATGATGGCCTGGGTCATGGACACTTATTCCATGCACGCGCGGCACACCGTCACAGCGGTGGTGACGGGCAAGCCCATGGCGCTGGGCGGGTCGCGCGGACGGCCGGAAGCCACCGGCCGCGGCTGCATGATGGTGACGCAGAAGGCCCTGCAGGTGCTGGGCATCGCGCCGGAAGCGGCGCGCGTGGTGATTCAGGGTTTCGGCAACGTGGGCGGCATGGCCGCCCGGCTGATGACCGCGGCGGGATTCAAGATCGTCGCTATCGTGGAGTACGACGGGGCGGTCTACCACGCCCACGGTCTGGACATCGTCGCCCTCGAGAAGCACCGCAAAGAGACAGGCTCCATAACCGGCTTCGCGGGAGGCGAAGACATGGATAAGGGCGAGGCGATGTTCCTGCCGTGCGACGTCCTGATTCCAGCCGCTACGGAAAACGTCATCACTTCGCAGAATGCCGACCGCGTGCGCTGCAAGATTCTGTGCGAGGGCGCCAACGGTCCCACCACGCCGCTGGCCGACCTGGTGCTGGCGGACAAGCACGTCTTCGTGATCCCCGACATCCTGGCCAACGCCGGCGGCGTGACGGTTTCGTATTTCGAATGGGTGCAGGATCGCCAGGGTTATTTCTGGAACGAGAAACTGGTGAACGGCCGCCTGCAGGAGATCATGGACGAGAGCTTCGACGCGGTGGTGGAGTATGCCCGCGCGCACCACGTCAACAATCGCATCGCCGCTTACATGCTGGCGCTCGACCGCGTGGCCAACGCCATCCGGCTGCGGGGCATTTACGCGTAAGACAGGGCGCGTCTGATGGCGTCCGACGCCTCCACGCCGCTGATGCGGCAATACAACAGCATCAAGCAACAGGTGCCCGGGGCGCTGCTGATGTTCCGCCTGGGCGATTTCTACGAACTGTTCTTCGAAGACGCGGTGGTGGCGGCGCGCGAGCTCGAAATCACGCTGACCGCGCGGAACAAGGAAAAAGGCGCGGCCATCCCCATGTGCGGCGTCCCATACCACGCCGCGGAGGGTTATGTCGCGCGCCTGATCCAGCGCGGATACCGCGTGGCGATTTGCGACCAGGTGGAAGATCCCAAGCTGGCCAAGAAACTGGTGAAGCGCGAAATCACGCGGATTGTGACGCCGGGCACGGCCATGGACGCGAACCTGGTGCGCGCGCGAGAGAACAATTACCTGGCGGCGGTGGCGCAGGCCGGCGGGCGCGCGGCAGTGGCGCACGTGGATCTATCGACCGGCGAATTCCGCGTGACGGAAGTGGAGCCGGCCGAGGTGGGCGGGGTGCTGGAACAGCTTGGCGCGCGCGAAGTGCTCTTCCCCGGGGAGTTGCCGTTGCTGGCGCAGGAGCGCACCAACCCGCGCTTCACGCGCACGGAGCTGGAAGAGTGGATCTTCACGGCCGATTACGCCGGCCGCACTTTGCGCGACCATTTCAAGCTGCTGACGCTGGATGGCTGCGGGTTGGCCAACCGGCCGGCTGCCACCGGCGCTGCCGGCGCCATCCTGCACTATCTGCGCGATACGCAGCGCGCCGCGCTCGACCACCTGGATCGCCCGACCTTCTACGATCGCGCCGATGCCATGGTGCTCGACGCCGTCACCGTCCGCAACCTGGAATTGATCGAACCGCTCTTCGCGGCCGACGCCGGAGGCCTGCAGCCCTTAGCCACGGTGCTCGCGGTGCTCGATCAAACGCTGACCGGAATGGGCGGGCGCCTGCTGCGGCAACGGCTGCTGCGGCCATCCATGGACCGCGCGGAAATCGAGGAGCGCCTGGACGCAACCGGCGAACTGTTGCAGCAGACCATTCTGCGCGCCGAACTGCGCAAGCGGCTCGGCGGCATCCTCGATCTGGAACGGCTGCTCGCCAAAATCACGCTCGGGTCGGCCGGCCCGCGCGACCTGCTGGCGCTGGGCCGCTCGCTCGAGAAGATTCCGGCGCTGAAACGATGCTTCGACACGCAGCAGGCCCTGCGGCTGCGCGCGATCCACGAACGTCTCGACGAACTGCCGGATGTCGCCAACCTGATTCTGGAAGCCATTTCGGACGAGCCGCCGCTGGCCATCGCCGATGGCGGCACCATCCGCGCCGGTTACCACGCCGAGCTTGACGAGCTGCGCGATCTCAGCCTGAACGGGCGCCAGTACATCGCGCAGATTGAAGCCCGCGAGCGCCAGCGCACGGGCATCCAATCCCTCAAGGTCCGCTTCAATAACGTATTCGGCTATTACATCGAGATCACGCGCGCCAACCTGCACCTGGCGCCGCCGGACTATGAACGCAAGCAGACCCTGGCCGGCGCCGAGCGCTACACCACACCCGAGCTGAAAGATTACGAGCACAAAGTACTGGACGCCGAAGAGAAGATTCTCACACTGGAAAAGGAGCTGTTCGCCGACGTCCGCAAGCGCGCCGCGGCCCAGGCGCAGCGGGTGCGCGCAACGGCCGCGGCTGTGGCCGAGCTCGACGTCACGGCTGGTCTGGCGCAAGTGGCCGCGGAAAACCGCTACCAGCGGCCGACATTTCCGGCCGACGGCCCGGACAACGGCGAAATGCGGATTCTGGCCGGCCGCCATCCCGTGATCGAACGCCTCACCGACCAGGAATCCGGCCACTTCATTCCGAACGATCTTTACCTCAACGATTCGACGAACCTGATCGCCATCATCACCGGGCCCAACATGGGCGGCAAATCCACCTATCTGCGGCAGGCCGCGCTGATCTCGATTCTGGCGCAGATGGGCTCGTTCGTGCCGGCCGAGGCCGCCAGCCTTCCCATCATCGACCGCATCTTCACGCGCATCGGCGCGTCGGACAATTTGTCGCGCGGCAGGTCCACCTTCATGGTGGAGATGACGGAGACGGCGGTGATCCTGAACACGGCCACGCCGCGCAGCTTCATCGTGCTCGACGAGATCGGCCGCGGAACCGCAACGTTCGACGGCCTGGCGCTGGCCTGGGCGGTGGTGGAACACATCCACACGCGCACGCGCGCCAAGACGCTCTTCGCGACCCACTACCATGAGCTCACGGAGCTCGCCGATCTGCTCGATGGCGTGCGCAACCTGAAAGTGTCGGTGAAAGAGGCCGGCGATCACATTATCTTCCTGCGCAAGGTGGACCCGGGCCGCGCCGACCGAAGCTACGGCATCGAAGTGGCGCGCCTGGCCGGCCTGCCGCTGAGCGTCATCGAGCGCGCGCGGGAAGTCTTGAAGCTGCACGAGCGCACCGAACACGCCGTCACCGAGGAGCTGGCCAAGACGGAAGAAGCCGGGCCGGTGCAGATCCAGCTCTTCGAACCGATGGGCTACGGAATCGCGGAACGGATTCGCAGCCTCAACATCGACCAGTTACGGCCCATCGAAGCGCTACAGCTTTTGAGCGAACTACAAAAGGAACTGAAGCGGCCATGAGGATCGCCGGAGTGATGAGCGGCACGTCGCTTGACGGCATCGACGTGGCCATCGTGGAAGTGCTGGGCCGGCGCATCCGCACCATCGGTTTTCTTTCGACACCTTACACCGAAGCCACGCGTGCCGCTATCCTCGCGGTCTCCGACGCGATCACACACACCTCCGCCATCTCGCGCCTCAATTTTCAACTGGGCGAACTCTACGCCCGCGCCGTGTTGCGTGCCGTGCGCCGCTTCGGGCCGGCGGATCTGATCGGATGTCACGGCCAGACGGTCTATCACGAAGGCGGCTCGAACACGCTGCAACTCGGCGAACCGGCCGTGTTGGCAGAACGCACGGGGCTGCCGGTGGTTTCGGGTTTCCGCGCGCGCGATATCGCCGCCGGAGGGCAGGGCGCGCCGCTGGTGCCGTACGTCGACTACCTGCTCTTCCACCATCGCACGCGCACACGCGTGGCGCTCAACATCGGCGGCATCGCCAACATCACGGTGATTCCGCCCGCCGCCGCGCCGGAGGATGTGGTGGCCTTTGACACCGGTCCCGGCAACATGGTGATCGACGCGCTGGCGCGCGACATGGGCCAGCCTTACGACCGCGGTGGAGAGATTGCGGCTTCCGGCCGCGTGGATAGCGCGCTGCTCGACAGGCTGCTGCGCGATCCTTACTACCGCCGGAAACCGCCGAAAAGCGCTGGCCGCGAACAATACGGAGCGGCGTTTGTAGCGCGGCTCAAAGCCATGGGCCTGCCGCTGCGCGATCTTATCTCAACGGCCACCGTGCTGACGGCCGCGACGATTGCGATGGCCATCGGCGACCGCAACGTCGACCTGATCGTTTCGGGTGGCGGCGTTCACAACTCACAGATCGTGGCGCACCTGGCCGGTTTCCTGCCCGCCGCTACGATTTCCACATCCACCGACCACGGCATCGACGCCGACGCCAAAGAAGCCATCGCGTTCGCTGTGCTGGCGCATGAAACATGGCGCCGGAGGCCGAGCAACCTGCCTTCAGCGACCGGGGCTAGGCGTGCAGTAGTGCTGGGGAGTATCACGCCGTAGACCCAACACGTTTATTGATTTTCCCTATGGCTGGACTATCAACAGTTGATAACTATTGTTACACGGTATACGGTGAAGTCATGAATGTCCACCTCGGATCTGTTCTCGATGAATTTGTGGCCGACCTGTTGAAGAGCGGTTACTACCAAACCCAAAGCGAAGTCTTGCGCGAAGGCCTGCGGCTGTTGAAAGAACGCGAAGAGATCAAGCGGCTACGAGGTGCCGAGTTGCGCAAAGAGATCGCCGCGGGCATCGAGCAAGCCGACCGCGGCCAATTCGTGGACGGCCCCGAGGCCTTTGCGAAGATACGGCAGCGCAGCGCCCAGCGGAAACGATCTAAGGGATGAAGCCGTTCATCCTCACTCCCCGCGCCGTGGGACAGACGATCGGTTTTTGTCGTCTGTCTCCCAGCCCCTGTCTCCCAGCCCGCGCTGGACCATCGCCACCGTTCTTTAGTTTCGACCAGGCCGGCCTTTACCGGGTTGTTCTCCACGTATTCGATCAGATCCCTTAGCTCCTCCGCAGACCGTACCCAGTGGTCGAATGACTCGTCTTGCCAGAGGGCCGTCCCCGTGCGTCCCAGAACCTGATTGGCCACTCGCCCAGTTCTCCCTTTGAGCCATCGCATGATGGTGGGCATGGCAGCATGTGGTTGGAAGATCGCGTGGACGTGATTGGCCATGACTACCCATGCGTGGAGTTGGTAGAACCCGCGCACCTTCTCGCCATACAGCAGAGCGTCTACCACCACCCGCGCGACTCGTGAATCCTGCAACCAGACAGGACCGGATGGCACCCGGTCGAGTTGCTCGTCGTGTTGCAGGAAGGAACGTGGGACAGACGATCGGTTTTTCGACCCTGTCAAGCCCGCCTGAACCGGGGGGAATCCGGCTAAACGCCACGTCACGAAGACGGGGGTTTCCTCCGGAATCCAGTGAGGGAGGTGTCTGCGGGTGAAGGGCATTGTGGTTTAGCGAAGGCGACAGACCACAAAAACCGATGGTCTGTCCCACTGCCTCTCAGTAGTGCGCTGACGCGAGCGAAGTTCTCAGAAATCCAGCGCCACCACTTCATGGTCCAGCACCGACGCCACCGTGAGCCGCACTTCCCCGCCGGTCTGTTGCACGCGCGGCGGCTGCCCGCTGACCTGCAACTGCACCCGCTTCAACTTGCGGCCTTCAGGCATAAGGATGGTGATGCGCTGCGCCGGCAGCGGGAGGAACTCCCGAAGCGGGCCCTTCATCATCATGGGATTTGTCAGGTTGACCAGGTGTACGGTTATCGATTCCTTTTGCCGCCACACCGTCACATCCAAGACGCCGGGGCCTTCCACGGTAACCTGGCGCGGTTCATTGGCGGCCCATTCCACGGCATTGCGCAGCAGCCTGCCATGGTCCGGCGCCAGCACTTCCCAGAATGTCCGGTCGATGTCCCACGGGAAATAGACCACGCGGCCCGCGCCGATTTCGCGCACGTAGACTTCGGGAATATCGGTCTTCGGCACGCGTGGGAAGACTTCTTCCATGGGCAGATCGGGGTACGACGGGATCAGCGTCAGCGGCGGATTCCGGTACTCCGGCGCGGCCTTGGTGTGAACGCGCGCGACGCCGTTGATGATGCGAGTGGTGTTCTCCAGACCGGCGAGAATCGGATGCCGCCGGCCGGTCTGCGGATCGGCCTCCAGGCGCAGGTAGGAATTCATCATGCGTTCTTCGAGTGAGCCATCGAAATGCGCGCCGAATAGATCGGCCAGGCCGAAATCGGCGCGCCGCACACCCCACTCGTTGTAAAGCGACGTCTCATGGGTGGCTACCAGGCTGCCGCCGCGGTTCACAAACTCGCGAATCTGGCGGCACTGATCGTCAGAAAACGCGGCGATGTTCGGCAGCACCAGCACTTTGAACGGCGCCAGGTGCGAGGCGTCCAGCAACCGGTCGTGGACCATTTCGAAGGGAATGCGCGCCTCGATCAGCGCCTGGTAATAACCCAGCGTGTGATCTTCCACTTTCTGATGCGCGCGCTCGCCACCATAGAACTGCGCAGTCTGCTGCGAATAGACCATCGCCACGCGAGCCAGCGGCGCCTGGTTGCGCAGATACCGCTCGTTGCGATAAAGCCAGCCGTACAGTTCTTCCACCACGGGGAGCCAGCGCCGATCGTAGAGCACGCCGCCGAACTTGGTGAACCAGGGCCGCAGCCCGTTGGCAACGCCGTCGAGCGCCCACAGGCGGATTTCCGGCGCGCTCTGCACGGAGTCCTTCCAACGATAGGCCTCTTCCACGCCCACGCTGAAGATCCCGCCGATGGGCTTGGGTCCCATGGCGGCGCGGTATTCCTTGGCGTTCTTGCCGGCGGTCCACGGCGGCGCCACGCCGCTGCGCGCCTGGCGGTCGGCAAACAGCACGGGCGCCAGCTCGCCGATGGTTTTCATGTCCAGCTCGCTCAAAGCACCGCCGCCGGCGTTGGCAATGAACCGGGCGTTGGGGTTAACGCCGCGGATGGTAGTGTCCATCACGCGCCAGAGCTCGAACAGGCGCTGCTGCTTCCATTCGATGTAGGCACGTCGCGCCGGGTCTTGCGGATTAAGCGTGCGCGGCAGATCGAACCCCGTTGCTTCATGGAAATTCCGGCGGCAGTGCTCGCAATAACACATCCCCGAGCCCGACCAGCGATTGCTGAAGACGCCGTCCACCTGGTATCGCGACACAATCTCGCGCGTCACTTCGGTCATGAAGTCGAAGTTGTACGGCCCCAGCCCGCAGGTGAGCCACAATTCCGGCATCGATCCGTGACGGCGCTTGCGGCCTTCGGCGTCGACAGCGATCCAATCGGGATGCGCGTCGCAGACATCCTGGTGAGCGGCGTGCGGGTCGGTGCGCGCCAGCACCGCCATGTTCAGCTTGCGGCAACCGGCCACCAGGTCGCCGAACGGGTCGGTGTCGCCCATCCATTGGCTGCGATAATGCAACGGGATTCTGGTGGGGTAGTAGGCGACGCAGCCGCCCGCGCTCAGGCAGGCCGCGTCGGAATGAGTGCGCGCGAAGTAATCCAGCCAGAAGTGCAGGTCATAGCGGCCGGGATCGTTTTCCACCAGCGTCAACTGCGCCCAACGCATGGGGCGGGCGAACCACGGCGCCGGTTCGGAGGCCGGCTGCACGCCGATGGCTTCATTTGCGGGCAGCGCCAGCGCCGAGCCGGCGAGGGCCGCGTTTCGCAAGAACTCCCGCCGGTCCCATGATTGATCCATCATTTTGTCTTCTCGGGCCAGCCCGGCGTCCAGCGGAAAACATTGCCGGTCAGGCTGGCGGCGAAGATATCGCCCAGAGGGGAAACGGTGAGCCAGTGGCCGGGGCTCTCCATCGACCCCAGAATCTTGCCGGTGGCCAGATCGACGCGCATGATCCGCCCGGAAAGCCATTCATACGCCGCGCCCTCGGTGGCGTCGCGGAAGGCCAGCACCCAGGCTTCGTCCTTGGGTGTGATGAACATGCTCAACGCGCAGCCCAGGTGGGTCCACTGCCGCAGAAATTTCCCCGACGCGTCGAAGATCTGGATGCGATTGTTGTCGCGGTCGCACACATAGACGCTGCCGGCGGAATCCACGGCGACCGAATGGGGGGTACTGAACTCGCCCGGACCCGCGCCGTGCTTGCCCCAGGCCGTTACGTACCGGCCTTCGCGCGAGAACTTCACCACGCGCGAATTCCCATAACCATCGGAGACGTAAGAATCGCCATTCCCGGCGAATGCGATGTCGGTGGGCTTGTTGAAAGTCTGGTCGTCCGCGCCGGGCTTGCCTTTGATTCCCAGCGTCAGGACCAGTTCGCCCTGCCTGGTGAACTTCATGACCTGATGGTCGGAGCTGTCGGTGATCCAGACATTGTCGGCGCTGTCGATGCGCAGGCCGTGAGGAGTTCCGAACAGGCCTTTGCCCCAGGAGCGCAGGTATTTGCCCTGGGGGTCGAAAACAATCAAAGGGTCGGCTGTTTTGCCCCGCTGGAACGCATATAGGTTGCCGGCGGAATCCGTCGCCACAGCCGACACGCGGCCGAACGTCCAGCCTTGCGGCATGCTTTCCGGCTCCAGGCCGAACCGGGGGGTGGCGCGATACTGCAACAACCCGCCTTCATGCGGGTACCACCCTTGCTGGGCAAACGCCGCAAAGGCGAAGAGCAGCGCGATCCATGCCAGCGGTTTATGCATTTTTCGAAATTCCTTCCGCGGTCCTGAGTTCAGAATATCGTGAACCCGCAGGCTCTGGTGGGAAGAGCCAGTAGCGCAGCCGGTTGGGTGAAATCCCCCAATCCTCGCCCAGCGGCTGCGGCTCCTGCTGGGAATTTCAACATTGATAGTGGGCTACTTAGCCCAGTCCCTCTGACTCTCGGCGTTTGGCCCCCGAAGTGCCTTTAGCCATCTCACTTATGTGCTTAGCCATTCCGGGTAAGGTCGTTGAAACCACCGACCTGGGCTTCAGCCGTATCGCCAAGGTCCAATTCGGCGGCATCACGCGTCAGGTCTCGCTCGACTTCGTCCCAGAAACGCAAATCGGCGACTACGTCCTGGTGCACGTGGGATTCGCCATCAGCCGCGTGTCTCCGGAGGAAGCCGAGCGCACCTACGAATTGCTGCGCCAAATCCAGGAAGCAGACGAAAGCGCGCCTGAGGAACGGCCGTGAAGTACCTGGACGAGTACCGGGACGCCGCTATCACCCACGCCCTGGCCGCGCGCATCCGCGCCCGGGTCACCAAGCCCTGGGTGCTGATGGAAATCTGCGGCGGGCAAACCCACACCCTGATGCGCTACGGCCTGCCGGACCTGCTGCCGCCCGAGGTCGAGCTGGTCCACGGTCCGGGGTGCCCGGTGTGCGTCGCGCCGCTCGAATTCGTTGATCGCGCGATCGAAATCGCCTCCCGGCCCGGCGTGATTTTCGTCTCTTACGGCGACATGCTGCGCGTGCCCGGCTCGCGGCAAGATCTGTTCCGGGTCCGCGCCGCCGGCGGCGACGTGCGCATCGCCTATTCGCCGCTGGAAGCCGTCAAACTGGCGCAGGAATATCCGACGCGCCAGGTGGTCTTCTTTGGAATCGGTTTTGAAACCACCGCGCCCGCCAACGCCATGGCGGTGTGGCACGCCAAGCGCCTGGGCCTGACCAATTTTTCGATGCTGGTGTCGCACGTGCTGGTGCCGCCGGCGGTAAGGCTGCTCCTGGGGTCGCCTGTGAATCGCGTGCAAGGCTTCATTGCGCCCGGCCACGTCTGCACGGTCATGGGCCACCGGGAGTACGAAGCGCTCAGCGCAGAATTCCACGTCCCCATCGTGATCGGCGGCTTCGAGCCGGTGGATCTGCTGGAAGCCATCGCCATGCTGGTGGATCAATTGGAGGACGGCCGGGCCCAGCTTGAGAACCAATACTCCCGCTCGGTCACGCACGAAGGAAATGTAGCCGCGCAGAAGCTGATGGAAGAGGTGTTTGAGATCACCGACCGCAAGTGGCGCGGCATCGGCATGATTCCGGCCAGCGGGCACCGTTTCCGCGAAGAGTACGCGGCCTACGATGCCGAACGGCTTTTCGGCGCGCAGGAAATCTGCGTGGAGGAGCCGGCCGAGTGCATCAGCGCGCTGGTGCTGCAGGGCCTGAAGAAGCCAGTGGATTGCACGGCCTTCGGGACGCGATGCACGCCCGAGCAACCGCTGGGCGCTCCCATGGTTTCGAGCGAAGGAGCCTGCGCCGCCTATTACGCCTACCGCCGCCACACGGCTCCGCACCGAACCCCCGAGGTTCCGGCATGAATTTCGTCTGCCCCGCGCCTATTGCCGTGAAGGATACGGTGCTGCTGGGGCACGGCAGCGGCGGCAAGCTCAGCGCGGAATTGCTGCGCGATATCTTCCTGCCGGCCTTCGCCAACCCCGTGCTTTCGCGCCTGGAAGACCAGGCCGTGCTGGAATTCGCCGGCGCCCGCCTGGCCTTCACCACCGATTCGTTCGTGGTCAAGC
>Ga0181530_10001520_pt1 | contig 29074 bp, 22 predicted proteins | sample PEATcosm2014_Bin_42_FD_119769 | JGI IMG/M metagenome (GOLD analysis project Ga0181530, IMG submission 119769) | Peatland microbial communities from MTU Mesocosm Facility, Houghton, MI, USA - PEATcosm2014_Bin10_60_metaG | ecosystem: Environmental > Terrestrial > Soil > Wetlands > Peat | place...
CAGGTGCTCTAGCACGAGCGGCCAGACATCTTGCGACAACTTCATACCGTGGGCGTTCGGAGCCAACATGATCGGCTTTTCGGGAGCGAGCTGACGGCAGAATTTCTGAAACTCGCGAAAGAATGTGATGACTTCCTGCCGATAGCGGTCTTTTGCCGTTTCCCCTTCATCGGGAATCAAGCTGCCATACGTTTCCTCGGAGACATACCAACCGTAGAACGAAGGATGGTGTCCATAGCGATGCCATAGCTCAGCGGCAACCTTCTTGTGCCAATCGAGAGAAGCGGCACTGAAATCAAACCAGGCATACATGCCGACACCGAGGAAGACATTCATATTCAACTGGTCAGCCTCGGACAAGATCGCTTCCAGCGCGTCGTGTGCGGTAACGTTGGCGCGACCCGGAAACAACTCGGATGGATAATAAGCAAGCCCTTTGTAGCCCGTCGCCGAGATGTTATTGCGACCGTAGTATTCCTGATTACGAAACGTCTCTTGTATGACTACGGTGTCCATGCCGATGTTGTGCATGCCCCGAATCTGATCGCGCCAGTCGTCTTCCGTCAGCTTGCGAATGGTCGCATTCCAGTAGCGGCCTTCTTCGTTGCTCCAATGCGCAATGCCCACCCACGCGCCATCAATCGTTCGTGTTGAGCGAATCTCAGAGGGCAGTACCTCCAAACTCCGAGTGGTACGGACTTGTCCAGTTTTGTTGGTTGCGACCAGAATGATCTGATGCCGGCCCGACCACTGTGCGGTGGAATGGCGATAATAGATTCCGGTATTGCTATGAGCCGGAATGCGCACGTCTTCGGCATGAAGCAGCGCATTGGGTGATTCGTGGTCGAGATAGAGCGCGACCTTATATGCTGCGTCGGAAGGGCTGTTGTTTTCGACCGCACCCCGAATATCAATGGTGATTTTGTCGGTGACGGGAGAAGGTGGGACGAGTTCCAATCGAACGTTCTGCTGCTGCGCTAAGGCACAAGATGAGGCAAAAATGATCAGCAAGAAAGCGAACCACCGGCACTGCGAGTTCATTGGTATTCTCCTTAATCGGATTTGTTAGGGCGTTCAGTCACCGACTCGTGCGGTTGGTGTTGTTCAACGAGAAGCTACTGCTGTCCGACAAACACCAGAGTGGCTGCACCCTGGACCCCTGCAAGGCGTCCCGCCTTAGCGGCCTCTACGCATGGTTGGCGCTTCGCTCCGAAGTGCAAGAGATTCCTTACCTGCTTGGCAACACAAGGAACGAATTGCTCCTGGCTTTCTACAAGTCCGCCGGAGACCAGTACCGCTTGCGGATCGAGGAGGTTGAATATGTTAGCAATTCCCTCTGCCAGGTAACTTGCTAGAGCCTTGTACGCTCCTACAGCCGCAGGAGAACCTGCGATTGCATATTGACTGATCTGAAAGGCAATCGCCGCATCATCAGCCGACGAACGATCGGGAATCGAACCACCGCGCTCCCGATATTCTCGTAATAACGCTGCTGTGGAGACATAAGCCTCAAGACAACCACATCTGCCGCAGTTGCAGGCAAGCCCACCCTGCCGAATAACGTGATGACCGATCGTTCCGGCAAATCCATGCTGACCCATAATTAGCTTTCGTCCAGAAACAATGCCTCCACCAACGCCGGTGCCGATCGTAATGGCGACAAAGTCAGACAAATTTCGCCCAACACCAAAATGCAGTTCCGCGAGCACAGCGGCATGGGCGTCATTCACAACCCAGGTTGGCAGACAGAATCGCTTCTCGAGAAAGTTGCCAAGTTCGAAACCGGCCCATCCGGGAAGATTGTCCGTCGCAGCAAAAACGGAGCCGTCAGCGGAATTGATTGCTCCTGCGCTGGCAATGCCGAGTCCTGAGGGCTGAATGTCCTGCTTGCGGGCTGCGCACAGTACATCCTGCACGGCCTTACAGAGATTCGTCGCGATGACATCGCGCCCACCTGTTGCATTGGTGGGAACCTGCGTTATCAGAGTCACTTTTCCATGAGAATCGACTAGGCCAGCCTTGATGGACGTTCCACCGATATCGACGCCAATTGCCGGGCCGACACTGACAGCCTGATCCATGGCCTGAACAAAACCTGCGGTGATTGTGCCCGGACGTGTGATGGCCGAGCCGACAATCACGCACCATGCTCCGAGAGAGACAGCCCGCCTGGCCTCTTCCGGCGAGGAAATGTGTCCTTCGGCAATTACAGGCACTTGCATCTGTCGAACCATCTCGGTCAGCAAGTGCCAATCGAAAGATTGGTGATTGGAAGTCTGTTCCGTGTATCCGTTCAGGGTCGTTCCGACCATGTCGGCCCCAGCGGCCGCGGCCGCCAGTGCCTCCTCCGAAGTGGCAACGTCGGCCATCACGGGCAAGTTGAGTTCGCGATGAATGCGCTCAATCACTACCCGCCAAGGTTCGCCATCCTCCCAAACACGATCGGTGCAATCCAGGGCGATGATCGACGCGCCCGCCGCGGCAAGCGCCGCCGCAGACCCGAAGTCAGGGGTGATATGAATGATTCCACCGTGATGCTTCTTCTGAATTCCAATGATCGGAACGTCAGAATCTCGTCGAATGGCTGCAATGTGCTCGGGGCTGTTGACGCGCAGGCCCGCCGCTCCCGCTTCCGTTACCGACCGCGCGATGCGACGGATGGTTTCGGCATCTTCCAGGGGGTCTCCGGGAGCGGCCTGGCACGACACCACCAGCTTGCCTTTCAGTTTCTCCAGGATCTCTGCCATGATCTTTGCCTGCCTCTCTCCGAACCTGCCCAGGCATCATAGTTATACCATTGTATGATTGTATAGACTATAATAATTATGCGGAATAATGATGGAGGCCGGTCCGGATTCGGAACTTGTTTCCGGCCGATGGCTGAGGCTTCCGGATCGTCGTTTTCGCCACGGCCCTCGCGGGCAGGAAGGATGAAAGGATGGGCGACATCGTGCTTGTTGGATCGCTGCTGGCGATCCTGTCCGGCCTCATGAATGGGAGCTTCACGCTGCCCATGCGGTTTCTGGGGCGATGGGAATGGGAAAACGTCTGGAGCATTTTCATCACCTCGTCGTGCCTGATCATGCCCGCGGCCATCATCACCGCGATCGCACCACGAAGCTGGGCAATCATTGCTCATGCCCCGGCCCATGCCGTCTGGATCGCGATTGCAACCGGATTCGCCTGGGGTTTCGGAGCCATCATGTTCGGACAGAGCGTGAGCGCCATCGGTATCTCGCTGGCCAACACGCTGGTGCTGGCCATCAGTTCCGCTCTGGGTGCGTTTCTGCCGATGCTGTTGCTGGCCCCCCAAAAGATATTCTCGCCGACCGGCAAGATGATCGTCGCCGGCGTGGCAATCGAACTTGTCGGGATCGCGCTGTGCGGCACAGCCGGACGGCAGCGCGAGCAAACGATCGGCGTTGGTGCCGAACGCGGCGATCTCGTGGGACGCGCTCGTCCCCTGGGCGTGGCGCTGCTGCTGGCGACGGGTGCGGGCGTGCTTTCGGCGGTTTTCAACATCGGGTTTGCTCTCGCGCAACCCATCGCCGCCTACGGGCGCGACCAGGGGCTCACTCAGTTTTCCAGCACGAATTTGATCTGGTGGCTCATGCTGGCCGCAGGTTCGGTCGCCAATCTTGTCTTCTGCGGGTATCTGCTGCTCAAGAACCGCAGCCTGGCGAAATTCCGGCAGCCGGGCCTGGTGCATCTTTTTTCCTTGTCAGTGCTGATGGCGCTCTTATGGGGCGGGAGCATCTTTGTTTATGGTGCGGCGGCGCCGCGGCTCGGCCCGCTCGGCACATCGATCGGCTGGCCGCTCAGCCTGGCCACGGGACTTCTCCTGGCCAATGCCATCGGAGTCGCCCTCGGTGAATGGCGGCGGGTTCCGGGCCGCACCAAAGGCCTGATGTATTCCGGTGTTGTAGTCTTGCTGGTCGCCATTGTTGTGCTGAGCCGGGCGAATTACTGAGCGACTGCAGTTGCGGAAGGGAGTCACTGCATGCACGAAACGAAGCACGCCGACAGGCAACGAACACAATCCATGATATCCGCGATGAAGCCGAGCTCGGCCACGCGCAAGTGGGAGTTCGAGCCGCTGGACAAGACGAGTTTCACTCCCATGTACTTCCAGATCCAGACGCAATTGCTCAAGTGGATCAAGGAAGGACAATTGCGAGCGGGCGACGCTCTGCCCAGTGAAGAAGAACTCAGCCGCGCGTGCGGCGTCAGCCGGATGACCGCCCGGCACGCTTTGCAGTCTCTGAAAAGCCAGGGTTTCGCTTCCCGTCACAAGGGGCAGGGCACTTTTGTCAGCCAGCCCAAGGTCGAAAAGGACATCACGCACCTGTGTGGTTTCACGGCCGAAATGCGAGCACTCGGCCTCGAGCCTTCTTCCCGCATTCTGAATGCTGAGACAGTTCCCGCTTCGGCGGAGGTGGCATCGCGTTTACGGGTTGAGGTGGCGTCGCCCGTGTTTCAACTGCGGCGTTTGCGCCTGGCCGACGGGCTGCCCGTGGCCGTCGAATCAGTCTGGCTTTCGCAAGAGCAATTCCCCGGAATCAGCAAGCTCGATTTCGCGTCGCTGTCGCTCTACCGGACACTCCGCGAGCGCTATGGCATCCGCGTGAGCCGAGCGGATGAGATTCTGGAAGCGCGCTCGGCCAGCAGGCAGGAAGCCGAGCTTTTGGAAGTTCCCCGCCGGTCGAGCGTGCTGGTCATCTCCCGCACTTTGTGGAGCATTGACGGAAAACCGGTCGAGACCGCCCATTCCGTCTATCGCGGGGACCGCTACCGGGCGGTGTTAGCCATTCCGGCCGCAGTAGTCGAGTAAGCCCCATTTTGCAACGCGGGCCCGGGATTATCGCCTTCCCCCCTGATTCCTAGGAGCGCTTGGTGCTAGTCGCCAGTCTCGGAGACGTCACCTGCACTAGAAGATACGCATGGTAGCGAATGCGGCGCTTCTGGGGGTGAAATACTGCTTGACAATATGTATAGACATATATACTAATAATGCGTTCGAGAAGACTAACGCTCAGGAAATACATCGGCTAAGCGCTAAATCGGGCCGAGATCATTCCTCGAACAGTTTCTGTCTTAGTTCCGAAAACCAAGATACTGCGGACATGCGACACAAGAGGCTTCCAATGACAATCATAGGCAGGTTCGTGAGTAGGGTGTTGTGGTTCGTTCTCCCGATGCTGTTGGTCGGGATGCTGCAGGCGCAAGTAGACAAGGCCACCATCACTGGTACGGTCTCCGATCAGTCCGGTGCGGTGATTGTCGGCGTGAAAGTAACCGCGACGAACACAGACACCGGAGTACGTTACACGAGCGAGAGCAATGAGGCTGGCATCTACCGGGTGCCTGCGCTGCCGATCGGAACGTACTCTGTGGACTTCGAAAAGAGTGACTTCAAGAAAGTGACGCGCAAAGGCTTGTCCCTGCAGATCGCGCAGGTGGCTGAAATCAATGTCCAGATGCAACCCGGAACAGTCTCGCAGGTCGTGGAGGTTACGACTTCCGCGGGCATGTTGGAAACTGAGACTTCCGATGTCGGCACGGACATGACTGCCAAGTCGATGGAAGACATGCCGTTGGATTTCAACGTCTCTGGCGTGGGGCGCGACATCACCGGCTTCATCTATTCGACTGTGCCGACCACCAACGGCGGAAACTGGGAAGGGCACATCGCCGGCTCGCAAAACATGTCGAAGAACGTGATGGTGGACGGCGTGGACTCCACTGCGGGGTTGCAAGGCTTCATTCAATCCGTTGGCACGGAAGCGGTGCAGGAAATGAATGTGCAAGTCAGCGGGATGACAGCAGAAGGAGCGGCAACCGGCGGCGGCACGGTATTGCTGGAAATGAAATCCGGCACGAACCAGCTCCACGGTAGCGGATTCTTTTTCTGGGAGAATGAGGCGCTGAACGCCAATACATGGGTGAACAACGCTTGGACCTGGACGTGCGGCCCAAACGACCCGGCCTGTCCATACCGACGGCCTAGAGACCGCTTCTCTTCCGGCGGAGGCAGTCTCGGTGGGCCAATCTGGAAGAACCATACCTTCTTGTTTGGCTCGTACGAGCGTTTCAAAAACAACCAGTTCTTATTTACTCCCGATAATGTTACGGAGCCAACCCAAGCCTACCTGAGCGGTGACTTTAGTGCCCTGCTACAGGGCCCACTCATGCTGAACAACAATCAGAACCAACTAGTGCAAGCGACAGATCTCTGCGGGCGCGGGATTAGTATTGGAGAAATATACAATCCCCTGAATCCGGTAGTGAGCGGCGGCAACACCTGCTATCAGCCGTTTCCCAATAACAAGATTACCTCGGGTCTCAGCCCCATCGCTGTGAGTATTGCGCAAAACGTGTACGCAAATGGCTACACTGCAGCAGCGGGCTCTAAGCCGTATTTGAATGCTGCCAACACTGGCGGCTATTCCGGAGTCACCAGCACGCACCTGGATCTGAAGCTGGACCACAACATTAATGACAAGCAGCGGATATCGCTGGGCTATAACGATTGGGACTTTGCTTCTCTTTCCGCCAGTGGGTTGTGGCAGACTGGAAGTACGACCGGCGGACCTCTGAACGGCGGCGACAACCAGCCGCAGCGTGACTGGGCGCTTCGCGTGCAGCACTTTTACACGCTTGGACCGAATCTGCTGAATGCAGCATCTGTGGGGTATACCCAGCACCGTGCGGGAGACAAACCGCCAGCGCCCTACGATCCGAGTAAAGTCGGAATCCAAGGGACGGACGGGTCTAACTTCCCCGATATCACCTTCGCGGATGTGCTCACCGCTTATGCCGAGCAAAACGTTGGGTCCGTGTATAACGACGCATACACTCCCTACAACTTCGTCATCACCGACAGCGTGTCGTGGACGCGCGGGCGACACAATTTCAAGTTCGGCGGCAACTTCGAGGCGCGCGGTATGAACAGGGATGATCAAGGAGGTGTTCGCCAGTACAATTTCACCAGTAATACTTACGCGCCGCCCGCAGGTTTGCTCCCCGACTCTTCCAGCCCAACCGGCTTTGATGCGACCACCCAAATCTCGTCCTATGTGGGTTTTGCCTTCGCCAACTTCATGCTCGGCCAGGTGGAGAACGCTTCCCAGAGCGTCACCTCGGCTGTGTATGGGCGCCGGAAGTCCTTTTCGCTGTATGTCTCCGACGATTACAAGGTCACCAGCCGCCTGACCCTTAATTTGGGTCTGCGCTGGGACGTCAACGCCAGGTTCAGTGAGAAGTACGGCCATTGGTCCAACTTCGACATTGCGGTGAATCGCGGACTCTGGGGTCCATACAATGGCGGCTGGGAGTGGGAAAATGCCAGCGGCACTCCTCCCTTCGAACGCAACCAGAACTTCCATCAGTTTGCGCCACAGTTGGGCGTGGCGTACCAGGCGATGCACAACCTGGTGCTGCGTGGCCACTACGGAATCACCTATTCGCCGCTCGCGATGACTCAGTGGAGCGGCGTTCCCGCCTACTATCCGCCGGGCTTCACCGCCGGAGCGTTCGGGGAAGAGGGAACCAACGTTGTAGTCAATAACAACAGTTTTGTGCCTGCGTTCTCCTGGGACACCGCACCAGGTACCTACCCAGGACAGGCTGTCTACCCGGATCGCGTTCCCACTCAAACAAATATGAGCGGCGGCGCTGCCTACGTTTGGCCCGATGCGCTGACCATGGGCAGGGTGCAGAACTGGAATGTCGGCGGTGAGTACGAACTCGGCAAGGGCGCTGTGGTTACTCTGAACTACATGGGTAACCGCGGCAGCAATCTGCACGATGGGAGCATCTGGCCGTATAACTATTCCACCCAAAGCGCCTATATGCAGCTATATAACACCGGTCAAGAAAACGCCTGGGTGCAAGATCAGGCCAGCGCTCAGGCAGCTGGCGTTCCTTATCCATATACTGGTTTTCAAGGATTCGCCTACGAAGCTATCAGCCCGTATCCGCAGATCGCCAGTCAGAACACAACAGGCAATACTAAGCTCTTTCTCGTGAACGCCGATATCGCGTCGAGCGCCTTCAACGCGATGATTGCTGAGGTCAAAACGAAGGGCGCTCACGGACTAACCATGGACCTCAACTACACGCTGTCCCGAACTACCGGAAATAGCCCTAACGGCGCGTACAACGATGCCATGGGAAGCGCAGCCACCGCGCAGGATCCGTATCTGGCCTACCACCTTACCGACCAGTTGCAAGCGTTCGACATAACCCATCAGGTCAAGGGCTATGTGCTCTATGATCTGCCGATCGGGATAGGGCAGCGCTGGAAGACGGATCGAGGCTGGCTGGACAATTACGCCCTGGGTGGCTGGACGATTGGCATGCAGTTGACCTACAACACCGGCATGCCCTTGGGAATCCCCATGGCCCCGGGGCAGTATAGCGGCTGGTCTGGAGTGTTTGCGGCGGTAAACCAGAGTCTTGGTGTGCGCAGCGGCACGTTCAAAGGGGTCAACCCAATTTGGGCTAACAATCCCTCCGGACCCGACCCAGGTAGCCTATATTTCAACCCCAACGTCTTTTCTCAACCTGCTAATGGTCAGTTCGGCAACTATAACTATGCCTATATGGGCTTTCTCAGGGGTTTCGGCAACAAAGACGAGGACCTGAACATTGCCAAACACTTCCACTTTGGCCCCTCGGAACGCTATTCGTTCAGTTTGCGTGCGCAGTTCTTCGATGTTTTCAACCGTCACACATGGAACCCCCCGAGTCTAGACATGACCAACCTGACGACATTCGGGCATGTGCTGGGCGCCAGCGGCAACCGTTATGGGCAGCTCAACGCCCGCTTTGAGTTTTAATGAGGCTGGGATAAACCATACGGGGCAGGCTCTATCGCCTGCCCTGAATTTTGCGTGCACTAGAAATCGTAGTAGAAGTCCGATTCGTGGTGGAAAGCAGGGAAGCAGGGTTCTCGACTTCACGGAATTGCCCGGACGGGAATTCCGCTTAAGCTGGAGAATGATAATACTGAGAGTTCGAGGGACGCTGCGATTTTTCCCACGGGCTGCGAGATCGTAATCAGGGGGAAAAAGGGAGGATATCATGACCGGCTGGCGATCGGGTGTTCTGCTTGTTGGAATGGCGTTGCTTTGTGCATGTGACGGGTCGTCGGGCGGCGGGGGGACGCAGAACCAGCAGCCACCGCAAACCCCCAACTATAAGCAGAACATCACACAGACATCGGCGTGGATGAGCACGCAGCAACTGTCCGACGGAGCGATCCTCAATACGTCCTCCGAGATTGAGCCTTACTTCGCAAATCTTGCGGCGATCGGCTGGCTGGTGGATTCCACTAAGTACACTCAGGTCGAAGCGTGGATGCAGTGGTACATTAACCATCTGAACTCGGACGGCACTATATACGACTACAACGTCAGCAATGGCACGGAGACGTCGACTGGCACTTATGATTCCGCCGACTCCTATGCGGCCACGTTCCTTTCGCTCGCCGAAGCTCTGTGGAGCACGGGAGATTCCGGCGCGCAGACCTTTATCCAGAACCTCGGCGAGTCCAACTTCACCTTGATCGCCAATGTCATTACGGGCCTGCAACAGTCGAACGGATTGGTATTCGCAATGTCCAGCTACCAGGTCGAGTATCTGATGGATAATTCGGAAGACTACCGGGGGCTGAGCGATTTCGCGACCCTGGCGATGCAAGCCTGGAACGACACCGCGACAACCACCGCGTATCAGACATACGCCACGAATATCCAGAATGGCATTCAGAACACGCTCTTCATTCCCGGGAGCGGGTTGTACTATACGTCTGCCGGCGCCGCTGCGCCGAATCTCAGCACCTGGTACCCGGATTCGGTGGCGCAGTTATGGCCCATTGTCAACGGAGTTATTTCGCCGACCAGCGCGCAGGCGCAGACCTTGTATAAGCAGTTCAACAACGCTTGGCACGGATGGCCGCAACTTTCTTTCAATTCGCAAGATAGCTTCCCGTGGTGTGTCGTCGGCTACGCGGGCTATTTGATGAACGACACCGACAACACCGAGGGGTACCTCGATTCGATACAGACCAAGTATGTGAATGCAACTCCGCCGTTCCCGTACCCGTTTTATGACGCAGAAGGCGGATGGTTCATGCGGACCAACGCTGGGATGGAAGCGCAGCACTGAAGCAATTCGACCTCAAAAAGCCTAATTCACGCGCCGCTTCTCTGCTGCTGTGTCACGACTTAGGTATTCGGCGTGCGTGACACACATCTGAGCCACATCCGGTTGTGGCTTCCAGTTGAAGAAATTTGAATGTAACCGCGAGCAGGGTCAAGCCATTCTCAGTGGCGATGCGGAGTAATTTGGCGCTCGGCGCCTCTTTTGCAGAAGAGAAACAGACAGATTCCGAATATCATTTCCGTTGCCCATCGATAACGGAAGGAGACACAGAACCCATGGAAGAGAAGATGCTTCAAGCATTGTCAAGAATGGGCATCATCGTCCTACTTGTTGTCAGTCAATTCGTGAGGCCGGCCTGCCTTGCGGAATCGAAAACGGAGGCTGCCCCGGTCTCGCAAGCTGGCGCGGAGATGAAGAATGATGCGCCCAGTGCGATGCGGCTCCCGCCAGTGCATCTGGACGGACAGTATTTCGTGCGCGACGGCAAGCGGTTTCTGCCGGTGGGAGCGCATTGGGTGCCAGCCAAAGCGGCGATGCAGTGGCCGGTACAGTGGGACCCAAAGGACATCGAAGCCGACTTCGCGAAGATGCACGAACTTGGCTACAACCTTGTGCGCTTCGACCTCATGTGGGCGTGGTTCGAGCCGCGTCCAGGAGACTACAATCCGGTTGCATTTCAGCAACTGGACTATCTGATCTCTCTGGCTCACAAGTATCAGATTTATCTGCATCCCTCGATGTTCATCGGCGGCGAGGTGGGTGAAGCATTCTGGGACGTTCCCTGGCGCATGGGGCGCAATCCGCAGGCCGATCCGGAAATGTTGCATCTGGAAACCAATCTCGCCGCCGAGTTCGGGCGGCGCTACGCCGACGAGAGCGCGATCATTGCCTGGGACCTCACCGATGAGCCTCCCTTCTGGATTGTGCAAGGACAGACTACTGATGCTATGGCCATCAATTGGACGCGGCTCATCGTCGGCGCCATTCGCCGCTACGACCATCTCCATCCCATCGTCGTCGGAACCAGCGGCGAGGAGATCGGCCACGGACCTTTTCGAGCTGACGACATCGCCGGCGAGGTGGATTTTTTCAGCGTGCACCCGTTCACTATCTACGACTCGGACCTCTTTCCTGACCCCATGCTGTCGGAGCGGGGAACCTATGGCGCAGCTTTTGAGATTGCCTTGTCGAATGGCGCAGGCCGTCCGGTGATGATCCACGAAATGGGCGGCTCTTCCGCGCAGTACTCGCCGGAGAGAATTGCCACCTACGATCGCCTGATGATTTATTCCGGGCTGGCGGCGGGCTCGATCGGAGTTGATCTCTGGTGTTATACCGACGCGTCGCCGGAACAGATTCACAAAGTGCCCTACTTGCGCACTCCGCAAGAAAACCGCTGGGGAATGACGACCTGGGATCGCCAGGATCGTCCTCTGGCAAGAGAATTCAAAAAGATCTCGCAACTGACGGGCAAGCTGGACCTGACAGGTGTCGCACCCGCCCCTGCCGATGCGGCGATCGTGATTCCGGATGAATGGGCGAAGCCCCACGGAGATTTTTCTCACCTGGGACTGACCGGTCCTGAAGTTACGCCTTATGTTTCACTCTTTGACGGCGATGCCGTGCCCGGGCAACCGCAGCCCAACGTGAGCAGCGAGAATCAGTGGCTCATGGGTTCTTCCCTCATCTCATTTATCCTCGCACACCGCTCGGGCATGAAAACCGACTTTCCCCGCGAGTATGGAGACTGGCAGAAGCGTCCTATGCTGCTTATGCCTTCTCCACTCACGAGCACGGGCAATGTTTTTCTTGCCCACGTCCACTCCGACTTTTACGGAAAGGCCAGGAAATATGTGGAAGGCGGTGGTTTTCTCTACGCTTCGGTTGCAGCCGATGCCGCCATCACCGATATGGAATCGCTGTTCGGCGCACGGCTGGCCGACACGGTAACAGTCTCCGAAGTCACACTGAAGGTGGTCGCGCCCTTCGGCACACTGAAGCCCGGCGATACTTTCCATTACACCGTGCCCGCGGCCAATCCTCGCTACTGGGGCTCTCTGCTGGAGGTAACCAGCGGAAAAGTCATCGCCGTGGATCAGGATGGGCGCCCGGCGCTGGTGGCGAACGTTCTCGGATCCGGAAAGACCCTGCTGTCTGCCTATCCCATCGAGGCTTATTTGGCGGCTGTACCGTCGGTTTTCGAAAAGCCCGAGAACACATATCGAATCTACGAAGCATTCCGTGAGTGGACTGGAGTGAAACCACTGTTCCACACCGATCAGCCTTCGGTGGAAGTCTCCGGGCTGAACGCCGATCATCGCGGTTATGCGGTCCTGGTGAATCACAGCGCACAGCGGTACCCGTTGACCGTGTTCACAACGCTGCCGGTGCGAGCCTTGAGCCGAATCACGCCCGAGGGATCACAACCGCTTCGGCTCGACGGCTCCAGTTGGAAGATGGATATCGAGCCTTATGACACGGTGATCGTCGAATGGAAATAGCCTGCGGCCCGAAAAGCAGCAAGGCCAAAGCGACAGGCTGCGAGGGGAGATCTCTGACGATGGTACGAAACAGAGCAGCTAGAGGACTCTTGATGCTTGCGGCGGTACTCTGGGGTTGCTGCATCACACCGCCGGCCATGAAGGCGCAGGCAGCTGCGGGCGACAGTGCGCATCAGGACCATGGTACGGCCGAATGGCCGCAGGCGTTGCGCATCGCGGATTTCATTCTTTCGCTGCAGAATGCCGCCGGTGCCATTCCTGATGAGCCGGGCGTGAACACCGTGAACGAAGACTCCAATATGGAGTACGCCCTGATCGCGCTCGGCGCGGCCTATGCCGCGACCAGGAATGCGCGCTACCGGGACGGTTTGGAGCGGGGCATCCAGTGGCTGGCAGCGCGTGAGGAGATGACGGACCCGCGCTGGAAGGGAAGCTGGTGGTATGTGTACTCGGCCAATTCCCCGTACCAGCCGATCCCGACTTCACCCGGTGCGGGCATCACGGACGTGCGCGGAGTAGACGCTACCTCAACCCTCTTCGTCTACCTCCTGTATCTGGATCAAAAACTGACCGGCAATGAAACGCTGGCAAAGACCTACGCTCTCAATGCCCAGGCAGCGTTGGATTTCGTCATCCATCACAATCTCGACCGAGATGGCCTCAGCCGGAGTTCATGGCAGCGGCATGCTTCCGATGGGCAATGGTATACGTATGCCTTCAAATACAGCGCCGATCAGGGAGACGTGTACCTCGGCATGCACGCAGGGGCGCTGCTATACCACGTTGACGAGTACGAACGCATCGCGCGCTTTCTCAGGGAATCAACGCAGCAGCGGCTTTTTGCGAAAGCCCATGGGCGCTACGGATTAGGCATCAATGAAAAAGGAGCTTTCGATCCGGCGCCCTATGTCTTTGCCCAGGGCTATCTCGCATGGATGTGGGGAGATACTGCGGAGAATCGTCAAGCGCTGGCCTGGTTGCGCTTAAAGGTGCGCAGTGACGGGGCCCTGGTCGAAGCCAAGGGCAAACCTGCCGAGAGCCTGAGTGTCGCCATGCTGGGCATGGCCGCCGCTGCGCTCCGACAACCGCAACCATCGCAATCGTTGCGATGGCTGGTGACCAAGCCATTCGACCCAGCGACGGGAGGCGTCCACGACACGGCAGATCCCAAGACCCCTGAGTACAACAACGTCGCGGGTTTCTGCGCCATCGCTCTGCTCGGATTTCTCCCGTTCGATTAGGCGTGTAGCACCGGTCGATTCGTGATGAAGCAACGCGTCCGTAGGATTTCAGTTCGACTACAGAATGAAATCAGAGAAATGGAGACTTCCAGATGGCTGGAATGAAAAGCGGTTTCCTCGCAATGTGGATTGCGTGCCTGTTGTCGTTTTCTGCGCTTTCCTGGGGGCAGACGTCCGTCTGGAACTGCATGTCCCTTTCATGTGTGACCAGCGTCACTGCGGAGGCGTTAGGGGAAGCACATAATTCGCCTGCTTTCGGCCCGAGCCCAACATCATGGAAGGAGAGACAAGCCATGAAGGGAGGGACGGTTGTAGAGAGTATTGAGCGCGTTATCGCGGAACATCCTTTCTTTGCGGGCGTAGATCAAGCCCTTCTCACCCAAATCGTTGACAGTGCTTCCCACGTGAAGTTCGATGCCGGCACTTACATCTTCAAGGAGGGCGACCAAGCCAACGCATTCTATTTGATTTGCGATGGCAGGGTGGCACTCGAGATCGTCGCGCCGGGACACAAACCAATCATTGTAGACACTCTGGAGGGCGGGGATACGCTGGGTTGGTCGTGGCTGCTATCTCCGTTTCACTGGAAATTCAGCGCGCATGCGAAGACCGGCGTGCGAGCCATTGCACTGGACGCAAAATCTCTACGAGCCAAGTGCGACGAGAACCGCAATCTGGGTTACGAGGTATTGAATCGCCTGGCACTTATTATTGAGCGGCGGCTGGAAGCCACACGGTTCCAGTTGCTGGATGTCTACGGAGGCCGAGTATCGGCCTGAGAATACCAAGCGTGGAAGATGTCCAGAGGCAGGCTTTGGCCATGGAGTCTCCCAGAATTGAGGCAGGGCAGGTCAAGAACCATGAGAGCGGCGCACATGCCAGCCAGCGACTGCTCCGGCAAAACGAATGGTGTGACACGCGGATGCGACAAAGAACATCCTCGCATGAAGAACACCTCTCTTACCTAAAATCCCATCACAACAGTTCAGCAGCCTGTGGCTGAGCGCGGAAGACGAGAGGACTTGTCATGTTGGCCGTCCCAACTGCATGTCCATTTTGCTCCTGTGGCTGCGGATTCCATCTCCTAGCGAGGGAAGGACAACTGTCTGGTGTCGCACCGAGCCAGACTCATCCAGTGTCCGGGGGCCAGCTCTGCGCACGAGGTTGGAGCGCGCATGAGGCGGCCTTGTGGGGCGACCGACTGCGACAACCACTGCTCCAGCGCGACGGGAAGCAAGAGTCCGTTTCGTGGGATGAGGCTCTTGACTACGTTGCTGTGCGACTGAAGCAGTTGCTGGCTGCTGGTAAGCCCGTCGGAGTTCTGGGTTCTGCAAGAGCAACCAATGAAGAGAACTACCTGGCGGGCAAGTTTGCCAGGGTCGGCCTCCGAACCAACAACCTCGAGTTTTCCTATTATTCCGTCTGTGCCCCGCTGCTGGCAGGCGTGGAAGAAGTATGCGGCACGTCTGCAGCTTCTCTCCGCCTCACTGACATTGCATCCAGCCAGGTCATCCTGCTTATCGAAGGTGACCTGGCTGAGACGCACCCACGAGCGGCTGGATCGGTTCTGCGGGCGGTAGAGAATGGTGCCCACCTTATCACTATTGGCTGCCGGGAGACGCAGTTGGCCCGCGTGTCCTCACTCCACCTGCAGACCACACCGGGAAGTGAAGATGTGGTGATCAATGGCCTTCTGGATGCGATTGCTGACTTACAACGAAGTCGGCTCTCCGTTTCAGTCGGAAATAATGCGTGCCTTCAAGACCCGGAGACAGGCAAGGAGACGGCAGCGCTTTGCCAGGCGGCCGAGTGGATTACGCGCGCCGAGCGAGCGGCATTCCTGATTCCAGCCAGCTGCGGACAGGGTGATCAACCGCGAAAAATCGCCGCCGCTGTTGCGACGCTGGCCGCGGCCACCGGCCATTGGAACAACCCCGGCTCCGGAGTTTTGCCACTCTTAGCCCGGAGTAACGCCCGAGGGGCTTGTGATATGGCGGTCGTACACGATCGCTTGCCCGGTTACGAGCGCCTCGAGGATTCACGGTCTCGACAACGCCTTGAGAACCTCTGGGGCAAGAAATTGCCGTCCGCCCAAGGATGGGACGCAGAGACACTTTTGCAATCGGTCAGCGGATTGGTCGTCGTGGCGGATGATCCGCCATCCGTCGTCCCGATAGGGCAAGAGGCGATGACTGCATTGGGAAGGCTGGAATTCCTGGTCGTCCTGGATGCCTTTGCTACTCCTACAGCACGCATAGCCCACGCGTTGCTTCCGATTTCGAGTTTTGCTGAAACCGAAGGTACGTTCACCAATATGGAGGGCCGGGTCCAGAAGCTTCGGCCGGCGACCAATCCCCCAGGAGAAGCGAGACATGGCTGGCAGGTGTTGGCTGAGTTATGTGTCAGGTTCGACGCTGCTGCCTCCTACGATTCAGCCGCTGACGTACTTCGCGAGATCGGCCAGGCGGCACCTCAATATGCGGGGATCGAACGGCACCTCGCGGCGGACGGATGGAGCGGAGTGCTGCTTCAGAATCCTGGCAACGGGAAGTCAGGAGCACATCCTGCAAGCACCACGAGGGCCGAATCGCAGACATCAGCTGAGCGTCCCTTCTTGCTGGCCCGTGATCCTGCTTTTGATTGGGGTAGTGACCCGTTGGTTTCCTTCTCGCCTACCTTAAGCCGTGACTATCGGGCGCAGCGAAAGGCGTTTCCCAGCGGCTTTGTTGAAATAGGGAAGAACGACGCAGACGCGCTCGCACTCAGAACCGGACGCCAAGTGAAGCTGACGTCTATGGATGGCGAGGCAGTAGTTCCCGTTCTAGTTACCAAGGATTTGCAGCCGGGGCTGCTGCTTGTGCCGTACGCGTTTCGCGATCGTGTCTCCAACGTATTGCGCAATGACAGCGTTGCGGCAGTGAGAATTGAGCGCGTGTAAGAAAGTGTTCATGGCCTTCGCACTAGAAAAGAAAGCGGTAGCGGGATGGCTTGAACGGTTGCTGAAGTTGGGAGAGGTAATCGCTCCCACCCGTAGTCCGACTGGAGACGTCCTGTTCTCAAACATCCGTTCTGGCAGCGACGTGGCGTGGGATCTCCCCAATCCTCTTCATCCACCGAAAGAATTTGTTCTACCACAAACTGATCCGCTGGTTCAGATCAAAGGCAACGGCCAACACCACGAGGTTGAGGCAATTCATGACAGCCGCCGCCGCTTTCTTGTGAACGCACGCAGCTGCGATGTCAAAGGAATCGCATTCCTGAGTCGCATGCACGAGATGGAACCGGCGGACGCTTCGTATCTTCGGCGCTCCAACAATCTCACGATCATCAGCGTGGCATGTCCAACTCCGTGTCCATCGGGCTTCTGCATCTGCACAGACTCGGGGCCATTCTTGAACGACAGTTATGACGCCCAACTGACTGATCTCGGTGAGAGTTATCTCGTCGAAGTGGGCAGCGCAAAGGGTGAAGCCGCGGTAGCGGAAGGGCAGGGTCTCTTTCGAAGGGCCAGCGACGACGAGGTGTCTCAGCGGAAAAGACTTGAGGAAACAGCAAAACGACATTTTGGGGATGAGACCTGCCATTTCGGGGCGGCCATGAGGCGCATTTCCACGGGCCGCGTGCCCGACGCTTTGTGGGAAAAGATGAGCGACTGGTGCCTGGAATGCGGCGGTTGCAACGTGATTTGTCCCACCTGTTACTGCTTCAGCGTAAAGGACCTCGCTCGTGATGGCGCGTGGGTTCGCTGCCGGTTGCGGGACTCCTGCCAGTACGCAGCTTTCACACTCGAAGCCTCGGGTCACAATCCGCGGCCAGAAAAGAAGGACCGGATGAAGCGACGCTTCTTCCATAAGGTAAGCGCGCAGTATTACACGCGGGATGGCGCGGTTGGGTGCGTCGGATGCGGGCGGTGCGTTCAGGTGTGTTTGGGCGCCACGCATATGCCGGCCGTTGTTGCCGCCATCCGGAAAGGAAGCTGGCATGAATGACGTGTTCCTTCCCGATCTCGCGCGCCTAACCGACCTCTGCGACGAGACTCCCGACACCAGGACTTTCCGCTTACACTTCCGCGATTCGAGCAAGGGGAAGGGGTTCCGTTTTCTGCCCGGCCAGTTCATCGAACTGTCGGTTTTTGGTTACGGAGAGGCTCCCTTCTGCATCGCGTCCAGTCCGACTAGACCCGACGCGCTGGAAACAACTGTGCGCCGCACCGGTCAATTAACCGACGCACTCCACAAGCTGGGAGACGGCGACGAAGTGGGGGTTCGAGGACCATTCGGCAATGGATTCGATGTGGCAGCGGCCGAAGGGAAGGACTTGCTGTTTATAGCCGGCGGGATTGGACTGCCACCGCTCCGCAGCTTGATTTGGAATGTCCTCGACGAGCGCTCCCGGTTTGGCAGGGTGACCATCCTGTACGGCGCTCGGACGCCCGCCGACTTGGTCTATAAGCGCGAACTCGAGGAGTGGCGAACGCGTTCGGATGTCGAGTTTCACGTAACTGTGGATTCGGCCCAGCCGGGCTGGACTGGGCCGGTGGGTGTGGTCCCAACTCTGTTCAAGAAGGTCGAGCTTCATCCCGAGACTTCTCTTGCCTACGTCTGTGGCCCACCCATCATGATCAAGATTGTGGTTCAGGATCTTGTGGCAATTGGATTCAAGGAAGAAGCCATCATTTCGACCCTTGAACGCATGATGCAGTGTGGCATTGGAAAGTGCAATCACTGTGCCATCGGCCATCGCTACGTATGCCGCGACGGGCCAGTTTTCAACTACGGTCAGATCAAGGAATTGGTCGACTAGAGGAACGCCTTGGCTGAGACGTGCTTCCGCGCAAGCCGACGATATGAACTTACCAGAAGAGCTTTGCCGTAGGGTACAAGGCAAGGTCGTCGTGATGGGCATCGGGAACCCCTGCCGGGGCGACGACGCGGCCGGGAGTTGCGTGGCCCAACAGATCTGCAGCGCACCGGGTGTGCACATCATCGACGCCCGGGACGTGCCAGAGAACTATCTTTGCCACGTGGCAGATCAGCAGCCTGACACGGTTGTGCTGATTGATTGCGTCGACTTGAAATCCGCACCCGGCTCCGTGGCGCTTCTCGAGAAAGATGCGACGATGGCTTACTGGCCGAGCACACACCGTGTGCCGATGGGCCTGATCGTGAATTACCTTGAACGAACGACCCATGCCCGCATCCTTCTGATCGGGATTCAGCCGCACCAAACCGACTTCCTCCAACCAATCAGCGCCGACGTGCTTTCCAGTGTTGAGGTGGTTGCCCGCGTGTTGAACGAAATCTTCGAAAGCCGGAGAATCTCGGCCAGCGAGCAATGCGCGAACCCGCTCAGGGGAGAAATGCCCGCATGATCGGCTTGGTCGCGCTCCTCATGTTGATTTTGCCGGTCGCAGGAGCCCTCCTGTCTGTGCTGTTGAAAAGGCGCGCTCGTCCCGCTGCCCTGGTGACGACGGCGGCAGCAGCCGCTCTGGCCATAGGGCTCACCGTTTCCACCTACGGTACTTCGTACAGCAGAATGCTGTGGCACATTCCCTGGCTGCGCGGCATCGTGGATGTACCAGTCTTGGGTTTCCTGATCGATCCGTTAACTTCCGTGATGTTGCTCGTCGCCGTGCCCATCGGATTGCTAACCGTCCTGTTTTCGACCGCATATCTTACGGACAAGAACAAGGAGCATCCGGTAGGGAGCGAGAATTACGGACGATACTACTTCTGGTTGCTGCTGTTCATTGCCAGCATGGTGGGGCTGGTAGTATCGCCGAATCTCCTGCAACTCTTCATCTTCTGGGAACTTACTACGCTGTGTTCGTGGGCTCTCATCTCTTTCTATCAAAACGAGCGCAGCCTGCGGGCGGGATTCAAAGCCATATTGATGACCCATGCGGGCAGTGCCTTTTTTCTGCTGGCAATCTTGATTCTGTTTGCGCGCACGAGTTCGTTCGAGTTTTCGGCCCTCGGCTTGCTGCCCGATGGTCTGAGGTCAGGGGTATTTATCTTGCTTCTGATCGCGGCCTGGGCCAAGGCGGCGCAGGTTCCTCTGCATACCTGGCTGCCGGACGCTATGGAAGCACCGACCCCGATCAGCGCTTACCTGCACGCCGCAGCGATGGTCAAAGCCGGCGTTTACCTGATGGCGCGGACGATGAGCGGAGGTTGGGGAATTTCCCCAAAGGCCTGCTTGCTCATGGCCGGAATGGCACTGCTCACGATTTTGGTCGCCCTCTCTTTTTACTTCGTGCAGGATGACCTGAAACGACTGCTGGCCTATTCGACCATCGCGCATCTGGGCTATGTGCTGCTCGGTGTCGCGATTGGCGGGTTGGGATCACCGCTGGGGCTTCGCGGCGGAGTGCTGCACATCATCTGTCACGCATATAGCAAAGCGACGCTGTTCTTCTGCGTGGGCACGATTGCCTACGTCACCGGGACTCGCAGCATATCGTCGCTGCGAGGCTTGGGCAGGAGTATGCCGCTCACGGCTACGGCATTTTTCATTGGCGTTCTGAGCGTCACCGGCGTCCCGCCTCTGGCCTGCTTCTGGAGCAAGTTCATGATCCTTGCGGGTGCCATGCGCCTTCCCGGCCCCATAGGACCGCTGATCGTGACTCTCGTCCTTTGCGAGACTCTGATCTCGTTCGGCTGGATGCTTTACATCGCACAAAAAGTCTTCCTGGGTACGCCCTTGACGGTGGTTGAGGTCCCGGCCGATCCGCCTTTGGCTATGAATATCACTTTGATTGTCCTGATGATCGGTTGTGTAGCTGTCCCGTTCGTGGGCATGCCCTTGGTGCAGTTAATAGGGAAATAAGATGACGAACGCAGTTCGCAACGTCGAAGCAAGCCTTGCGATTCTCATCGCGGGATCGCTGGTCAGCCTGCTCTTTGCCCGCAGCCGGAAGCTCTGCGGCTGGATCAGTTTCGCCTTCGTCTGTGTCTCTTCGCTGTTTACGGGTTTCGCGGTCGTGGCAGCGTTCACCGCAGCTCCGGCTGAACATACGATCCTGTCGTTACCCGAGCTGGGCTCTCGTTTCTCCTTACGGATTGATCCGCTCAGCGCTATTTTCCTGGCGATTGTTGCCGTGATTGCTCTCCTCAGCACTCTGTACTCAATCCGCTACATGGAACACTACGCCCACGATAACGTCGCGAAGTTCTTCCCGATTCTTCTGCTCTCGATCGCCAGCATGACAGGCGTTCTGGCATGTACGGACTTCTTGTTCTTCCTCATCTTCTGGGAGTCGATGACGCTGACTTCCTACTTCCTGGTGACATTCGAGAGTGAGAACGCGGCCAGCCAACGGGCCGGCCTGAAATACTTCATCATTACGCACGGCGCCACGCTTTGTATGGTGGCAGCGGTACTGCTCCTCTGGAGAACATCTGGCTCGTTTGCTTTTGATGCTGCCCGGCAAACCCTGTCCGAGATGTTAGCCACTCGGCCGGCCCTGGGCCATGCCATCATCTTTCTCTTCTTCCTTGGATTCGCCACAAAAGCAGGAATCTTGCCCATGGGTGATTGGCTTCCGGATGCGCATCCGGTTGCGCCTTCCGGCATGAGCGCGACGCTCTCCGGTGCACTCGTCAAACTTGGAATTTATGGACTGGTTCGTGTCTTCTGCTCTTTTCTGGCTGTCTCCCCGTCGCTCAAGGTGTGGGGAATTATTCTGGCGCTCGCAGGCACAGTCTCCCTCTTTGTAGGGACGTTGACGGCCTTGCGTCAGACCGACACCAAGCGGCTGATGGCCTTCCACACTATCGGCCAGATCGGCTACATCTGTCTCGGTTTGGGAGTGGGGATCTACTGTCTCGGCCCGTACCCGGCGCTCGCTACCATTGCGCTCGCGGGTGCGATTCTGCATGCCGTGAACCACGCCTGCTTCAAGTCTTGCCTGTTTCTAGGCGCAGGATCGGTGCTCTACCGGACCGGCAAGCGCGACATGGACCAACTGGGCGGCTTGGCGCGTTTCATGCCCTTCACCACGGGCACTACGACTATAGCTTCACTGAGTATCGCAGGCGTACCGCCGCTCAACGGATTTACCAGCAAGTGGCTGATCGTCGCCGGTTGCCTGTTGGCCGGAATGCGCTTCCCTTTGTTCCTGCTGTTAGGCCTCATAGCACTATTCATTTCACTCGCTACCCTTGCTTCCTTCCTTAAGGTGCTTGCTTCCGTCTTCCTCGGCAAAACAGATGAGGAAAGCGGGATCGCGGAAGTTCCAATCTCCATGATCGTGCCGCAGGTAACGCTGGCGTCCCTGTGCGTTCTGTTGGGCGTCTTCCCGCAACTTGTGTTGCGTTTCGTCGACCATGCGATCGAGATAGCTACTGGCATACCTCTGGCGGGCATCCAGGCAAGCGGGATGTGGAGCGGTCTCCGGTTGATAGACGGGTCGCCGGTAGGATTCTGGTCGCCTCTCGCTGTTGTGGCGGCATTGGGGGTTCTGGCAGCGCTCTGCTTTGCGATTCAACGCGCGGGCCGGGCACAGACCAGGTCGGTGCCCGTCTGGTACTGCGGAGAAGAGCACTCCCCAGCAAGCGTTCGCTACCCGGCCAGCAGCCTTTATCTCCCTTTCAAGCACGCTCTGCCGGAAATCTACCCCAGCGGGAAAGTTCATGTGCCGAGATTCCCGGCTTTTCTTCGCCGTGTGCTGGATTTCGACCAATGGCTGTACACGCCGACCATCAAGGCGGTTGACCGAACCGCCGACCGCATCAGCAGAACACACGTCGGAATCCCGCAGATCTATCTTCTGTGGATTGTGATTGGAGCCATCGCAGTGACGGCAATCTTGCTTTGGGTGAGGAGTTGAAGGAGATGGGCATGAGCACCGTAGATTTCGCGACCGTTACGCGGGTCAAGGAGGCAGTCGCGGCACACTGCAACGGCGATCTCCTGTCAGCGACCCAGCCACACCCCGATACTCTGCGATTCGCGATCAAGAAAACGGCTGTGCGAGCCGTCGTCGCGGCGCTGGTCGGAGATTTGCAAGCCCGTTTCATGATCTCAGTGGGAACTGACAAAAGGTCACTCACCGGAGATTTCGCGATCTCGCATCTGTTTTCGCTCGACCGCGAGCACCTTTATGTACTTGTCGAATCTCCCGTATCGGAGCAAGACCCGAAGATCGAGTCCATCACCGAGGTCATTCCGGGAGCCAATTGGGCAGAGCGGGAATTCCGGGACGCTATTGGCGTTCGTCCTGAAGGACACCCCGATCCGCGCCGCCTCCTCCTGGCAGACGACTGGCCGGAAGGCATGTATCCCCTGCGAAAGGATTTTCCCTACAACTATCAGCCTCCTCGTGCCGAAAATGTGCGCCCACAAATGCTCGAACCACCAAGAGGGGCAAGTGTGGTGCCGATCGGGCCCTTCTTTCCGGTTCTGGAGGAACCCGCCTACTGGCGCATGTTCGTCGAGGGGGAGACGATTGTGGGCTGCGACCTCCGCATTTTCTACAACCATCGCGGCATTGAAAAGCTCGGCGATACGGTTTTGACCTACAACGAGATTCCGTATCTGGCGGAGAGAATATGCGGGATTTGCGGTTTCATTCACTCCACCTGCTATTGCCAGGCCGTGGAGAAAGCTGCCGGCATCGAAGTGCCGCGCCGGGCGCGATATATCCGCACTCTCATGCTGGAACTGGAACGCATTCACTCACACCTGCTCTGGCTGGGCATCGCGGGACACATCATCGGTTTTGACACCGTTCTGATGCAGACCTGGAGAATTCGCGAGCCGGTAATGTGGTTTTGTGAAGAGATTTCCGGGAACCGCAAGACGTACGGAATGAACACGGTCGGTGGTTTGCGGCGCGATCTCCCGGATCAGATCAAGCCCAAGCTCCTTGAGATCCTTGCCGGCGTGGAAAAAGAGTCCGTTGCGGTTCGCAATGCAATTGTCGGCGACACGACATTGCAAGCCAGAACCAAAGGCGTTGGGAGTTTGACCAACGAATGGGCAAAGAAGGTCTGTGTCGTCGGCCCGCCCGCCCGGGCGTCCGGTGTACCGATCGATGCGCGGATCGATCATCCCTACGCAGCCTATGACGAACTGCCCCCACGAATTGCAACCGAGGAGGCGGGTGATACATGGGCGCGGGTGCTGGTGCGGGTCGCCGAGTTGCTGGATTCCATTCGACTGGTTCGCGAGGCGCTCGCAGCCATGCCTGAGGGTCCTGTCTGCGCGGAAATCAAAGAAGAGATACCGGCAGATCGGGTCGGAGTGTCGGTGGTGGAGGCGCCGCGAGGCGAGGCGGTTCACATGGTGCTGACTGGCGGTAATAACCGGCCCCTTCGCTGGAGGGTACGCGCCCCAACCTACCCGAATCTCCAGGCTATGCCGGCCATGGTCGCGGGCGCCAACATCGCGGACGTGCCGATTACGCTAGGCAGTCTCGATCCTTGCTTCTCGTGTACAGAGCGGCTCGAGACCGTTGATCGCAAGACCAGCAAAGTCCGGATTTATTCTCACGCCGAGCTTCTGGAATTATCCAGAAAGGCGCGCAGCGGAGGAGCGCGATGACGACCTGGCTCATCACAATACTCCTGCCCTGTTTGCTGAACGTAGCCGCCGCTTTGCTGCTGGCGCCCCTTTGTGAAGGCCTCATGCGCAAGCTGCGTGCCGCGCTCCACTCTCGAATCGGACCACCCATCACGCAGCCCTATTGGGATCTTCTGAAGCTGCTGGGCAAGGAGGACCTCAGGAGCACGGGCGGGGCCGTGTATGCGGCGATGCCGGCAATCACGCTGGGTTCGGTGCTGCTTCTCGCGGCGCTGGTTCCCATGGGAGCCTCGGCGCCGCTGGCCTTCGCGGGTGATTTTATTGTGATGCTTTATGTCTCGACTATGAGCGCCGTGCTGATCATGCTGGTAGGTTTCGCCAGCGCCAGCCCGTACGCCTCGATTGGGAGCTCTCGCGAAATGATGATGCTCCTATCGGTCGAGCCCATCCTGGCCATTGCTCTTTGCGTAGGCGCATTCAAGGCCAAGACCTTGGCCCTGGGCGGCATTGTTAGTTGGCAAGTGCAGAACGGACCGAGCATCAGCATGGCGATTGCGGGCGTGGCGTTCTTGCTGGCTCTTCAGGCGGTGGCTGGCAAGTTGCCCTTCGACATTGCCGAAGCTGACCAGGAAATCATGGGAGGTTCGCTGGTCGAGCAAAGCGGCCCCCGCCTGGCTCTATTCCGATGGGCGATGTGGGTCAAGCAATTTGTGCTCGCCTTTTTGTTGGTGGAAGTTTTCTTCCCCTGGCCGTACTTTGCTGCCCCCGTGGCGGACTTGGCAGCGACGGTCGTGAAGGTGCTCGTCGTTCTAACCCTGGTGGCAGTCGTTGATGTGGTAAATCCGAGGCTCCGCATTGATCAGGCCATGGGCTATTTCATGCGGGTCGGAGTTTCGTCCCTGGCTGCGCTCGCTTTTGCGGTGATTGGAAAGTAGCGGGAGGTTAAGGTGTTTCTCAGCAAGCTGCGGGAAGCGTGGATCTGCTTGAAGGCGGGGCGTGTCACCCTCGGCTATCCTTTTGCGCCCCACGAACCGAAACCCGGGTTTCGCGGCAAGATCACGATCGACGCCGATTTGTGTTTCGGATGCGGCGGCTGTGCCAACGTCTGCCCGGCCAACGTGATTGTCTTGTCCGATCGACAGCAACTCATGAGAACGATTGAGTTTTACTGGCGCCGGTGTACATATTGCGGCAGGTGCGAGGAAGTCTGCCCGGAGAAGGCCATCCGTCTCAGTCAGCAATTCGAGACTGCCACCAATGCCCCCCAGGACATGTATATGCGCCTGGAGGTTTTCATGGGGCCTTGTCAGCGCTGCGGCAGGTGCTTCCCACCTCCGACCGTGCTCGACCGGATGATGACGCCTGGTTTCAGAGAGGGCTTGCGGGGAGGAAATGCATGAACCCGGCAGGACTGCATACCGACTTGATCGAGACCCTGAGCCTAACCTTGGTGATTACGTCGGTGGCGGCGGTGGAGATGAGGAGGCTCAAGTTCTCGATCATCGCCTACCTCTGCCAGGCACTGCTGATCGTGGCCCTGCTCTTGAGTTTTGCCTCCGTCAACCACGCTCTGTATTGGTGGGCAGCTACGGCCTTCGTCACAAAAGCAATCCTGACCCCGTGGTTCCTTTTCCGCGCGATCCGTGGTGTGGATGACCACGAATTAAAGCCCGTGATCGGTTTTGGGCCCTCGGTCGTGATCGTCGCCCTTCTGATGATAACTTTCTTCCGCCTCGCCCACGGCAAAGTCGCTCTTCTGGCGCCAACCGGGTTAGCCCAGCTCGAGGTGTTTCGAACGAACCTGGCGGTAGCGTCAACCGTCTTCGTATTGGGCATCTATGCCGTGTTAACGCGTCGGGATGCCATCAAAACGGTGATCGGCCTTTGCCTGCTTGAGAACGGGGTGCATTTGAGTCTGGTGAGCCTGGCTCCCGGCCTGTCGGAGACAGCTCTTTTTGGTGTTGCCACGGAAGTCGTTGTGACGGTCTTCCTGCTCCTGTATGTCATCGGTGGAGTCCGGCAAGTCTTCGGAACGACGGATACGTTCAGGCTGAGGGAATTAAGGTGGTGAACCAACAGTTCGCCCGGAGGATCTTTAGATGTCCGCGGAAGCATTGACAGAGACATCGGTTCTGCCTGCGGCGGTATTTCTCTTGCCGGTGGTAGTCGGCGCGATTGTGATCTCGGCGACCCGCAGCAGCCGGGCCCTTCAGCAATGGCTATCAGTTGTGAGCATGGCGCTGGTCACCGGTTTAGGTGCCTGGATGGTGTACCGGAGTCTTGAGAACGTGGTGCTGACTGCCTGGCACAGTGAACTCCGTGTCGATGCTCTAAGTGCCCTGATGGTCGTCATCATCGGCGCCGTCGGGCTGCTCGCATCGGTTTATTCCGTGCGATACGTTGACGCGCATTTAACTCGAGGTCCTGCCGCCGCCCGCACCAGCACGTTCTATGGGCTGCTGCTGTGGTTTCTGGGAACCATGTTATGGGGATGCGTCACCAACAATGTGATCATGCTCTACGTGGCGATCGAAGCCACGACGCTCACCTCCGGCCTGCTGGTGGCTTTCTATTGGGATCGGCGCGCGCTGGAAGCTGGATACAAGTACCTCATGTTGCTGACCATCGGGATTACCTTCGCTTTGTTCGGATGCGTTCTGTTGTACGCCGGCGCGGCGGGCACAAACAAACTCGGAGGAGAGAGCGCCCTGCTGATCAGCAATATCCGGCGCGTGGTTCAGTTCATACCGAGCCGCACGGCGGCCATCACGATCGCATTTCTCGTGATCGGATTTGGAACCAAGGCCGGAATAGCGCCCTTTCATCCTTGGCTCCCTGACGCGCACGCAGAAGCGCCGACGCCGATTAGCGTGCTGTTGTCGGGGGTGATGATAAAAATGTCCGTCTACGCCCTCGCCCGCACGGTGAGCATTTTCTATCCAGCCTGGCCGCAGGTCACGGTCTTCCTGGTAGCGCTGGGCACTTTTACCATGCTGCTCGGTATCATCCTGGCTCTGGAGCAGAACGATCTGAAGCGCCTGTTGGCCTACTCATCCGTAAGCCAAATGGGTTACATTCTGGCGGGAATCGGACTTGGAACCTACCTGGGCTGTTACGGCGGCCTTTATCACCTGCTTAACCACGCACTGTACAAATCCCTGTTGTTCATGTGCGTCGGCGCAGTGATGTATGCCACCGGCACGCGGCGAATATCCGAACTGGGCGGGTTGAAGTGTCAGATGCCCGTCACCAGCGCGTGCTACTTCATGGGAGCGTTAGCCCTGGCCGGTTTTCCGCCGTTCAACGGGTTTTGGAGCAAGCTGACGATCTACCTTGCTCTTGCCCGAGCCGGGCTGTGGTGGGCAGCAGTCATTGCCATCGTGACCAGTGTTTTGACCATGGTTGTCATGGTACGAACGGGCTACAAAGTGTTTTGGGGGAACCGACTCTTGAGCAACACTGCCGCACCCGACCTGAAGGAAGTCCCGGCGCTGATGTTCGTTCCGATGACTGTATTGGCGGGATTGTGTGCCTTACTCGGGATTTATCCCCAATTGCCCTACCCGCTTCTCGACCGCGCGGCGGGAGTTTTGGCCACCCTTGGAAGATAGATGGAAGGCTAGGTACCACCATGTTAAGAGGTTTGTGCAAAAAGGCTCTCGGGAAGGCGCTTTGGGTTTACCACGCAAACACCGGCGCCTGCAACGGATGCGATATCGAAGTCATCAACGTCCTCACCCCTTACTATGATGCCGAACGTTTCGGAATCAAGCTGGTCGGCTCTCCCCGGCACGCAGATGTGCTGCTGATATGCGGTCCTGTCACCCGGCAAGTCGCGCCCGCGCTACGCAAACTGGTGGAGGCTGTTCCCAATCCCAAGTTCACGTTCGCCATCGGTTCCTGTGCCACGGGAGGAGGTTGTTGGTTTGACACTTACAACGTGTTAGGCGGCGCCGACAAAGTGATCCCTGTGGACTTTTATGTGCCGGGTTGTCCGCCTCGACCGGAAGCAATTCTCTACGGAGTGGCTCTGGCCTTGGGCTTGGTTCCAAAGAAGGTCGCCGAGGAAAAGCTTAGTCAAGAGACGCTGGCCGAACTGGCGCAGGGCAAGTCCATTGCGCAGGGAAAACATCCCCCAGCAGCGCCTTCGCTCAAGTGAACGCAACCAGTGCCCGTCTTATGGCCAGCGGCTGCGGGAAAGTATGGAGAACAGCAGGCACTCCAAAACCTCTACAACGCAATTCCCACTACCCCTGTTTGGAAGAACATTCCGTCACCAGTCTCCAGCGTGGTTTGCGGTTCCGGTAGAGTTTGAAGGGAGAGCCGTCAAGCTGTTGCGGACCGAGGAATGAGGACCGCGGGTAGCCTTCCATGCTCGATCGACGAAGGCAACAATTGCAGCGTCAGTCGGTGGCGTACATGAGCGGACCCGCACCCGCGCCTTCGCGGAATCCGATCAGCGACCGGCCGGAGAGTCTTGCCCGGGACGCTAACATATTTCACTTCCTGTTCGGCAATGCGTAGCTGTTCACCGGCCGGGGCCGGGAACGCAACGCGTCGCAGATAATCTTCCTGTTTTGCTCCAGTTCGCTCCCCACCAACTCCAGCCGTGGCGGCCGCACGCGCGGATTCCCCATGCCC
>Ga0181530_10001522_pt1 | contig 29070 bp, 52 predicted proteins | sample PEATcosm2014_Bin_42_FD_119769 | JGI IMG/M metagenome (GOLD analysis project Ga0181530, IMG submission 119769) | Peatland microbial communities from MTU Mesocosm Facility, Houghton, MI, USA - PEATcosm2014_Bin10_60_metaG | ecosystem: Environmental > Terrestrial > Soil > Wetlands > Peat | place...
GTACGGCTTCGGTGGTTTCGGCGACTTCACCTGCGCTGAGTCGGTCATGTCGACTTCTCCCTCGGCACGAACTCGACGAGCCGCTGGTCGTCCCAACGGCGCGTGCGCTCCGCGTCGCGCCTGCGCGTGAACACCTGCAACGTCCCGTCCGCGTGCGGGTTGTCCGGCGTCGAGCAGACGACGTAGATGACCTTCGGGACCTTGGCGAAGTGCAGCGACTTCACGAACCCACCTGCACGCGACGGACGCGGAATGGGAGCGCCTCCGCGTCTTCTGGAGGCATGTGGCGATACCAGTTCTTCCCGTGCTTCGCCTCGTTCCATAGAAATCCGTGGTCTTTCGCGACCTGGCGCATCTCGTACGAGACCATCGCGTAGAACAGAACCTTCGGGCGCATTCCCCGCACGATCATCGCCTCTAGATCGACTCCCTTCTCGGCGAGACGGGTCAGGATACGCGCTAGCGTGTCGACGTCGGCCATCGCTCTGTGCGCGCTGGCGACCCCCAGCCCCAACCCGAGAGCGAGTTGTACGAGGTGATCGCCACGGAGTCGACCTGGGTATTCGAGATCGACCTTCGAGCAGACCCACGGTTTTTCGAGATCAGGGACGAATTGCTGGTCGAACTCGGCCCGGTGGGCGATGAGAGCTTCCGCCGGTTCGACGACCCACCGGACCGCGCGCCACACTTCGTCGGCCTCGCGCGCGTCTACCAGCATGGCAGCAGGGATCCCGTTGATATGTTCCGCCTCGTTCGACCCGGAACGGATGAGGCTAGCGAAGCTCGCTACTGGTTGCGCGATCTGCACGTCATAGAGCATCACCGCCACTTCGATCGCCTGACCAGCGGGGGGAGGTTCGAGCGAGGTCGTCTCGGTGTCTAGGATCGCGACGTACTTCATGCGGCCTCCAAGTTCTTCGCCCATTCGATCTGCTCAGCGCTACGGTAGTCGGCTACGTCCGTGCGTTTGCGACTATTACAACCGCGACAGAGTCTCTGGAGGTTCGTGACCACGTGGGGTCCGCCACGAGCCAGAGGGATGACGTGATCCCACGCTAAATGATGCACAGATCCACACTTAAGACAGGCCGCGCCCCACATGGTCATCAACGCTTGGAACTGTTTACTAAAGACCTCAGCAACAACACCAACCTTCCTAGCGCGACGTCGCGCTTCGCATCTAACGCGTCCCTCTCGGAGCTTTTTTGGATCTCTCGTCCGTATCACGACGATCTGATGGCATCGCTTGCACAGGCTGCGGATACCTATGACGCTTTCGTCTTTTTTATGAAACTCCGACGCACTCAGAAACCGTCCGCACTCACCACCGCACTGATACAGAGTCTCGCCGTCGACCACCACGCGTTCGCGTTGTGTACGCGACAACCGCATCCTAGCTGACACGGCCATCGACCTCGATGTAGACCACAAACAGTTATTTTTAGACCACGGCTTGTAGGTGTCTTTCCGCCGGAGAACGTGACCTGTAGGTCTGCGTCCCATATCTCGCAGGAAGGTGTCGTACGATTGCCAATCTTCGCAGGCGCCGCCTCTCTGCCTGAGATTCATCCACGTGAAGTATTCCGGCGTCTTCCCGCTCTCACCGTGAAGATCCCGAATTCTTCCCTCAGACTTGAGCAATTTCCTGTAATGGCGGTCGCACAAACCACGAGCGACTGCGACAGTCGAACACGCATCAATCGCGCACGGAGGTCGCGGACCTTCACGCCTAGGACGCCCGCGTCTCACTTGACGAGCCCCCGGCGGGTCATAGATCGGGTAGATCTCATCGACCTTACTCTCGAGCGCCTCCACCATCTCCTGCTCGGCGGCTTCGCGCGCGAACTCCCCGATGTCGACCGGGATGCCGAGGAACACGATCGACTCGACGTACCTCTGGTGAGCGCGGCGCAGGTACACCATCGCGTTCGTCAGGTGCTGGTCACCCATCTCCCGGAGCGGGATCCGCCGACCGTCCTTCGTGCGCCAGACCTTGGCGCGTGCGGATCGACCCGTCCGCACGGCTACCTCGCCGTCCACCATCGTCCACCTCACCTTCCAGAAACGAACCGACTCAGACCCAACCCAAACTCAACAGCCGGCACCCTAAGCCCAACTTCGCCGACGGTCAAGTACGTTGTGTACGCGGTGTTCCTGGTGCTAACGTGCAGCCGATGACCAACGAGCAGACCATCCACGTCCGCCTGCCGGACGCCACGTTCAAGGCCCTGATCCAGAAGCGAAAACTACTCGGGGAGGACCTCCCGATGTCGATCGTCGTCCGCCGGCTCCTCGACGAGGCTCTCGGGATCTCGAAGAAGCCGCGCAAGTCCGACCGATGATCATCGCCTGCGAGGTGCCGACCTGCGTCCGCGGGCTGGTCCACCGCGCCGGGGGGTGGGCTGACCCGTGTCAGTTCTGCGGGGGGCTCGGCGGTATCACGCTGGCTGAACTCTGTCGCCGCATCAACGAGCACGAGTCGACGGTGGCGAGGATCTTCAAGCCGGACCGCCGCATGCGCGCGCGGACCGCGGCGCGCATCCTGGACAAGCTGCTCGAGGAGCTCGCCCGATGACTCTCCCGCTGTTCGACTCGACGGCGCTCATGCAGGGCAAGCCACCGAAGACGCTGCGCCCGTACCAGGCGCGCGGCCTCATCGAGGTGCGCGCGAAGGTGCTGCTGGGCGTCTTGCGGATCCTCTGCGTGGCCCCGACCGGTGCCGGCAAAACTGTGTTCCTCTCGAACATCATCAAGTCCGCAACGCTGCCGGTCCTGGTCGTGGGCCACCGCAAGGAAATCATCGACCAGGTCGCACGACAGTTGGCGGATCACGGGATCACCAACATCGGAGTCATCCGCGGCAACGACGAGCGGTACAACCCGAGCGCGTCGATACAGGTCGGCAGCATCGCGACGCTCACGCGCCGGGACAAACCGTTCCTCGGGCAGAAGATCATCATCATCGTGGACGAAGCGCACAGATGTGCCTCGGACACGTACATCGCGTTACTAGCTGCGTACGATGACCCCATCGTCATCGGCTTCACCGCGACGCCCGTGCGCCTCGACGGCCGCCCGCTCGGCGGGGACCTCTTCCAGGAGCTCGTCCAGCTCGCGACCTACTCGGAGCTGCTCAAGCGCCCGGACTGGCTCGTCGCGCCCGACGTGTTCGCCGGCCGCGAGAAGGTCGACGTCTCGAACGTCCGCAAGAGCGGCGCCGACTTCGACGAGAGGCAGCTCGGCGACGTCATGCACGTCGACCGGCTCGAGGGCGACATCGTCAACACGTGGCTCGCGCGAGCGCACATGCACCCGGTGTTCACCCGAGAGGGGATCCGAGTCCCGATCAAGCTCGTCGAGGGCGAGCGCCGCCGGACCCTCCTGTTTGCCGTGAACGTCGAGCACTCGATGTCGCTCGCCGCCCGGTTCGAGCGGGCCGGCGTCCGCGTAGCGCACCTGGACGGCAACACGCCCGAGTACCTCCGCGAAGCCATCTTCCGCGACCTGGCGAGCGGAGAACTCGAGATGGTCACCAACTGCCTGGTGGCCGTCGAGGGCCTGGACATCCCCGAGGTCAAGTGCATCACGCACGCGCGCCCAACCCAGAGCCTGACCGTCTGGCGTCAGTGCCTTGACACGGAGACTGAGGTACTGACTGAGCGAGGATTTCTTGGTGTAGACGATATCGCACCCACCGACATGGTCGCCGCGTTCGATACCAGAACAAACGAAATCCGTTGGCGACCGATCTTGAGCAAAGTGGACAGACCGATCGGTCAAGAAGAACGGATATTGGAAATACGATCTCCGTCTCTCGATCTGAGAGTGACCTCTGGACACCGGATGGTGTTCAAGCAAAAAAAATTCGGAGGTGAGTGGGCGGACTGGAAGATAGACACCGCGGCCAATGTTTCCGAGATCCGATCTGGAATCTTGATACCGGTCGCTGGCCTACAGCCATCGATAGGCGTTGATTTGACAGACGATGAACTACGGTTCGTCGGCTGGTTCCTCACTGACGGTTGGCTTGACAAGAGCACTATGGCTATCAAAATATGCCAAATGGAATTACAGCCGCACATCAACGAGATCGATAAGTGTTTAGTTGGGTGTGGATTCAAGTTCAGCAAATACAGACGCATCCCGAAGAACGGTTTTCCAAACGGAAAACCGCAGGTAATATACCAAGTGTCGTACGGAAAACCTCGTGGACGAGATAAACACCTCAGAGGTTGGGGTGGGAAACTTGATCCGTTCATCGACAAGAATCTGTCTCCCTCATTGGAGGATGTGACAGAGCGACAGTTAGGCGTACTTCTGGAAGCCATCCATCTAGGCGATGGGTCAAAGCAGATTGATCAGGATTGGATCCAACGCAGCTATCACATCACTACCGGAAACAAAGTTTTTGCTGACCGACTGCAGAGCCTCTGCGTCCGTCGTGGTTGGCGTTGCAACTTAAGTAACCGCAACGACAACAAAGCTATGACGATCCATATCAAACATTCGACTACACGTGTGGTCGTTCAAGATCTGGTGAGGTCGCCACACCATCAAGAAGAGAGAGTCTGGTGCGTCGAGAATGACATCGGAACGCTGGTGATTCGTAGGCGTGGGAAAACCGCAATCGTTGGAAACTGTGTAGGGAGGGAGATGCGCCCGTGGAACAATGTCACGCCGCTACTGCTCGACCACGCCGGCAACTTCGACCGCCTGGGCTGCCCGTTCGAGGACCTGGTCTGGTCGCTCAAGGACAAGCCCAAGCGGCACGGCGGCCAGCCGCCGATGCGCAAGTGCCCGTCGTGCGACGGCTACGTCGAGCTGTCGAAGTACACCTGCCCGCACTGCGGCGCGGACCTGCCGCGCGAGAAGCGGGCGCTCACCGAGAGCCCCGAGTCGCTCCAGCAGCGGTCGACCGAGCCGGAGGCGCTCAAGTGGGCGTTCTTCTGGCGACAGGTCGTCACCGCGAAGTCCCGCGGGTTCAAGCCGGGCTTCGCGAGCGCGATCTACAAGGACCACTACGGGACTTGGCCGCCGAAGCACTGGTCGGAGAAGATCAAGAACGACTTCGCGACCGACGGCCTCTGGCAGGACCTCCTCGCCCGGCGACTGCAGCGCAAGGCCGAGCGCGACGAGCAGGCCCGCCGCGAGGAGCAGGCGATGAGCGAGGCGGCGGCCCGTGACGAGCCGTCTGCCGAGGAGAGCGCGCTCGCGCAGACGATCGAGACCATGGACGCGCCGGCGGACCCTCCCGTTGACGACGGTTGGGACGCGTACGAGGGCGGAGACGTGGGCGAGTCGCCCGCGGTCGACGACGGGGTGCCGGGTGAGTCACCGTTCGCCGACTGGTTGAACGACGAAGGTATAATATGAATCAATATCTCCCTGGAACAATAAGTCTTTACTTCGACGGGGCGCTACTCTCGGCTGTCTTCGGAACCTGTATCGCTACGTGGTTGCGCTTGAGCGTGTCGATGTCAATCGTCGCTATTGCCGCATGTGCATGTCTCGGAGTCGCCGGCATCTGGTATCATCAGCGATCAAGACGATGACCGAGATCGTGAAGTCGATGCCGATGACGTGGGCCACCGCCTACCGCCTCGTCGCAAACGAACTCGGCGTGAGTGCCGCGCAATTCGAGGCGTGGGTCGCCGAGACGGCGGAGATGCCAGAGGCCGAGCGTGAGTTGTGGCTCTCGGACACCATGTACAGGGCCGCGCGCAAGCGGATGATGCGCGGCGGCACCTCTGGACCATGATCGAGAACCTCGGCCCGAAGCGGAACCTCCGCCTGCGGTTCAACCCGAAAGCGAGCGGCTGGATCTTCAAGACGACCCCGCTCGTCGTCGTCCGCGTCGAGGCTTCCGGACCCGTCGACGTGTACCTGGTGCCGCCCGGTGAACTCCCAGCCTTCGACCGGGCCGTCGACTTCGAGTTCTTCCAGCGCTCACTCGACCTGCGCGAGCACCTGCTCTACGCGCGCCTGTCCGAGCCGTTCACGCTGCTCGTCGTCAACCGTACCGAGAGCGTCGTCGCGGTCTGGTCCGACGTCCGGTGGTGATCCTCACGAGAGCACGCCGGCCTCGCGCAGCACCGCCCGCGCCCGCTCGTAGGCCCCTGGCGCGCCCCAGGCGCGCGAGAGGCCGCTCGGGTGCGGCAGCACGACGCGGACTGGCCGAAACGCGTCCCCAGCGATGACCGTGAACGGGTCGAAGGGTAGATCACAGGCACGAGTCACCTTCGCTCCCAGCAGGACGACGGGCCCCCCGAGATCGCGCGCGCCCTGCAGTAGGTCCGCAGCGCGGGACCGCGCGACGTGGATGTCCCACTCTCGCGGGCAGAGGTTCGCGCGGTCGAACCGCTCGAGGTAGTCGTCTGGCTCGAGGCCCATCACGAGGCGACAGAGCCGGTCGCCCGAGCAGCCGGGCGGCGACGGGTAGAGGGCGAACTCCGGGGCGGAGCCGTAGGGGTTGGCCTCGCCGACGAGCAGCGGCTTCACGACGCGTCCGTGAGGAGGATGGCCTCCCTGACAGCGGGGAGCATCTCTTGAGTGACGCCCCAACCGAAGATCTCCAGCGCGACCTGCACCCGCACCGCTGCTGGCGCAGTCGGCGACAGCGCCACGGCGCGCACGACCGACCCGGAAGCGATCAGAGACATCTTGGCGAGGCGCTGCTTGGCGCCGACAGAGAACGACCCCACGATGCGGGACCCCACCGAGAGTGAGACGGTGGTGGACGGGTCCTCGCAGGACACGCGCACGCTCTGCCACACCTGGTTCTCGACGGTGTGCCCCGCGATGAACGTGATCTCGTTACCATTGACGCGCAGCAGATCGACGCCTCGGCGAAGCTGCTCGACCGTCACGGTGGCCTTGACGGACTCGAGCAGCACACCCTCTTCCGCGAGCAGATCGAGGATGACGCGGACGGGGTAGCTCACGTCCGTCGCCTCGCGTGCCCGCAGTTCGCGCACTCGCCACTCTGGCTCACGCTCGACATGACGCGCTCCTCCTCGGAGCAGACGCAGAACAGTTCCGGCGTCGCGTGCTCCTCGGCGAGCCACACGACCGTCGCGACGACGTTGGCTGGGTTGCCACCGCCAGCGTACGGATGGTCCTTGTCAAACGCCTCGTGCGTGACCCCCGAGACGACCCCACAGAACGGTTCACCCTTCTTCCTGCAGACGCGCTGGTGCCAGAGGACGAACGGGTCGCCGACCCGCGGCAGGTAGTCGGACACGTACTCGCCGAGGTCCTCGCCGTCGTCGTCGTTGGGGACCTTGATCGTGAAGACGCTCATCGAAGTGCTCCCAGCGGGGCGCCACCACGCCTCAACCCCTCTCGCATCAACCACTCGGTACAATACCGCGCGTGCGTGATCGACTCGAGGACGTCGTCCTTCGCTCGGTGCGCCTCGGCCTTCGGGATCTTCGGCATCCCGAGCGACCGGCAGAACAGTTTCACCGCCGACACGTCGTAGTGCCGGTGCGAGAACCTAGCGGCCAGGCGCGGCATCTTCGCACGCAGGAACGCGTGGTCGAAGTGCACGGAGCTGCCGGCGAGCGTAGGCATGTCCTCGCGGTCGGCGACCTCGGGGACGAGTTTGAGCAGCTCCTCTTCGACGTCTGCGACCCCGAGCAGCGAGTATCGGCACTCGACGAACAGGCCGTTCTTCGTGTGCATGTCCAGGACAACAGGGTCGAGGTCCGGCGCGCCGTCCACGACGCTCGGGTATCGCAGCACGACGCTCATCGCGTCGGTAACGTCGAACGGTCGCTCGAGGAGCGAGACCGCGACGGCAACTTCTAGGATGCTGCCAGTGCTCGGGTCCAGCGACGTCGTCTCGAGGTCCAGCCAGTACAACCTCATAGGTTCGTATCCTTTCATTTCAAAATGGACCAGGCGTAAGAACGCGCGGCGCGCTGTGTAAGGCGAGTGCAGGCTCCAGATCCGTCACCTGGACCTCGTCGACCTGCCCCATCGCGTCGCTGATGAACGGACTCGGCTCCGCGTCCACCTCGCCCGAAGACTTGGCGATGATCCGCACGTAGCTGAGCACCAGGTTGTCGCGCGCGCGCGTGACGGCTACGTACATCAGCCGGCGCTCCTCCTCGGGTTCACCGAAGGCGTGCGGCAGCACGCCGTCGTTGCAGCCAGCCACGAACACGTGCGGCCACTCGAGCCCCTTGCTCTTGTGGATGGTCGACAGGATCACCCGCCCCTTAGCGGGTTTGCCTCGCCCCTGCTTCTTGGCCACGAGGATGGCCGAGTCCACATAGCTCAGGAGAGACTCGACCGTCGCGAACCTGACGGACGTGCGCAGCAGCTCCTGGACGACCTGCGCCCGGTCGTTCTCCACGCTGTCGTCCCCCTCGTCGCGCTTCACCCAGTCGATGTACCTCGTCCGGTTGACGACGAGCGCCAGCGCGCCTGCGGGACCTTCGCCCAGCATCCCCACCAGCTCCTCCACGAGCGCGGACCACTCGAGAGCGCTCTCGACCTGCCGGCGCTGGATCCCTCCGCCCCTCGCCACTGCCCTGACGTTGTCGGTCGGCCCGATGGCTGAATCCCACCCGTCGACCAGTTTCTGGACGAACGCCTTGCCGAGGAACCGGAACGGCGAGTTGATACACTGCCGGACGCTCTCCATCACGTCGCCGTGGCGCGCGGCCACCCGCAGGTAGGAGAGCAGGTCGCGCACCTCCCTGCGCTCGTAGAACGCGCCGCCCCCCACGACCACGTAGGGGATCTTGCGGGACAGCAGCGACTCCTCCAGCGCGCGCGACTGGGCGTTAGCTCGGTAGAGCGCCGCGCACTCGCCGTACTTGGCCCCGTCCGCGCCCACCAACTCGGAGACCCAGTCGGCGAAATTCCGACCCTCCTCGTCGAAGTCTCGACTCGACAAGACGGAGACGTCACCCTCCACGCCTCGCTCGGCGATCATATCCCCGGGCGCCCTCACCTTCGCGGTCTGGATGACGTTGTTCGCGGCGCGCACGATCGCCGCGCCGCTGCGGTAGTTGCGGCACATCGAGATCGTCCTGGCGCCCCACGTCTCCGCGAACTGCGACAGGTAGTCGGGCTTGCTGCCGCGAAACCCGAAGATGGACTGCGCGACGTCGCCGACGACCATGTAGTTGCGGTGGTCGCGCGCGAGCATCTCCGCGATGACGACCTGAGCGAGGTTCGCGTCCTGCGCCTCGTCCTGCAAGATGTACTGCCACCTGGCAGCCCACCGACGTCGCACCTGGTCGTCGGTCGATAGGTGCTGCCAGGCGAAGACGAGGAAGTCGTCGTACGTGAGCAGGGCCCGCTCCTCGATGAGCTCCTGGTACTTGACGTACGCGTCGGCGGCGAGCGGCCCTTGACTCTTACCGAACCTACTCTCGGCGTACGCCAGCGCCTGGTCGCTCCCGGCCAGCAGCAGGTTCGCCTTGCACATACCGACGTAGCTCACGACATCACCGAGGTCGGCGCTCGCCCAGTCCAGGTGCTTGTGGCCGATCGCGTCTTTGAGCACGTACCGCGCTCGGTTGTGGCTGTCGACCTCCCAGAACTCCCACCTCGTGTGGTCCTGCTTCAGGATCTGCAGGCAGAGCGAGTGCCACGTGCTGACGCGCGCCTCGCCGATCCCCATCTGCACTAGCCGCTCGTTCATCTCGTCGCGCGTGCGTCTGCCGAACGTCACCGCCAGGATCGACTCCTGCGCGACCTCGCGATCGACCAGGCGGACGATGCGGTGCACGAGCGCTCGCGTCTTGCCGGACCCCGCCTGCGCCATCAGCACGCACGGGCCCTCGCCGTGCTCGATCGCCAGGCGCTGCTCGGGGTCCATCTCCCGGACTCCCCTGACCCTGGCTAGCAACTGCCCGACGCGGACGTGGGCGGCGTAGACATTCGTCGGGTCCTGCGCGACCCACTCGCGACAGAGTCGCGAGACCCTCTCGTCGCCGAGCAACTCGAGCATCCGGCCCAACTCGGACCGCGTGGCGTCCACGTTCACCGCGTCACCTCCCGGTCTTCTGCCGGATCAACGAGGACGCCGGAAGTCCGGCGTCGACGGCGAGGACGCTACCACACCATCCTCAACTTCGCGGCCCGAATGCGCGTCTCCGACCACCCCTGCTCGCGCGCCCACGCCTCGACGTCCGCGCCCCTGTAGGACTCGCGCTGCAACTGCTTGGCGTCCCTCGCGATGTCGGGATCGCGCGCGACCAGCGCCTCCAGCGCGCCTTCGCGCCTGGGGACAGACCACTCGAGCATGTGCTCCTCGCGCGCGCTGAGAGTCATGCACGACAGCGCGTCGGCGTCGGTTTCGCGCGAGTCTCCCCCGGCGAGACCAGTTCGGTTTTGTGTCGACCCAGCGGGGGGGCCGTACTTCTCCGCGACCCGGATCCGCTCGTCGTCCCAACCCAGCTCGGTCGCCCACGAGCGTGGCTCCTGCCCGCGCAGGGCGACCTGGTGCATCGACTGCCAGTCGGCGCGCGCCCGCTCTGCCCGCCGGCGCGCGACGTCCCTGGCGCGGGCCTCTCGCGCGTGCCCCCAACCTCGACCGGTGGCGAGCTCGTGCCAGTCCACGGGCTCCGTACCGGCCTCGAGCATCGCGTTAGCGTCCTCTTCCGAGTCGTATTGTGAATTTGGGGGTGACGGGACCCCAACCGGCTCTGTTTTTCGACGTGTGGCGGGTGTGGCGGGAGCCAGCGCCACACCTTCGACCTTGTTTTTCCCATGTGTGGCGGGTGTGGCGGGTGTGGCGGAGTCATTATCACTCACGACCCCTACGTGTGGCGCGTGTGGCGCGCCCACTAGGGGGGTATGGGGGGATTTTTTCGAACCACCCACACACACGTCATTTTTTGCGTACTGGTCAGAAGTGTAGTGTTTTACGTCCCTCGGGTTCGTCCTGACCACTACGATGTGCCCGCTACTCTCACAGTAAGCGATAGCCGCATCAGCTCGCTCCCGCCCGCAACCGTTCAGCTCGTTCTTCATGCGCGACAGGATGTCCCGCACGCCGATCCCGGGCGACGCCCGCACGACCCGCACGCACGCCTCCCGGTCCGCCATGAGTTGGCGGTCCCTCGCGCTGAGGGCCGCCTCTTTCTTCTGGACCACCGCGGCCTCGACCTGCTTGCGCTCCTCCTCCTTCTGGGCCTTCTTCTGCTCCTTGGCGCGGTCGCCCTTGCCGAGGGCCGCGACGACCGCGTCGCCGCCGTCGCGCGCCGACTCGTAGCGGAATCCGGTGAAGTGCATGGGTGTCCAGCGCGCGCCCGTGGCGCGCCCCTTGGCGGTGGCGAAGACGACGCTCTCGCCCTGACCGTCCACGTAGGTGTCCGGCACGCGCGATAGGACGCTGACGCTGTCGGCGCCGTACTCGATCTCGCCGCTCTCTTTACCGAGCCCCACGAGGACGTCCGGGATCGCGATGCGTCGGTTGACGACGCGGTCCTTGTCGAACTCCCACTGCAACTCCGCGTTCTGCACCATCGGCCAGAGGCCGTACTTGTCTCGCGCCACCGAGGCGACCACGAGGATCGAGATGTTGTGGTTGGTCGCCACCTCGCGCAGGGCGTAGGCGGCGCGCCCGATGCGTTCCCTGAGGTCGAGCGTCTTGTATTTGCCGTCCTCCCCCTCCTCGGGTCCGACGATCTGCAGGTAGTCGAGGACGATCAGGATCGGTCGGGACCCTGGGCCGCCCTCGGTCTGGTCTTCGGAGATCGGTGGTTCCGGGTACTTCTGCCGGAGGGCGGCCGCGAGCGCGATCATCTTGCTCGCGGGCCAACTCATCGGGTTGCGGTTGATGGGGTGGAACGGGAGCTCCTTCTCCACAATCTCGAGAGCGGTCGTGGCCGCGTGAACCAAAGCCTCTTTCCCGGCGCGCCCGGTGTAGAGGTCACTCCACCGCAGCTTCGCCTCCTCCCCGACGACGCGCAGGTCGAACTGCAGGTCGTCCATCTCGAGGCCCACGTAGGCCACCGGGACCCCCTGCTCGGCGGCGTGCTTGGAGATCTGAAGGACGGCGGCGGTCTTGCCGACCCCGGTCCCCGAGCAGAGCACGTGCAGGCCTGGCCAGAGCCCGCCACCGAAGTGCTCCTCGAGCTCCTTCCACGGCAGCGGCACCGGCCGCTCGATGCCGGCCGCGCGGCGTACCGCGCGCGCGACCGACCTCTTGAGCCGGTCGCCGAGGGGCGGCAGCCACTCGTCGACGTCCGCCTGCCGCTGCTCCTCGGGGGTCGGCAAGGAAGACGGCAGGGAAGGCGGCGCACCCGCCGAGGGCGGGCTCGGGTCGTTGCGGAGCTGGATCCCCAGCCCGAACCGCTCGCTCAGCTCGAGGACCGCGTCCTTCGCCGTCACGCGGTGCACCTCGGCCACCAGGTCCACGTTGCTGCGAAAACCGCGGACGCCGCTCTCCTTGCAGCGGTTGTGGTGGCAGTGCAGGCCCCGGTTCAGGACCGCGACGCCGCTCGTCTCGCCGCACCCGGGGCAGACGACCTCACCGCGCGCGTTGTAGAGGCCCAGCCAGTCGGCGACGGCCTGCGGGTCGACCGCGTTGGCGACGTCGAACGGCGAGCCCGGGTTGGCGCGGATGGGCGTGACGCTCTGGGTGGTCTGCGGCTTGACGCCGAACGACTTCTCCATGGCCAGGCGCCCGTCCTGACCCGCGCTCTCCCAGATGTGCCGCGCGAGCGCGAGGATCGCGTCGAGCGCGACGCGCGTCGGCGCCGCCGGCGTCACGATGGCGGTGCGCCGGTGCGGGCGGTCGGTGACGCCGGTCGCACCCTTCTTCTTCATCGTCCCGCACGCCGGCAGGATCCGCTTCGCGTCGAAGAGCTTCTCGTCGACCGTGACCTCCGGCGTGTTGAACAGGTGGGCGAGACCGGTGAGCAGCCCCGCGATGGCGCTCTTGGACTGCTCGGTGACGGCGACCGCGTCGAGCGCGACGTGGATCTGCCGGCCGTTGCCCGAGTGCAGGTACGCGAGCGAGTTCTCGCCGAGGTGGTGCGCGAGGTAACTCCACGCGTTCGTCGCGACGCGCACCGACCGCTGCACCTCCTCCTCGGTCGCCGAGATGCCGCTCGGGCGCTTGACGTCGAAGTCGACGGCTAAGATGAGGCGGGCCTCGACGTCTGAGTCGGTCGTGCCCCCGCCCTTGGCCACGTCGAACCAGCGACCCGGTGAGGCGTGCCGCGACTCAACCCCGGGTCTGAGGCGCGCCGGCAGGAGGTAGATGCCGTGGGCGATGAACGTCTCGGCCTCGGTGCAGAGGCGGACCGCCTCCTCGGGCCCGCGCGCGTGCGCGGCGCGCGACCGGTCGAAGGAGTCGTTCGGGTAGCGGCGCACACCGAGCGCCTGCAGCTCGAAAAACGACTCGCCGGCGCCGACGAACGCGAGCTGGCGGCGTAGGTTCGCTGCCAGCCCCTGGCTCTGGGCCGCGAGCAGGCGGTCCTCGAGCGACCCGTCGGTCGTCGGTTGGCTGTCGGCCGACCCGACGACGGTGTGGTCGACGGTCTCCGACTTGCCCTGGGCCACGAGGTCCCAGAAGTCGCTGGCCGACAGCTTCTCGCCGCCCGTAGACGTCTCCTCGGGCTTGAAACCGTCGTCCGACATCATCGGATACCTATGACGACGGTAAACACGCTCACGGGCGATTCCGAGAGTGGGCGAAAGCGATCGAGCAGCCGCTACCGATCGTGGCCGATGGGCGCACGGGCATGACGAGACCCTTCCAGTGTTTGGACGGACGCCGCCCCGAGGGGGACCGCCCGAGGGCTCGCGCGGTAGTAGTCGCCGTGGAAGGGAAAAGCCCGGCCCGACGAGCACCGACGCGCGGCCCCCATCGGGACGGCGGAGAGTCGCGGCTACTACACCGCGACCATCGGGGAGCCACCTAACTACGGTTGCGAAGCGGAGTCAAGAACGTGACGGATGGTTTTTTTTCGAGTGCTTGGTGACCTACTCGCCTCACCGCTCGAGGGCTCGTCGGATCGCGCCGCGCGCCCGCTCGACCGTCTCGACGCACGACTCGCAGAGGTCGGCGCCGCCGCGCCAGGCGAGGAACTCTCCGGTCGCGACGCCGCAGAGGAAGGCCGCGCGGGCCCGGGTCGGGTCGACGGGCTCGCCCGGGACGAGGGCTCCCATCAGCCTGCAGAGCTGGCAGTCGCTCACGGCTCGCCCAGCGCCCGGGCGACCTCCCGCACGGTCCGCGTGAACAGGTGGTCCTCAGCTTCCCAGGCGGCGAGCACCTTCGGGTCGCTGCACCACGGACAGCAGATCGCGATCTGCGTCCCGACGTGGCCGACGATCGGATCCTCCAGCTTCCCGTGGTGCGGGCACTCCGGGAACATCGCGGCGACGCGCTCTAGCTCGGCCGCTGCCTCGTGCATCCCCTTCTCGCGAGCGCGCCGTAGGATGGTCGATTTCCGAAGAACCTCGGGAGCACCGTCGAAGCAGCCGAAGCGGATCACGGGCGCCTCTGCCATGCCGGCAAGATGCAGACGCAAGGCCCAACCTCCCCGCCCATTCGATCGGGTCGGCCCCATCGAACTTTCCCGGTGCCGTTGCACAACGTGCAGTTCTCGTCCGCGGGACCGAGCCCGGCGAGCTTCTCCAGGCGAGCGACACGCTCCTCCAATGTCATCTGCGGCGCTGGCGCAACGGGAGGGTGTGCCCCTGGACCGCCGAGGCGAACGGGCTTGTCGTCCCGTACGGGTTTCATGTGCCCACCTTCGTCCCATCTTCCCAGTGGAACTCGCCATCAGCGCCCACCGGGAAGTGCGCGCGGCAGCCGCAGCAAAAGGTTCCCGAGTAGAACCCCGGGTCACGCGCGTACGTCTCCGATAGCGCACGTCCCATCGTCGTTAGCGTGCCGCACTTCTCATGGATGTACGAGGACCGTACCGGGCGCACGAAGCCTCGACGCCGCTCCCCGTCGCAGAGGATGACGTAACCCTTCTGTTGGCCGTCTCCGCGGCCCTCGGTATTGGCGACGCCAGGCGCTATGGCCTCCCCGACAGTGCAACGCGCGGAGCGGTCGACGGGTGGTGGCGGCTCGGCCTTTGGGTAAGCGCGCTCGGCGTCGCGCCGCCCCATCTCCTTCGCTAACTCTTCGCCTGGCGTCGGCCCGCGCGGTGGCAGCGCCGCCTTTGCCCGTTCGATGCATGGGATGCAGACGTTGATCCCGCCCTTGCCGTGCGTCTCGCGCATCGCGTCGACTAGACGCCGGGCGAGCCCATCGGAAGGCCAGTCGTGAACCTGGCAGACCGTGGCCGGATCGACGTCGCCGACGTCAAGTCCTTTGATGTGCAGCGCCTCAACCATCTCGTCCTCCGTTTTGTCTCAATTCGTAGTCAGGTATCGGGGTTCCGCGGGCGGCGCGCATGGGAGCCACCTCAGCGCCCGCCATTCCTGAACGCGCACCAGTCATAGTGCCCGCCCTCGCACCGGCACCATAGGCACGCCCACCAGACTCCCGCGACCTCCAGCAAGGAGACCATCACGCTCCAGGCGCCTTGCAGTCGTCGCGCGTCGACTCGGTCACGGCCCGCACCTCCTCGTCGGGCAGGTGCACGCGCCCGCTCGCGTCGACGTGCCCGGCCGGTGCGAGCGCGTCGTCGCCGCGCCCTCCGGGCAGCCGGAGGCGCGCCTCGGCCTCGTCCCGGCCGTACACGAACAGCGTCGGCTTGCCGGCCGCCTCCGCCCTGAACCGCCTGGACCCGCCAGACTCTCCGATCATGCCTGACCTCCAGGCGCGTTGAACGTCCGATCCCACCCGCAGCGGTAGTCCCTGGACGCGACCTGCGCGGGTTTGCCGGCGGGCCGCACGTACGAGCTGACCACCTCGTGGGTCCCGTCGCCGCGCGGCTCGGTCCGCGCGAACTCCTCGCCGGGCGCGAGTGGCCGGCCGGCGCGGGCCGGCTCCACGAGCACGATCTCCGTCGAGTGGCCGGGCCGGTGCCGCTCGACGATCGTCCGGCCGTCGGGGCCGGGGCCGAGCGGGGTGATGATGTCCTTGTTGTCGCAGGGCTTCACGGGCATCTACGGTACGGGTCCTGTCGCCGGTTGTCAACCAACGGATTGACACGACCCGATCGCGTGCAGTAGGTTGGATCTCCCGCACATGCCGTCACAGTCCTCCTTCAGTGACCACAAGAGATCGGCCGAGCAGCTCCTGAAAAATTGGGAGCGCCTCCTGGAGGACCCGCCCATCTCGCTCATCGAGTCGACGATGCAGATGCTCCAGGAGATCGTCGACGGCCGGCTAGTCCCGCGAGAGGTGAAGTCCTAGCGATGCAACCCAAGGTGCAGACCCAGGTCCGGATGGACGCGCGCATGAAGCAGCGCGTTCGCCAGTACATCTCGAAGCTCAAGCGAGAGGAGCACACAGAACTGCGGTTCGGCGCAGCCGTCCGCAAATTGATCGACCAGGCCCTCGAGCGGGAGGGGATCCAGTGAAGGAGTGGGTTCGTCTGGCGTTTGCCGGGGCCTCCGGTACGGGGAAGACGACGCTCGCGGCCTACGCAACCCCGTCGGTTCCCGCTCGGTCGCCGCCGCCATGGGCTTCGCGAGCCCGTACGACGTCGACCGCGCGGGCAGGCGCGCCGAGTTCCAGCGGCGCCTGCTCGCGGAGAAGGTCGCGTGGGAGCGCGAGCACGACGCCTTCGTGACCGACCGGACGACGCTCGACAACCTCGCGTACCCCGAGATCCTCGCCCAGGCGTCCGACGGGGCGCGGCGCTACACGCACGTGGTCTACTGCCAGGGCGTGTTCCCTCGAGCGATCGAGGACCCCGCGCGCGTCTCGGACCTGGCCTACCACGCCGTCTTCGACGCGCTGCTCGACGGCCTGATCCTGCGGTACCTCGCGCCGTGGAGCCAGCGGGTCACGCGGATCAGCGGGCGAGACTCGCGTGAGCGCGAGCGGGTCCTGAAGGTCTTCCTGGGCCTGGTGGACGCGTGACCCGCGTCGCGCTGCTGCTGACCATGACCGGCTGCTCGGCCTACTACGCCGCGAGCGGTCACGCCGCCGCCCAGGGCGCGCTCGACGACCTGGCGGGCCCCGACGCCGGCGCGAGGTACGCCGCCGTCGCCGCCGAGGCGACCCGCGCGGCGCGCGACGAGCTGCTCGGGACCGAGACGCGCGCCGACGCGATCGCGCTGGTCCACGCCGCGGGCCAGCGGGCGCAGGTCGAGGCGGCCGCCGTCGTCGGGGCCGCGGGCGAGGCCGCCGCTCTGCACCTGTCCGCCGTCACCCGGGCCGAGGCGAGCGAGCTGCGCCAGGCGGTGCGGCTCGTCATCGACGAGGCGCTGAACGACAGGACCTTGAAGGAGGTCGCGGCGCTGCGCGAGGAGCTCGCCGGCGCGCCGCTGCAGGCCAACCTCAACGCGGCCGTCGACTCGGCGGCGCCGCACCTGGCCGCCGCCATCACCCAGGCCCTGTCCGGGGTCGCCGCGCCCGTGCGCGCGGCCGCCGACGCGGAAGCCGCGCGCTGGAAGCCGATCGCCGTCGCCTTCGCCGCGGGCTGCGGGCTGTTGCTCCTGTGCCTCGGGTTTGCGGCGTGGCTGATCCGCGGGCACCAGCAGACCATCCGCGCGCTCGCGGCGAGGCGCCCGTGAGCCGTCACCGCGTCACCGACGCGATCGATTCGCTGCTCGGCACGACCTCCCCCGGTCGCGGCGACTCGGTCCACGTCAACCGCGCGGGCGTGTACTCGAACTTCGACGCGCCCGACGCGCCGTCGACGCAGTTCGACCGGTGCTCGGACGGGCGGCACGGCCGGCTGCGTGGCAGTCGGCGGTGCACGGGGTGCGGCCGGACGAGGAATGAGATCGAAATCGAGGAGGGCACGTGAAGGGAATTGACGCCATGAAGGTCGCGCTCGCGGTCACTACAGGCGCGCTACTCATCGCGATCGGTGCGTTCCCGCTGAGCAACAACGGTGTTCCGATGCCGATCGCACTGCGCGCGGTATCACTTATGAGCGGGGCGTGGACGTTCGCGTTGGCTGGTTGGACGGCGGCGAAGCCGTGAGAGAGTTCCGGTCGCACTGGCACGACGCCTCTGACCGGACGACGACGGATATTCTCGTCCGCAGGACGAAACCCGGATCGAGGCGGCAATTTTTCGCGCGCGCGACGTGCGGCGAGTCCGTCGTCCAGCGGTACGGCTCTACGGCCGTGGAGGCGTTCAACCGCGTGCGGGATCACCTCGGGCTGTCCATTGTACCGCCGTCCTACAGGAAATTCCGCAACCTATAACCATCATCACCCAAAGGACAACCGTGAAGATCCGACTGATCGACAATTTGCCGCCCGAGGACCTGGCCATGCTCCAGGCCCTCTACTCGAGGAGCGCCCAGAGCGTCTCGGTGCACCTCGACCGGGTAGCCGCTGGTGGCTCCTCGCGGTTCATGAAGGACTACGTCGCCGGGTACAACCACAAGTCGATCGCCGACTGCGGCACGACCTCGATCTTCATCGAGGGGGTGAGCCTGCTCGCCGCTAAAGCCGTACAAGATTGGCCGCTCTACAGCGGACAGGAGACCAGCACGCGCTACATCGACATGAGCCAGCAACCCATCGTCGACCCGATCGGCACACCGGCCTCGAAGGCGATCCTCGACCGGTGGATGGCGTTCTACGGCGAGAACTTCGACCGCGTCGCGGGGCACGTCGAGAAGACGCACCCGCGCCGAGACGGCGAGGACGAGAAGAGGTACCTCGGGGCCGTCGGAGCCCGCCGGTTCGACATCCTGCGCGGCTTCTTGCCGGCCGGCATCACGACGCAGCTCTCCTGGCATACGAACTTGCGACAAGCCGGTGACCACGTCGCCGGGCTCGTGCACCACCCGTCGCCCGAGATCCGGGCGCTCGGCCTCGAGCTCCGCGCCGCGCTGGCGAAGGCGTACCCGGATAGCGGCTTCGGACAGAGCCTGCCGTCGGTGAGCGGCGTCGCGGCGTCGCCGGAGGCGCTGGCCGATCGGACGGCGTGGGAGGCGAAGGTCGCGGCGGTGTCTACGTACTTCAACGTGCTCGAAGACTGGAGCGACCGGGACATCTGGAGGACCGTCAACGTCCTGGACGTCGATATGGAAGACGTGCGCGTCCAGCGCCTGCGCGCGGATGAGCGCGACCTGCTGAGGACGCGCCCGCGCGGCTGCGCGCTGCCGCACTTCATGGCGCGCGTCGGTCTCGTGCGCCTGGACGGGTGGCTCGACTTCGGGTCGTTCCGGGACCTGCAGCGCCACCGCAACGGCGTCTGCCAGATGCCGCTCTTGACGACGCGCTTCGAGTTCGAGCCCTGGTACCTCGAGCAGCTCCCGGAGTACGTCCGAGAGGGCGCGCTGAAGCTCATCGAGGAGCAGACCCGCAGCATCGCGGCGATCGACGCGCCGGACGTGCACAAGCAGTACCTCACCCCGCTCGGTTTCAACGTCCCGATCCGGTGCTCGTACCCGTTCCCGGCGTTCGTGTACCTGATCGAGATGCGCAGCGCCAAGACCGTGCACCCGACGCTCCGCAAGCTCGTGCGCAGGGCGATCAACGTGTTCCGGCGATCGGGGATCACGAGAGACACTCCGATCGCGCTCCACGTGGATGAGGATCCCGACGACTGGACGGTGCGGCGCGGCGCCCAGACCATCACCCGCCGCGAGCCATGATCCCCGGTTGCCCCCGCCACCGCCACCAATTCAGCCGCGCCTGCGTCGACGTCCGGTGCCAGCGCAACTGGGTGCCCGCCGGCGCGCCGACCCCCGACGAGCAGCTCGCGCGTTGGGTCTCGGGCGAGTCGATCTGCCCCAACACGCAGCATGAGTGCTGTCCCGACTTCTCGTGCTGCCAACCGAAGCTAGCCTGGCCGATGGACAGACGCGCGAAGTTTGTGGCCGCCGACCAGAGTACGCGTGAAAAGATGATGATGGGAGCGCTCGGATCGTTAGCAGCGCAGACTGTGGCGAAGCTATATGTGACCCGCGGCGACCCCGCCGACCGAGGATGACCCCGATGAGCGCGAGACCGTACACGAGAGACGAGGTGGCCCGCATTCGGCTGGAGCCGACGGTGGGGATCGACCCCAGGTGGCTCGCCACCCTCGACGCGCGCGAGGCCGAGCACGCGGTCGCCGTCGCCCAGAAGAACGACGAGATCGCGCGGCTCGAGGCGACCGTCCGGCAGCTGCTCCGGCAGCTGAGAGAGCCGTCGCTGCGATGACCGTCCGCCGATCCGCCGTCGCCGACGCGCGCGCCAGGCGCCTCGCCTGGGCCGCCGCCATCGCCGCCGCGACCGTCATCGGCGCGGGCCTGCTCGCCGCGTGGCGCGCCTCCTACAACCCGTGGCCGCCGGCCGGCGTCAGTGAGGGGGTTGATCCGTGACGCCCAGTATCTCCGGATCCAGCCCCGGACCCGTCGACGCCCCCTTATGGTTGCAGTGGATCCTGTTCACGACCTTTGTCGTTCCGGCGATGATCGGGATCGGTGTCGTCCTATGGACCCTCCTGCTGTCGCTGAAGTGCCGGCACGACGCCGACTGCCCCCACTCGAAGGACCGACCCCGGCGAGGTGCCCCGTGAACCCCGCCGGCCTGACCCGCGCCGAGGAGGAGAAGGAGCGCGCCCCGGGCCCGCCGGCCGCAGACCGGCCGAGAGCACCCGGGGGGACGCTCGCCTGCCAGGTGGTCGTCCCGCCCGGCGACGCGTGCGGCGTCGCGGCGGAGGTGCGGATCGTCTGGCCGCGTGACCCGGACGCGGCTCGGACGCCGGCGTGCCTCGCGTGCGCCGCGCGGATGCGCGCCGTCGCGCGGACGTTCGGCGCGGACGTCCGCGTGGAGTCGCTGTCGACCCACACCATCGGAGCGAGGTGAAGGCCATGGATCACTCTGGCGGTAGCAACAGCGAGAGCACCTACGATCGCATGGTCCGGCAGACGCGCCTGCTCGCGACAATGCCGTGCATGCACAAGGAGACGAGAGAGGTCCCGTGCGTCCCACCCCCAGGCTGTCTGACGTGCGGCGCGCGGGAGATCGTCCGGATGCTCGACGCCGAGCCCGAGCCGCCCGAGGAGGACGAGGTGCGGTTCCAGTGGCAGGTCGGCCGCCTTCGGCGGGGTCAGGCCGTCCGCGCCATCAAGTCCGCCGCGCACATGGCCGGCGTCCGGCTAGCGATCGAGGAGGTCCCGGGCTGGCCGTGGTGCGCGATCTTCGCGACCGTCCGCGGCACCGAGGAGGAGATCGCCGACTTCGAGGACCTGCTCCCGGGGCCCCTGCAGGTGGACCAGTGACCGCGGCAGCCAGCACCGACTCCGTGGTGTCAGGAGCCCAGATTAACCGCACCGAGATGCTCGACTTCCACGGCGTCAGCCGGTCCGTCCTCGAAGACCGCATTGCCCAGCTCGTCGCCGCGGTGGACCACTACGAGGCCGCGATCGGCGCCCTCGAGCAGCGGCTGCGGGGGCGCGTCGAGACGAACTTGACGAACGACGTCGCCCACCGCGCCCGCGGCGACGACTCGAAGGGCTCGCTCGACCGCCACGACGCCTACCGGACCGCGCTCGCCGACCTGCGCGAGCTGGTCCCGTTCGTCCCGTGAGCACCCTGCTCGGCGTCGTCGAGGAGCGAAGCCACCGCGGCCGGCGCGGCGGCTTCGCGAGCCCACCCGTCGTGCGCGTGCGCTGCGACCGGTGCGAGCGCGAGTACGTCACGACGCGGTGGCCCAATAGCGTGGGTAAACTGCGCGGGTGCATGGCGTGCGCGCCGGTGCGGCGAGCGCAGGAGCGGCGACTTGATCCCACCGCGAGATCGCGCTGAACTCTGACAGGACACCATGGACATCCACCCCATCCACTCAAACGCCGACTACGAGCGCGCCCTCTCCGAGATCAAGCGCCTCTGGCACGCGCGCCCGGGTACCGAGGAGGCAGACAAGCTGGAGACGCTCGGCGTGCTCGTCGAGGAGTACGAGAAGCGCGTCTACCCGCTGCCGGACCCGGACCCGATCGAGGCCATCAAGTTCCGGATGGGGCAGCAGGGGCTCACGAGCGCGGACCTCCTGCCGATCTTCGGCACGCGCGGGCGCCTCTCGGAGGTGCTCAACCGCCGGCGCCCGCTGACGCTCGACATGATCCGCCAACTCCACTTCCGCCTCGGGATCCCGCTGCAGTCCCTCGTTACGAGACCAGAGCCGGCACGCGCTCAGCGAGCGTGAATCGTGAACGCTATTCAGCGCCTCTCGCTGCTGCTGCTCGTCCTGGTGGAGTTCGTCGCGCGGTCGGGCGCCCCGGTCGCCGTCAACCCGGACGCCGTCGAGGCCGTGTTCGAGCGGCCCGGACATCACGCGGACATCCGCCTCTTGTCGGGCGCGCTCGTCGAGCTCGCGAACAGCTACGAGGACGTCGTGCGCAAGCTGCGGGGCGCGTGACCGTCAGCCCCAGTCCGTGACTATCGTGGTCGCGATGACGTTGCCGACCGACACGAGTATCGAGGCGATGACGAGCGCGACGTCCATGCTCGACGACAGGTACCCCCACACCGACCCGAGGGCGAGCGCACACGCGGCGGGTACCAGGAACATCCTGGCGATGGCCCTCGACTGGTGCCGCTCGAGAGCGCGCCTCTCCCTCTTGCGCTCGGCCGCTCGCTCTTCTTCCGTCAGTTCGTGATCCACCACTTCTGCTCTCCTTTTTTAGGGGGCCTTGCCGGCAACCGACTACGGGAACACCGCCAACCAGAACGCTCGTCCGCGCGACAACTTGAGTCTTCGCGCCGAACGATAGAGCGCCGGCCCGTACCGGACCATCCGCCAGGCATTCTCGACGATCGTCACGACTCGCTCCACGCCCACGTGCCGATGAGCGCCCCCTGGACGTCGAACGCGTACACGGTGGAGAGTCCGTCCTCGCCGAGCCGGCCGTGACCGCTGCGCACGCAGAGCGCGGTCGCCGCGCGGTCGTTGAACCGCGCGAGCTCGATGGCCACATCGTCGGCGTCGACCTCCTCGAACTCGACGCCGGCGCGCTGGAAGATCGTCTCGAGGTCGGCGCGGTCCGACGAGGTGGGTCGCGGCGCGGTCACGCGGCTCTCCCGCGGCTCTGCGCGGCCACTTTCTTGGCCTCCTCGGTGCCGAGCCGGTCGAGCGTCAGGACGGGCCACGGCACCCACTGCCCGTTCTCGAGCCGCTCGTGGCGGCCGTCGCGGTAGCGGGAGCTATTCATCTGCTGGACGATGCAGTCGCGGTAGTCGATCATTTTCTCAGACGGCCTCCGGGGTCACTCGGGCACTGGCTACCCAACCGAACCACTCCTCTTCGGTCAAGAGGAGCGTGCCGGCGACGATGTTCGGCTCGGTCTCGACCACGGCACCGCTCGGGCGCGCGATGGTTCCGTCGCGGTTCTTGATGAAGACGGCGCACTCCGCGTGCGCCAGGTCGCTGCGCCACTTCTTGCGCTCGAACCAGACGACCAGGTCCCCGTCGCGCAGGGCGACGCCGCAGAGCCGGCACGGCAGCCGGACGACCTGCAGGACGGAGATCCGCGGGGTCTCCGCGGCGTCGAGACCGGGAGTCATCGGTGTCCGGCCGACCGTGATCGGCCGCCCGGCCGTGAGCGACCGCCAGGCGGCCGCGATCCGCGACCCGACCGTCACTTCGCCCCCTCGCAGTAGGCGGTCGCCGCAGCGAGCAGTTCGGGCCCGGTGCACTGCGCGCCGGTCTGCAGGACCCCGGCGCGCGCGAGCGTCTGGCGCAGCGCGTCTTCGAGGAGACGCTGCCGGCTCGCCGCGCGCTTGCGCTCGTCGGCGCGCGCCTTCGCGAGTTCGTCGTCGCGGACGTCGTGGACGTAGCGCACGGCGTCGGCGCGGGCGTCGGCGAGCAGCTTCTTCAGGTCCGCCAGGACGCCGTCGGGCAGTGGACCGACCGCGCCAGAGAGGGACGGGTACCTGTCCCAGTCCGGCTTGAACGCCGTCGTCTCGCGCCGGCTCGGGTCCTCGGCCGGCTCGAACTCCTGCCGGAAGGCGTCCGGGCCGTACACGCCCAACCGGCCGTCCACCTCGCGCACGACCCACTCGCCCTCGGTGACGAGGCCCGAGATCGCGGGGTTATCCGTCTGGATCAGCATCCCCATGCGAGCGTTCGCGTCCCTGGTGACGGTCCCCCAGGCGCCGACGTAGCAGCCCTCGCAGGTGTCGCCCTCCGTCAGATCGCACATCTCGCTCCAGGTCGACCAGGTGAGCTGCACCGCGTCGACGAGGGCCGCCCTCTTCCTGAACTTCATGGTTTCTCCCCTAGCTCCGCCCTCTTCGCGAGGGCCAACTTGACCGCCTCCTCCGGAGTCCAGCCGCTGGGCGACAGGCACCGGTTGGCCTCCTCTCGGGTCGCGCACGCCCTGACGCAGACGAGGTCGTGCTTCGGGCCGGTCACGACGCCGGCGTGCCAGCGCGGGCCGAACCGGTCGCGCGGCCCGCCGCGCTGGTAGTGCACGTACGGGTGCGGGCCCGGGTGGGCGTACCAGAGGTCCGTGAAGCCGGCCTCGTGGAACTGGGTCCAGACGTCGTCGTTCGACGACTGCGACTCCGCAGCCATCTCCTGGACGATCTCCACGTGACCGTCTGGGAATCGGACGGCCGGCCTCATCTCGGTCATCCTGCCGGTATCTCTGTCCAGTTCCGCCTCGACCCCGTGCTCCACACCGCCCGGCGTGCGGATCGGCTCCCCCGTTCGACCGCTCACCTGCGGGAGAAATACTTTCGTCATTCTGCCTCCATCGGTGCCACCGTGGTCGTCAGGACGGGCGACGAGTCGCCCCCGGGCGCCACGGTCAACTTCACGTCGATCGCTGCCAAGAACTCCTCGAGCGTCGCGGGCCGGACCCGCGTGAACCGGCGCGCCACCCGGACGCCGCTCACTTCGACGGTCTGCGCGAAGACCGCGAGCGTCCGCGACCACCGCGTCCGGTAGGTCAGGCTGTAGTAGCCGACGCGCGGCTCGAGTGTCGCCTCGTCGAGCGCGACGGCGAAGACGACGTACTCGCCGCCCGCGGCGTAGTGCGTGTAGACGTGACCCGCGAGCACGTCGGCCGCCTCGCAGAGGGCGGAGAGCCGCGACTGCGCCTCGGTCTTGTCGTCGTGGCTCATGGTCGGTCTCCCGCTCGGGTATGGGTAACGTTCGCGCACTGGGCGTCGCAGGACGCTGGTGAATGGGTGCATGGGGTCGGCTGCCGCGCGCGCGACCCGCTCGAACTCCGCCGCGAGGTCGTCCATCGTCTCGGAGGTCGCGAGGTCGCCGCGGTGCAGCCGGCAGAACTCGGCCGCGCGGCGCTGGTGCTCCTCGGCGACGACGAGGACTACGTCTCGCTTATCGATCACGACTCCACCGGTCCCTTGGCAGGCTCCAGACTCTCCACCGAGCACGGCTCCGTGATGTGCGGAGGCTCACCCGCGCGACCGCGGCCGTCCCAGGCGACCGTGACGAGCGGCGCGCACCCCAGCACGTGGGTCTGCTGGACGTACCCCACCGTCCCCTCGGCGATCTCGTCGTTGACGTTGAGAAAGAAGATGGTCTCCACAGCGCGGACTCTCTCGCCGGGTCGGAACCGCTGCGCCAGACGCCTGAGTCGATCGTCCATCGTTGCCGTCACGTTCCTCCTCGTGGCCTGTGCCCCCAGATCGGTTGCTTCAGGATCGCCATCGCTGCCCGATGGTTCGCTGGTGCCAGGTCGAGTGTCAGCATCTCGGCCGCCGTGAACCACCCGGCGCCCGGCTGCCCGTCGAGGATCGCCGGCTCGCCCGAGAACCGGTCGCCGACGAAGTATAAGGAGACCGTGACGACGGCCCGGTCGGCCCGCGTCACCAGGTTCTCGAACCGGCCGGTCCAGATCGGCTGCTGGTCGACGGGCAGGTCCACCTCGACCCCGACCTCCTCGAGCAGTTCGCGGCGCAGGGCCTTGGGGTGGCTCTCGCCCGGCTCCACCTTGCCGCCCGGCGACTCCCACAGCCAGCCGAAGTCCTTGGTGGGCGGGCGCTGCTGCAGGAAGATCCTGCGGTCGCGAACGAGCACACCGGCGACGACCTCGACGATCACGAGCCGATCCCGAACGTGAACTCGCCCTCTGCCTTCGTCAGCAACTTCTTCTTCGTCGCCTCGTCGAACGCCCTGTACTTGCAACTCTCGAATACGAGGTCGCCGAGGTCGTGCCCCCAGATGAGCGGACCGCGTCCGCGGTTGAGGAGCGGCCCGGCACCGCCGTTCATCGGTCCGGCCTTGCCGCCAGCTCGCTCGTCCTCGGCATAGAGTTCGCGGTAGAAGTCGTTGGTCAGCGCAAAGATCTCGCCCGGGTAGCGACGGTCGATCGTGACGACCTTGCTGCGCTTCTCGCTGAGCGGGTAGGTGAGCGTGATGACGACCTTGACCGGCGCCGGTCGCGCACTCGGTAGCGCCATCCGACGAAACGGCTTCGCGGACTTGCTGGTCTTGCGGCTCACGACCCGCATCGACCGCATCGCTCGGTCGATGCGTCGGTAGTAGCCCGGGTCGAGCTTGCGCCGCTCGATCGAGTCACCGCTCATGACCGGGTGCTTGGCGGGGACGCGCGTGATCGACCCGTGTCCACCGCGCTTGGTGCGCTTGATTCGGATCACTCTCCCGTCCTGCCCGGTCAGCTCGTCGAAGTCGGTCCCCATGTCGTATGGGTGCCACCAGATCCGGAACGCCTCGCGCAACGCAGGGTCGCCGAACTCGATGACGCCGGGGCTGCCGATCGAGACCGAGTGCATCCGCGCGCGCTCGGTCCGCACGCTTGAGACAACGTGATTTGTCGACGAAGCCGACCCACCCGCGCGCGGGCCCGTAGTGGGCGACGAAGAGGGCGCCCACGAGGAGGGCCTCGGCGAGCCACCAGCACCAGGTCGAGCGCTTCACGGGTCTCACGGCGCGCCTCCCCCGTCCGCCGCGTCCTCGACGGCGTTGACGCGGACCTGCAGGTCCTCGACGTCTGCCTGGAACCGCCGGACGTCGGCGTGCAGGGCCTCGACGCGGGCGCTGAGCTGGTGCGCGCGGTGGGCGAGCCAGCCCATCTCGCCGACGAGCGCGCAGCAGAAGAGGGCGACGACGAGCCGGCTCACGACGACCGCTCCCACTCGGCGAGTGCGCGGTCGTACTGCGACCGGCGGCACTTGGCGGGACCGCTCACTGCGGTCGCCTCTTGCTGCTTGCAGCCTCTTTGAGCATCGCCCGAACGACCTCGCTGAGGCTCGGCTCGATGCCGGTCATCTTCTTGGCCTCCTGCTGGCGCCTGACGATCTTGTCGTGGAGCGATTTACTGACGCGCGAGGCGATCGGGATGTCGTGGGTCTCGGTAGTCACTTGCCCCGTTCGTATCATCCGTAACGTCCGTTGACAAGTAAAAACATCGCGGATAGATTCCGAGTCGTGCCCGTACTCGCGCGTTTCTACGGCATTGTCATCACGATGTTCTTTCGTGACCACAACCCGCCGCATATCCACGCCTACGGCGGCCGCGCCGGTAAAAGCGCGGAGTGGGCCGCACAGATCGCGATCCGTACCGGCGCTGTGATCGCCGGCGACGCGCCGGACGTCGCGCGGCGTCTGTTGCGAGACTGGATCAGGCTGCACGAGAGCGAGCTACTCGCCGCGTGGAACCGCGCTGTCGCCGGACAAGAACCGGGCAGGATCGCTCCGATGAGGGTCCGGTGAAGCGTCCGGTGAAGCGCCACCACCCCATCCTCTGGATGGTCGAATTCCTGCAAAAGAACGAGGTGCGACTGTTCTTCTCCACCGGGCGGATCGTCGAGGTGAAGCTCCCCGTCGCGTCAGCCAAGAAGGCGAGGATCGTCGACAAGGGGCTCGGACTCGATCCCGGTAACGGGATGGATATGTGCGCCGTCGAACTCCACAAGCAGCGCGGCAAGGTGTGGGCCCGGGGGACCTGGACGTGAACACCGTCGACGAGCTGCGCGCTGAGGTCGCGCGACTGCGCACGCTCCTAAACCGCGATCAGACGGGCCTCGCCGCCGCGCTCACGGCGCAAGTGATCGCCATGAAGACAACCGGACGATCATTTCTTGGACCCAATCGAGAGCCTCTATGAGAGCAAAGGCATGCTCGGAGAAAGACGATGGGCTCTGATCTGTACGCGTCGGTTGAGCGGCAGCACCCGAACGGCTACTGGTCCGCCGTGACAGAGTACCGGACCGCCGCCCTGGCGCGCGGGATCGTGGTGGACGCTTTTGGCGACTGCGACCCGGACGCCTCGATGGGCAAGGCAGGCGGGTACCTGACCCGCGCCGAGTGGGTTGCCATGCCGTGGCGGCTCGACGAGCCCTACTGGGTCAGGCTCGTCCCGGGCGAGGAGTTCGTCGCCATCGTGCGCGAGAAGCGGTGGCAGCACCTGCAGGACGGCTACTACCACGACAAGGAGTGCTCACCGGAGCTCCGCGCCGTCGCGGCGATGGTCGAGAGCTTCTTGACAGAAGGTGTGCCGGTGCGCGTCTGGTGCTGGCACTCGCAGTGAGGCAAACAATGAGTGTTCTCCAAGAGTTCGTGTGCTTCCTCGTCTCCGCTCCCGTGATTCCATTCCCAGAATACGTGCCCATCCGCGAGCGGGACTTGAAGCTCGCCATCGAGATGTCAAAGTCTGTTCGAGGTGGCTACCCAGAGTCCAGGGCCTTCGCGTTCTGGTTCCTAACGGCGCCCGCGAAGCAAAGCGTCTATCCGGACGACGTCCAGCCCGACCTGTCGCAGGAGGTCAAGCCTCGGAGTGGTCTCTACTTCATGGGCGGCCGACTCGAGGAGCGCAAGTACGGCGTCGTCTGCGTGAACGACGACAGCTTCCGATCGGTGACGATCTTCAGTGAGGAGGACTGCGTCGTAGATGCGGACGGGACCGTCGTAGAACGCGGGGACGACCCGCGACACGCCGCCTGCCGGCAAGCGGCCAGATCTATCGTTGGAGGCGGACAGTGCCGTGGAAGCTCGAAGGAGAGGGCTAGACCATGACGGATAGCTGGAAGTGCCCGCACTGCGGGGCGTGGATCGGGGCGATGCAGGTGCACGAGGACTGCGCTCGCGAA
>Ga0181530_10001523_pt1 | contig 29037 bp, 28 predicted proteins | sample PEATcosm2014_Bin_42_FD_119769 | JGI IMG/M metagenome (GOLD analysis project Ga0181530, IMG submission 119769) | Peatland microbial communities from MTU Mesocosm Facility, Houghton, MI, USA - PEATcosm2014_Bin10_60_metaG | ecosystem: Environmental > Terrestrial > Soil > Wetlands > Peat | place...
CACGCGAACGTGGCTAGCCGGTCAGCACCGGCGACCGGCGCGCCACCTCGCCTTCTCCAGCGATCACCACAACGTTGCCCGTGCGGTCGGTGTGCTTCACGAAATGGCCCAGCCCGCTACAGAAATAGCTGTTGCACACATCGGATCGCAGCTCGCGTTCCAGGGTGCAGCCCTGCGGCCCGTGGAACACGCACGAACCTGCGAAGCCCGTCGGCGGCACACGCTCGCTGTACAGCCGCAACACCGCGCGCGCATCCAGTTCTGGCCGTGCGCGCCGCACCCGCGCCATCGCGCGTTCATCGAGATACGCGTGTTCCTCGCCGCCCTTGCAGCACCAGCCCTGGCACAGCGTACACGCGGTGCGCGCCACCAGACCGGCAAAACCCTCCGGCTCGGGCCGCACCGGCGAGGCGGAGCGTTCCGGGTGCTTGATTTCCCGCTCCCCGCGCAGCGACTCGACAAGATGCTTGCGCAACCGCCGCACCCGTTCGGCGGATACCGACACCAGCGCCCTGCGGTTCAGCGGCACCGTGACGGCCTGGCTGCCGTCCGGCGCCGTCCCGTCGCCGCTGGCGAGCGCGACAGACTGTGTGGTCATGTGAGGTTCCGCGGCACGCGCCAAGGTGGCATCCTGGCACGCCCCAGGCAAGGAATCCGCCGTGCCGATCCCGATCATCCTCGACTGCGATCCCGGCACCGACGACGCGCTCGCGCTGCTGTTGGCGCTGGCATCGCCGGAACTCGACGTGCTGGCGGTGACCGCCGCGGGCGGCAATGTCGGGCTGGAGCAAACGCTCGCCAACGCGCTGGCGCTCACCGCGCTCGCCGGCTCCCCGGTCCCGGTCTACGCCGGCGCCGACCGTCCGCTGCTCGGCGCCTTCGTCAACGAGCCGCGCGTGCATGGCGTGGACGGCCTGGGCGGCATTTCCCTCCCGCAGGGCGGCCCGCCGGCGCCCGGCATCGCCGCCGACGCGATCCGCCGCATCCTGCGCGAGGCCGCGCAGCCGGTGACGCTGGTCGGCATCGCCCCGGTCACCAACCTGGCGCTCGCCCTGATGACCGAGCCGGCCCTCGCCGCGCAGGTGGACAAAATCGTGCTGATGAGCGGCGCCTGGGGCGAGGGCAACGCGACGCCCGCCGCCGAGTTCAACGCGCTGAACGATCCCGAGGCGCTGGCCGTGCTGCTGGCCTGCGGCCGCCCGGTGGTGTTCGCGACGCTGGAACTGACCGCCCAGGCGCAGGCCACGCCGGAGCGCATCGCCGCGCTGCGCACGCGCGGCGCGGGCCGTTGCCTGCGTGCCGCCTGCGACATCCAGGCCAGCGTGCCGGCCTCGCCCCGTCTTGGCGACGCCAGCGCGCCACTGCACGACCCCTGCGCGATCGCCTGGCTGCTGCGTTCCGAGCTGTTCACCAGCCGTCCGTGCAGCGTGCGCATGGATCTCGGCCCCGGACCCAGCCGCGGTCGCACGGTGATCGACCGTTGGAACCGCACCGGAGCGCCGCATAACGCGGCTGTGCTGGAGACGCTGAACGTCGACGGGTTCTTCGCCTTGCTTGGCGAGCGGCTGGCGCGGCTGCCGTAAGGCGACGCCCGGCACTTGCCACGCCAGATAACGCGCGGGTCGCGCCCACCCCGTCATGCCGGCGCAGGCCGGCATCCACGACTTTCCCTCATGCAGGCAACAAAGTCGTGGATGCCGACCCTCGTCGGCATGACGGAAAGAGATCGTGTGCGCCACGAGACGACTCGTTTGTTTCCGGGCGTCGCCTGACGTCAGATTGACACCGACTGCCGCGACCGATGAAATCCCGCTTCTAACCGGGAAATGCGACATGCCCAGAATCCTTACCGACGCGCAGGTGCAGCAGTATCAGGATCAAGGCTACGTCGATGCGGTGCCGGTGCTGACGCCCGAGGAAGTGCGGCACTGCCGCGCCGACCTGGAACGCTACGAGGCGAGTGTCGGCCATCCCCTCGACTTTCCGGAAAAGTCGAAGTCCTACCTGCTGTTCGATTGGGCCGATCGCATCGTGCACCACCCGAAAGTGCTGGATGCGGTCGAGGATCTCATCGGCCCGGACATCCTGGTGTATCACTCCACCATGTGGATCAAGGAGCCGCACAGTCCGGCCTATGTGCTGTGGCATCAGGACGGCACGTATTTCTTCCTCGATCCGCCGTTGCACGTCACCGCCTGGGTGGCGCTGTCCGACGCCACCGTGCAAGCCGGCTGCGTGCACGTCATTCCCGGCAGCCACAAGCTCGGGCAATTACCGCACTACGACGCGCCGGCGAAACACAACATGATCCGGCGTGGCCAGGGCGTGCACGGTTTCGACGAGCAGACCGGCGTGCCGCTGCCCGCCATGGCCGGCACGGTGACGCTGCACCATACCAATCTGGTGCACAGCTCCCGGGGCAATGACGCGAGCCACCGCCGCATGGGCTTCGGCATCAGCTACATCCCCACCAGTGTCCGGCCGATCGGCCGCGGCACGCCGAGTGCGCTGCTGGTGCGCGGCGTCGATGCATTCAACCATTTCGTGCCGGAGCAACGTCTGGCGCATGCGGAAAGTCCCGCGGCGTACGCAGCCCATCGCGAAGCCAATGCGCGGTTTCGCGCGCTACAGGACCAGGGCTTCGTCGCCGCCTGACCGGCCGCGACAACAACCGCGAGCCGGCCCATACGCCGGCCCGATCCACACGCAAACCGCCCCACACGCAAGGGAGTGACCACCATGGCCAGATTGACCCGCCGCACGATGCTCGCCGCCGGTGCCGCGAGCCTCGCCGCGCCAGCGGTGCTGCGCGCGCAGCCCGCTTCGGTGAAGCTCGGCCTGATCCACCCGGTGACCGGCCCGCTCGCCTTCTCCGGTGGGCAATGCCGGCTGGGCGGGCAGTTGGCGATCGAGGACGTCAATGCGGACGGCGGCATCAAGGCGATGGGCGGCGCGAAGCTCGAGGCGTTGCTCGGCGACGCCCAGCTCAAGCCGGAGCTGGCCGCCAGCTTGGTGGACCAGTTCGCCGAGGCCGGCGCTTCCGGCTTTACCGGCTGCTTCTCCTCCAGCCTCGGCCTCGCGGCGACGCAGGCGGCGGCAAAATACGACCTGCCGTTCTCGATCGACAGCGGCGTCGCCGATTCGCTCACCGCGCGCGGCCTGGCCAACACGTTCCGCCTGTTCCCGCCGGCCACTCCCACCGTGATCGGCGCGGTGGCCGAGTTGGACGCCCTGAACAAGGCAGCCGGCTCACCGGTGAAGTCGGCAGTGCTGGTGCACGAGAACAGCGAGTTCGGCACCAACACCGCCAATGTGCTGAAGGAGAAGCTGCCCGGCATCGGTATTGCCGTGCCGGAAGTGATCCCCCATCCCACGCCGACGCGCGACTTCAGCAACATCGTGCTGCGCATCAAAGAACAGAAGCCGGAACTGGTGATCCTCTCCAACTACGTGAACGAGTATGTGCTGCTGATCCGCACACTGGTGCAGCAGCGCGTGCCGCTGGTGGCGATGTTCTCCGTCCTGGGCGGCGGCTTCGACCTGAAATTCGCGCACGATCAGCCGGAAGTCTCCGAGAACGTCATGGACTTCAACCACTGGTACAATCCACGCAAACCCGAGGCGGTGGCATTCCGCAAGCGCGTGGTGGACGCCGGCCACGTGTTCTCCTGGGAAGTCCTGTTCGGCTACTACGCGGTGCGCCTGCTGGCCGATGGCTTCCAGCGTGCCGGCACTGCCGACAAGAAGCAGGTCCTGCCCGCCTTGGCCGCCAGCACATACTTTCCCGACATGCTGCCATATGGCCCGACCAAGTTCGTCAACGGGCAGAACCAGGGCTGTCAGGCGGTCGGACTACAGATCCAGGATCACGACATCAAGGTGGTGTACCCGGAGCAATTCGCCGACGCCAAGCCGGTGTTCCCACGCCCGAAGATCTGAGCCGGGCTTGCCGTCGCTCGACATTCTCGTCGCCGGCGTGGTGAACGGCCTGCTGACCGGCGGCGTCTATGCGCTGGTGGCGCTTGGACTGACGCTGATCTACGGCGTGCTGCACATCGTCAACTTCGCGCATGGCAGCCTGTTGATGGTGGCCATGTTCGGCGCCTGGATGTTGGTAAGCTGGGTCGGGCTCGATCCCTATGTCGCGCTGCTGCCGCTGACCGGGATCATGTTTGTCGTCGGGTGGGCGCTGTATGCCGGTGTCATCGGCCGCATCTCGCATGGCGACGACCGCGGCATCCTGCTGGCCACGCTGGGCGTTGCGGTGGTGTTGGACAACCTGGCGCTGGTGCTGTTCACCGGCGACACGCGCACCATCGACACGCCCTACCAGTTCGCGGTGCTGGAAGCCGGCCCGCTACTGCTCTCGGTGCCGCGGCTGATCTCCTTCGCCGTGGCCCTGGCGATGGCCGGTGTGCTGTGGGCGTTCATGACGCTGACCGACACCGGGCGCGCAATCCGCGCGGTGGCGCGCGAGCCGGATGGTGCCCGGCTGGTCGGCATCCGGTCGCAGCGGATTTTCGCGCTGTCCTACGGCATCGGCATAGCAACACTGGGCGCCGCGGCATGCCTGCTGTTGCCGACGTTCTACGTGTCGCCGCAGGTGGGCAACGCATTCGTGCTGGTCGCCTTCACCATCGTCGTGCTGGGCGGCATGGGCAGCTTCCCTGGCGCGGTGGTGGGCGGCCTGATCATCGGCGTGACGGAGAGCCTGGGTGGATTGTTCCTCGGCGAATCGCTCGGACCGATCGGCATCTCGCTGGTGTTCATCGCCGTGCTGCTGTTCCGTCCCACCGGCCTGTTCCGCACCGCGCGATGAGAAAACCTCGCCCATGCAGTGGGGTTGGGCCGCGACGCGGACCAACGCGCCGCGTCGCGGCGTCGGCGGGTGATCGGGTCGCCTCGCTGCGTTCTTATGCAGCGTGCCGACCCGATCACCCTCACCCTCGTCGCTTGCGCGCCTCGACCTCTCCCGCGCAGCGGGAGAGGTAATGCAAACCCCATGAACCGCTGGTTCCACTTAGCGATCGTGCTGCTGGCGCTGGTGCCCTTCGCGCTGCCATCGCAGTTCCTGGTCAACCTGGCGATGCTGACCGCGTTCTCGGCGCTGCTCGGGCAGGGCTGGAACATCGCCGGCGGGTTCGGCGGCCTGACCAGCTTCGGCCACGCCATGTTCTTCGGCGTCGGCGCCTATGCCGTCGCCATCATGCAGACGCGCTGGGGGATCAGTCCATGGCTTGGCCTGCCGGCCGCTGCGGTCCTCGGCGCACTGGTCGGCGCCGCGGTGGGTCTTGCCGCGTTCCGCGCCGGGCTGCGCGGCAGCTATTTCGCGCTGGTCACCCTGGCCGTGGCGGAAGTGTTCCGCATCCTGGCCAACAGCCTGGACATCACCCGAGGCGGCCTTGGCATCCTGATTCCCCTCAAGCCCACCCTGATGAACTTCCAGTTCGCCGACCGCCGCACCGCCTATGCCATGGTATTGGCCCTGCTCGTCATCGCCATGCTGATCGCCGCCTGGCTGCGCCGGTCGCGTTTCGGAGCGCGCCTGGCCGCGGTGCGGGAAAACGAGGACGCCGGCGCTGCGTTGGGTGTCGATCTGGTGCGCATCAAAACGCAGGCCCTCGCCTTATCCGGCGCGATCACCGCCACCGGCGGCGTGCTGTACGCGCAGATGTTCCTGTATATCGATCCGTCCATTGCGTTCGGGGTCGAGCGCAGTGTGGAGATGCTGCTGGTGGCGATGATCGGCGGCGCCGGTACGGTGTGGGGACCGGTGCTCGGCGCCATCGCACTGCACCTGATTGCCGACACCAGTCGCGTACTTATTCAAACACCTGGCTTCGCGCCGATGCTGTACGGCGTCGTGCTGCTGGCGATCATCGCGTTTCTGCCGCACGGAATCGCGGGCTTGCGCTTCAAATCCCTCTCCCGCTTGCGGGCGAGGGGAGGGTGAGGATGATGCGGCCCGCACGCCCCTCGCCCGACCCTCGTCCGCAAGCGGGAGAGGGATTTCTCGTCGTCCGCTCACTGACCAAACGTTTCGGTGGCCTCACGGCCGTGCGCTCGGTCGATCTCGACGTGCCGCAAGGTACGATTACCGCGCTGGTCGGCCCGAACGGCGCCGGCAAGACCACGTTGTTCGCCATGCTCGCCGGCTTCACCCCGCCCGACGAGGGCAGCGTGCGCTTCATCGGCACCGACATCACCGGCTGGCGGCCCGATCGCATCGCGGCGCTCGGCATGGTGCGCACCTTTCAGATCACCCAGCCATTCGCCGGCCTGACCGTGATGGAGAACATCCGCGTCGGCGCCTTCCTGCGCACCGCGGACCCCGTGGCGGCGGCAGCGGCGGCGCGCGCGGTCGGCACGCGTCTCGGCCTCGGGCCTATGCTGGATCGCCCTGCCGCGGCGTTGACGCTGGCCGGCCGCAAACGCCTGGAGGTGGCGCGCGCCCTGGCGACCGCCCCGCGCCTGCTGTTGTTGGACGAGGTGATGGCCGGGCTGAACCCGGCCGAGGTGAACGAGATCGTCGCGCTGATCCGCGCCGTCCACGCCGATGGCGTCGGCATCCTGCTGATCGAACATGTCATGCAGGCGGTCGCCGCGTTGGCCGCGCAGGTGCACGTGCTCGCCGAGGGTGCGCTGATCGCCTCCGGCACGCCGCGTGAGATCGCCACCGCGCCGACCGTCATCGAGGCTTACCTCGGCCATGGTGCGGCCGAACGGATGGCGCGCCATGGGTGATGCATGAGCAGTTACGCCCCCAATCGGCATGGCAGGCGCGGGCCGGCCATCCACGACTTGCCTTTGTGCGCGCGGCGCAGTCGTGGATGGCGGGCCTGCGCCCGCCGTGACGGGTGGAGCGCAGTCGCAGCTCTGGCCGCCACGATGCGCAGTGCAGACGCATGAGCAGTGTGGCGTGCATGCTGGAAGTGCGCGGTCTGCACGCCGGCTATGGTGTGTTCGAAGTGCTGCATGGCATCGACCTCGATGTCGGGGCCGGCGAGATCGTCGCCGTGCTCGGTGCCAACGGTGTTGGCAAGACCACGCTGAATCGCACGCTGTCCGGCCTGCTGCGTGCCCGCGCCGGCACGATCCGCTTCGACGGCGCCGACATCGCGCGCGCCGACCACGCGGCCATCGTGCGCGCCGGACTGATCCACGTGCCCGAAGGCCGCCGCATCTTTCCCAACCTTTCGGTGCGCGAGAATCTATTGCTCGGAAGCTATGCACGCGGGCGCGCCGATCGCGCCGCGAACCTGCGCCGCGTGCTGGACATCTTTCCGCGGCTACACGAACGCCTCACGCAGCAGGCCGGTTCGATGAGTGGTGGCGAGCAGCAGATGCTGGCGATCGGCCGCGGGCTGATGGGAGAGCCGCGACTGCTGGTCCTCGACGAGCCCTCGCTGGGTCTGTCGCCGAAACTCACCGAGGAGTTGTTCACGCTGATCGCGCGGCTGCATGAGGACGGGCTGGCGATTTTGTTAGTAGAGCAGAATGTTATGCAGTCGCTGGCGATCGCGCAGCGTGCCTATGTCATCGAATATGGCCGTGTGGCACTCTCGGGTACAGCCACGACGCTTGCCGACGATCCGCGACTGAAGACCGCCTATCTCGGCCTTTAGATGGAGCCAGCCGATGAATCCCGCCGAATTGCCCTTCGACGCCGACGCGATGCTGGACGGGCTGCGCGTCTGGGTGGAGTGCGAAAGCCCCACCTACGATGCCGCCGCCGTCAATCGCATGATGGATGTCGCGTCGCGCGATCTGGTGATTGCCGGCGCGCGCATCGAACGGGTTGCGGGGCGCATGGGCTTCGGCGATTGCGTGCGCGCGACCTTCCCGCACGCCACGCCGAACGAGCCGGGCATCCTGGTGATGGGCCATCTCGACACCGTGCACCCGATCGGCACGCTGCGGACATTGTCGTTCCGCCGCGAGGGCGGCCGGGCCTGGGGGCCTGGCATCTGCGACATGAAGGGCGGCAACTACCTCGCGCTGGAGGCGATCAGGCAGCTTGCCCGCGCGCGCGTCGCCACCAGGCTGCCGATCACCATGCTGCTGACCTGCGACGAAGAGGTCGGCAGTCCTTCGACACGCGACCTGATCGAGGCGGAAGCGTCGCGCCATCGCTATGTGCTGGTGCCGGAACCGGCGCGCGCCGATGGCGGCGTGGTGACAGGTCGTTACGCGATCGCGCGGTTTAACCTGGAAGCCACCGGCCGGCCGAGCCACGCCGGCGCGCGGCTCGCCGAGGGCCGCTCGGCGATCAAGGAAATGGCCCGCAAGATCGTCGAAATCGAGGACATGACAACGGACGACTGCACCTTCAGCGTCGGCGTGATCCACGGCGGGCAATGGGTGAACTGCGTGTCCACCACCTGCACCGGTGAGGCATTGTCGATGGCCAAGCGGCAGGAGGACCTCAATCGCGGGGTCGCCGCCATGCTGGCGCTGCACGCCTCGGCGAACGACGTGTCGTTCCGGGTAACGCGTGGCGTGACGCGGCCGGTGTGGGAGCCGGATGCGCGCGGCATGGCGCTGTATGGCGTGGCGCGTGACATCGCACGCGGGTTGGGCCTCGACATCCCGCACCAGAGTTCCGGCGGCGGCTCGGACGGCAATTTCACCGGCGCGATGGGCATTGCCACGTTGGACGGGCTTGGCGTGCAAGGCGCCGGCCCGCATACGCTGGACGAGCACATCCTGGTGGACAGCCTGGCGTATCGAGGGAAGCTGTTCGCCGGGATTCTTGCCGCGCTCGGCTGAGATGCCGGCCGCGCGGCGCGTGCTGCGCCTGTGGCGGATCGTCGCGGCCCGTCCGCGATTGTTCATCGGCTTCGGCTGCGGATTGGTCATCGCGCCGCTGCTGCCGGCGACCGTCAGCCACACGACCCGTGCCATTCTCGCGTGGGACACTGGCGTCATCGTTTACCTCGCGCTGTCGGCGTTGCTGTTCACCACCGAACGCGTGGAACGCATGGCGGCGGACGCCGAGGCGCAACAGGAAGGCGAGTGGACCATCTTCGCGCTGACGGTGGCCGCGGTGGTGTTCAGCTTTGCGGCGATTCTCGGCGAATTCGCCGGGACGAAAGCTGCGTCCGGATGGCAGAAGGATTGGCATCTCGCGCTGGTGGCGGTGACGCTGTTCGTCTCCTGGCTGATGACGCATACGACCTTTGCGTTCCGCTATGCGCACGAGTATTACGCGAACGATCGCGGCGGGCCGGATGTAGATCGTGGCCTGGAGTTTCCTGAAGAACAGCAGCCGGACTATCTGGACTTCATGTATTTTGCGCTGGTGCTGGGGATGACGTTTCAGGTCTCCGATGTGCAGATCACGTCGCGCAAGCTGCGTCGCCTGGCGGCCGTGCATGGCCTGCTGAGCTTCCTGTTCAACACGATCATTCTGGCGCTGACGGTGAACCTTGCCGCCGGCCTGCTGTGAGGTTCGCCGTGTCCCCTGTGTCATTGCGAGGAGCAAAGCGACGAAGCGATCTCCTGCCCGACGAGCCGCTCGTCAGGCAGGAGATCGCTTCGTCGCTTTGCTCCTCGCAAGAAACAGAGAGACTCCCCCTCCCCTTGTGGGAGGGGGAGTATCCTTCGCGGCGACCTCCGCAGTTTCATTCAGGGCGGGTCGGCCGCTGCCGGCCGGTGGCCAACTCGCAATGACAGCCGATCGCCGCAGTGACAGCGGGATCGCAGCATGGACGCGCGGCGCTTCGGTATTTGATCCGCTGCACGCTATAGCGGACGATCGTGCCATGCCGACGAGGTAACGCGATGACCCAGCCGATCGATACCGACTCCGCGGCCCGCGATGCACTCCGGCTGATCGGCGCCGATCCGCCGAATTGGGTGCCGGAGCATGCCGGGATCGACCATAACGTCACCATCGTCGGCGGTGGGCAGACCGGCTGCGGCATCGCGTTTGCGCTGCGCCGCGCAGGCATCGGTCGGGTAACCATCATCGACGCCGCCGCGGACGAGACAGGGGCGGGGATCTGGCTGACCGCCGCCCGGATGAACCTGCTGCGCACGCCGAAGACATTGCCGGGACCGGAACTCGGGATTCCGGCGTTCAGTTTCCAGGGCTGGTACGAAGCGCGGCACGGCGCGGCAGCCTATGCCGCGATCGACCGCATCAGGCGCACCGACTGGGCGGAGTATCTGCGCTGGTATCGCCATTTCCTCGAGATACCGATCCGCTACCGCAGCAGGCTCCGCCGGATCGAGCCGGCCGATCGGCACTTCCGTCTGCATCTCGAAGTCGACAGTCAGGCCACGGTGGAAACCACCCGGAAAATCGTGCTTGCCACCGGCTTTACCGGTTACGGCGGGGCCTATGTGCCGCCGGTGCTGACCGACTCGCTGCCGTCCCGGCTCTACGCCCACACCGAGGACGCCATCGACTTCGCCGCCTTGCGCGGCAAAGTGGTGGCGGTCATCGGTGCGGCCGCATCCGCGTTCGATGCTGCCGGCGTGGCGCTGGAGGCGGGCGCCGCTGCGGTGCACTTGTTCGCCCGGCGGCCGGCGATCGCCGCGGTGCCGATCAGCCGCAGCCGCGGCTATCCGGGTGCCTACGACAACTATCATGCGCTGCCGGATGCGACGCGTTGGGAACAGGCGATCCGGTTTCGTCGTGCCGGTTCCACGCCGACCATCGATGCGATCGAACGCGCGGTAGCATTCGCGAATTTCCATCTGCATCTCGCCTCGTCATGGGACGCCGCGCGCGTCGAGAACGAGCGGATTGTTGCGCAGGTGGGCCGCGCGGCATTCCGTTGCGATTGCGTGATCGCCGGCACGGGCTATCACGCCGATCTGGCGGCGCGTCCTGAACTGGCAGCGTTTGCCGGACAGGTGTTGTTGTGGCGTGATCGCTTCGAGCCGCCGGACGACGCGGCCGATACTTGGCTGGGCGCGCATCCGTATCTCGGGGCGGCCCATGAATATCTCGAGAAGACCCCGGGCGCCGCGCCCTGGCTGCGCGACATCCATGTGCAGAACCCGGCAGGCTTCGTCAGCTTCGGCGTGCCGACCGGCGACGTGCCGAGCATGAAACGCGACATACCGACGATCGTGGCGCATATCAGCCGGGATCTGTTCTTCGCGGATTTCGACCACCACGCGCGGCGGATGACGGCCGATGTCGCGCCGGATTTCACCGCAGCGGCGTACCTAAAACCTCTCCCACGAAGTGGGAGAGGTCGAGACGCGTGAGCGGCGAGGGTGAGGGTGCAGCGGTACGCACGATCTGTTTGCAGCGGGGCGACCCGATCACCCTCACCCTCGGTGCTGCGCACCGCGACCTCTCCCGCGAAGCGGGAGAGGTTTTTTCTGCGCCCTACCGTCCGCCGTCCACTTGCAGGATCTGTCCATTAACAAACCCGGCAAGATCCGACGCAAAGAACAGCACCGCGTTGGCGATATCCTGCGCCGTGCCCAACTTCTGCATGGCGATCCGCTGCACCAGTCCCTTCTGCCCCTCCGGCCCGTAGCTGTCCCATTGCCGCTCGGTCGCCGCGTTGGTGCGGATGAAGCCCGGGGCGACCGAGTTCACAGTGACGCCGAACCGGCCCAACTCGTGCGCGAGTTGGCGCGTCAGGCCCACCACCGCATGCTTGGCGCTGCAATACGCCTGCACCCCGGTCAGCGACGGCTGCAGCCCGGCGCCCGAGCTGATATTGACGATGCGGCCGCCGCCGGCCCGCTTCATGCCGGGCGCGGCGGCGCGGCACAGGATGAAGGCGGCATTGACGTTGATGTCGAAGATGACGTTCCAGTCGGCATCCGACACGTCCTCGACCGGCTTGAATTCCTGCCCCGCCACGCCGCCGGCGTCGTTCACCAGAACGTCGATCGCGCCGCCGGTCTGCGCCTCGATCGCGCCGATCCACGCCGCCGCCGCGGCGCGGTCACGCAGATCGACCACCTGCGTCACGATGTTTCCCACCGCGGCGGTCTCTGCCAATTCGTCGGCCGACAGATCGGTGGCAAACACGCGCGCGCCGAGTCGGGAAAAACTCTGCGCGATGGCGCGGCCGAAACCATGCCCCGCGCCGGTGACCGCAACCGCCTTGCCGTCGAAACGGATATTCATGCCGCCGCACTCTCCTTTGCCAGGCGCCGCAAATTATCGTCGCTCATCGGCAACCTGCCCTGCTCCGCTGCATGGATCATCGCCACCAGGCGACGCGTGGCGGGACAGTCGATGCCGTGCCGCGCGCCATGCGCCGCGATCGGCGCGATCTGCACGTCCACCTCGGTGCGGCGCCGGCGCACCCACAGGTCGCGCCAGACACCGGAATGCGTCTTGGCACTGCCGCGATTGAATGCCGACATCGCTGCGACGGAGGCGCGCGCCGCGGCTTCGCTGGCGCCTGGACGGAACGCATCCACCTCGAAGCCGTTGAAGCCGCGCGGCTGCACGCCTTCCGCCAAAGCGACGCTGATCGCCTCCGCTCCAAGCTGCCGCCACAGGGGGAGAAGTTCCGGCCGCGCCAGGCAGTCGGCGATGCCCGCCTCGCCGAGTGCCTGGGCGAACAGCATCGCGCCGTAGCCGAGCTTGCCCCACAGATACGCCCAGATGTCCGGCGTGGTGATCGCATCGGGTTCGAAGTCGCGCAGCAGCGTGTGCAGCGCTTGCAGCCGAGGCGTGATCGCGCCGTCCAGTTCGCCCAGCACCACGGCGCCGCGATTGCCGAACATGATCTCGCCCGGTGCCATCCAGTCGGCGCCGTAGTTTATGAACGCGCCGATGGTGCGCCGGCGCCCGACGATGCCGGCGATGATGTCTTCGTTCAGTCCGTTTTGCAGCGACAGGACGTAGCCGTCGTCGGCAAGAAACGGCAACAGGGAGCGGGTCGCTGCCTCGGTGTGTTGTGCCTTCACGGCCAGGAAGATGTGGTGCCAGGTGCCGGATAGTTCCGCCGGTGTAAAGGCTGGCGCGGTCACGCCGAACTGTTCCACCGGACCGCTGATGCGCAATCCTTGCGACGGATCGCGAATCGCGGCGACATGCTCGGGCACGACATCGACGAAGGTGACGTCGTGCCCGGCGCGTTTCAGCCAGGCGCCCGCCGAGCCGCCGATCGCGCCGGCACCCCAGATCAGGATGGGCGCGGCCATCTCACCATCCCTCGAGCAGGGCACGGGTTTCGCGCACGGCGACTTCCCAGATTTCCAGCATTTCGGCATCGTCGCGTTGGTAGCGGCCGCCGAAATTGCCGTCATCCAGCATCAGCCGCACCTCGAACGGCGGCAAAGCGCGAAGCTGGTCAACGTCCACCATCGGCTTGGCACCTTCCACCGGCTCGCGATTCGGCAGGCGGGTCCAGGGGAAATTCTCCATCCAGCTCGCATGGCTGGCGACCGGATCGATGCGTTGCACCACCGCCGCGGTCAGTGGCGCGCGCCACCAGTCGTGCACGCGCACCCGCGCATCGGGGTTGTCCATCATCCATTCCTGTGCCAGCGACATCGCCGGCTGGTTGCCGCCATGGCCGTTGACGATCAGCACGCGGCGGAAGCCGGTTTGCTTCAAGCTGTCGAGCACATCGCGCAGGAGTGCGGCGAAGGTCGCAACCCGCAACGTTACGCTGCCGGCGAAGCTGGTGAAATAGGGCGTCAGGCCGTAGGGCAGGACGGGGAAGACCGGAATGCCGAGCGGCTCGGCCGCTTCGATGGCCACCCGTTCGGCGAGGATCGCGTCGGTCGCCAGCGACAGGCCGGCATGTTGTTCGGTGCTGCCGAGCGGCAGCACGCAGCGGTCGTCGTGGCGGACCCAGTCCTCGACCATCCGCCAGTCCATTTCGGCAATGCGCATTCCGTCCCCCAGACCGCGAGTAGGAGCGAACGCTGGAGAGAGAAGCCGCGCGCGTCAATGCATGAGGAAACCTCTCCCGCGCTGCGCGCGGGAGAGGTCGATGGTGCGAGAGCACCGAGGGTGAGGGTGATCGGGTCGGCAAGTAGCAGGTAGAGCGAGGCGACCCGGTCACCCTCACCCTCGACGCTGCGCGTCTCGACCTCTCCCGCTCTCGCGGGAGAGGTTCTTCGCGATGCTACGACGCCTTGGCCGGCTTGCTGTCGTTCGCCGCGGTCGGGCGGATCACGCTGGTGATCGTCTCGCGCAGCACCGTCACGCGGATGTTCGGCGCAATCTCCACCTCGATCTCGTTCGACGCCACCTGCTTGCCGTCCTTGTCCTGCACCATCGGCACACGCTGAACCGTGCCGAGGATGCCGCCGCCGGTCACCACCCGATCGCCGCGCTTGATCGCCGAGATCATCGCCCGCGCCTCTTTCTGCTTCTGCTGCTGCGGCCGGATCAGCAGGAAGTAGAACACCGCGAATATCAGTACCAGCGGCAGGAACGAGGTGGCGCTGCCCAGCATGCTGCTGGCGTCCTGCGCGTAGGCGGGGGAAATCAACATTATCCGGGTCCTTGCGGTGATCGCGCCGGGACCATACTTTCCGCCCCCTTTGCGTCAAGCTTTGCCGGAACCGCCCCCGATGGACCAGCGCCTGATCGAGCTTACCACGCGGATCGCCGAGGCGCTGGAACGCCTCGCCCCGCCGCCATTGCCCGCCGTGGCGCTGGATGCGGCGGAGGCCTTCGTCTGGTATCCCGCGCCGCCCCACCTCTCGCCGGTGGCGAAAGTCTCGCGCGTCGATATTTCGCTGCTTCAGGGCGTGGACCGGCAGAAGCAGATCCTGCTGGACAACACGCTGCGCTTCGCCCGCGGCCTGCCGGCCAACAACGCCATGCTGTGGGGCGCCCGCGGCATGGGCAAGTCCTCGCTGGTCAAAGCGGTACACGCGGTGGCGAATGCCCAGCTTGGCGGCGTTCTGGCACTGGTGGAAATCCATCGCGAGGACATCCGCTCGCTGCCGGATCTGCTGAACGTGCTGCGCGGGCAGAGCCGCCGTTGCCTGATCCTGTGCGACGACCTGTCGTTCGAACGTGAAGATGCCGATTACAAGGCGCTGAAATCGGTGCTGGAAGGCGGCATCGAGGGACGGCCGGACAACGTGCTGTTCTACGCTACCTCCAACCGCCGCCACCTGATGCCGCGCGACATGATCGAGAACGAGCGCGCCACCGCGATCAACCCGTCCGAGGCGACCGAGGAAAAAGTATCGCTATCGGACCGGTTCGGCCTGTGGCTCGGCTTCCATAATTGCGACCAGGACACGTTCTTCGCCATGATCGACGGCTACGCGGCGGCGATGCACCTGCCGATCGATGCCGAGGCCTTGCGCGCGCGGGCGGTGGAGTGGTCGGTGACGCGCGGCGCCCGCTCGGGCCGCGTGGCCTGGCAGTTCATCCAGGACCTGGCGGGGATTTTGGGGGTAAAGCCGGACTGAATGACGCTCGCCGCCAATCCCCCCGCCGCATCGGGCAACACGCCCGCCTGGCGGAGAGTTCTGCCACTGCCACCGGGCGGCGCGGTGGAGAGCGCGCTGTTGCTGCTGCTGGCTTGCTGCATCTCGCTTGGGCAAGGCCAGGACCGTAACTGGGATTTGCTCAACTATCATCTCTACAATGCATTCAGCTTCGTCGATGGCCGTTTCGCGCACGACCTCTACCCGGTCGGGATCCAAACCTACTTCAGTCCCCTGCTCGATGTGCCCTACTACCTGTTGGCGGTCCAACTGCTTCCCGGCTTGCCGCGCGTCGTCGCATGCCTCGCCGGCGTACCATTCGGCCTGCTGATCGTGGTGGTGTTGCGCATCGCGCGCATCGCTCTGCCGGCAGCCACGCCGGCGGAAGCCTGGCTCGCGCCCATCGCTACAGCCATTGGCGTCAGCGGGACCGCGACCTGGTCCGAGATCGGCACCACCTATGGCGACATTCAGGTATCGGCGCTGGCACTGGCTGGTCTTCTCGCGCCGCTCTCGCTGCTGCCGCGCCGCGCAACGATGCGGCGTGGCGCGTGGAACCGCGCCATGCTCGTCGCGGGAGTCTTGATCGGCTGTGCTGCCGGACTCAAGCCGACCGCCTGCATCCTGGCACCGGGCGCGCTGGTCGCGCTGACTTTGACGGCGGGCGGCACGCGGCGCGCGTGGACCGGCGCGGTGGTGTTCTGCTTCGGCTGGGCTGCGGGATTTGCGTTGGTTTATGGCTGGTGGGGCTGGCTGCTGTACCGGCGTTTCGGCAACCCGCTCTTTCCCCTGTTCAACCATGTTTTCGCCTCGCCATGGGTGCCCACCGACAACGGTTCCGATACCCGCTTCATGCCGCGCGATGCGGTGCAGGCACTGTTCTACCCGTTCTTCTGGCTGCGCGGACGTGCCTTCGTGGTTGCCGAGGTGGAAGTTCGCGATCCACGCTTTGCACTGGCCTATGTTGCCATCGCCGCCCTGGCCATCGGCGGGCTGGTGCGGCGCGTGCCAGGCGCGCACCGCCGAGCGGGCGTCACCCCGCAGCCGGTTGCTGTCGCCATCTGCATCTTCGTGGCCGTATCCTATGTGGCCTGGGAAGTCCTGTTCTCGATCTTGCGTTACGCGCTCGGCCTGGAAGTCCTGACGGGGATCATCATCATTCTTGGTTTGCGTGCCGCGGTGGCGAGCGGTCCGGCAGCGGATTTTGCCGCGCGGCGGTTGCCGGTCGCATGCGCGATCGTGCTCGTCGCACTCGTCGCGGTGTCTTCCCGGCCGGGCTGGGGACGGCTCCGGCATTACGGCACCAGCGTGTTCGACATCCATGCACCGGCCATTCCGGACGACGCCACGATCATCCTCGCCGCGAAGCCGATCGGCTTCGCGGCACCGTTCCTGCGCGGCAAGGACATTGCCTTCGTCGGCATCGCCGAGGTGCCCCGCGCCGGCCTGCTGCGCGACGAAATCCTGCGGCGGGTGCGCCATGCCGCGCCCGCGCTGGTGCTGATCGACAAGCCGCCGGCGTATTATGCCGCGCTGCTGCGTTCATATGGCCGGCAGATCGATCCCGCCGCCTGCCAACCGGTCGGCAATGAGTTCGACCGCGGCCTGACCCTGTGCGGCACCCGCCTGGCGGACGGAGCGTAGTCACGCGCCGGAGATCGCGCGTAGGCTCCCTTCGTCAAGCGAAAGGAGCCCGCCATGTTCGATTTCCTGTCCTTCGACCGTTTCATCACCCCGAGCATCATCCACGTCGTGTTCGTGCTCGGCCTGCTGGTGATCGCGCTGGGAACGTTGATCCGCGTGATCTTCGGCATCTGGACATTCAGCATTCTCAGCGGCGTGATCCTGCCGCTGATCGCCATGTGCGCGATGGCGCTGTTGTGGCGGATCTACTGCGAAGTGATCCTGGTGTTCTTCGACATGCGCGACAAGCTGGCGACGATCGCCAGCCGTACCACGCCGCCCTGAGCCCGCGCTACGCCGTCACCCGGCGCAGGAACGCATCCATCGCTGCGGCCGCCTTATCGGCCTGCGCATTCGGGAACAGCGTGAAGCCGTGCGCGCCGCCCGGGTAGATCTCCAGCTCCGCGTCGTTGCCCGCGGCGATCCAGCGCGCGTGCATGAACAGCGTGTCGTCGAGGAAGGCGTCCGCGGTGCCGACGGTGAACAGGGCCGGCGGCATGTTATGCAATTTTGCATAGAGCGGCGAAATGTCCGGATCGCGCCGGTCCGGCACCGCCGGCAGGAAGGCGTTGGCGAACTGCACGATGTCGTTGGTGCGCAACACCAGGCGTTCGTTGCCGAAGGCACGCTGGCTCGGCGTCATGGTCATGTCGTACGCGCCGTACACCAGATTGGCGCCGCGGAAGCCGGTATAGCCGTGCCGGTCGCGCATGCGCAGCAGCGTCACCGCCGAAAGATGCCCGCCAGCCGACTCGCCGCCGATCGTCAAGACGTCAGTGCCGAACTCGGCTCTGGCATGGCGGGTCAGCCACACCGCGGCGGATTCACAGTCGTCGGGGCCCGCCGGATAAGGATGTTCCGGGGCCAACCGGTATTCCACGCTGACCACCGCCAGCCCGGTGTTGTCGGCGATCCGTTCCAGCACCGGATCGTGCAGGTCGGCCGCGCCGAGCACCCAACCGCCGCCATGGATGTGCAGATAGACGCCGCGCGGATGGTCCGGAGCGATGATGTGCAGTGGAATGACGTTGCCGTCCTTGCCGGAAATCTGCCGGGTGCGGGCGCGCTTCGACATGACCGGCGGGGGGAACGGGCCGTCGCCGCGTCGCCGCGCCGCGCGCGTGGCCGCCGCGCCGGCCACCCACCAGTCCGGCATTCCCGTCAGTATCTTCACCATGGCCTCGTTCAACGCGCGTGTCTCGCGCGACACGGCGTCGGGGCGGAACAGGGCGGGATCGAGCGGGTTGGCCATCATCGTGTCTCCCTGCGAACGCAGTCAGCCCAATGCGCGACCGCGCGTCTCCGGCATCATGCAGAACACCACGCCGCATACCAGCCCGACCGCCATCACGTACCAGGCAATCCCCAGCGGCTGGCCGTTGCGCACGAACCAGGCGGCGATCAGCGGCGCGGTGCCGGCGAAGATCGCCGAGGCGATCTGATACGGCACGCCGATCCCCGAGGTGCGCACGCGCGTGGGAAAAAGCTCGCAGAACAGCGCGGGCATGACGCCGTCGATCATCGCGATCAGCGAGCAGCCGACGATGTCCACCACCAGGAACGTGACGAAATCGCCATTGCCGAGCGCCGAGAACATCGGCCATGCCAGGAGTAGGAAACCGAAGGCGCTGCCGATCAGCAGCGGCTTGCGGCCGATCCGGTCGGACAGTGCCGCCGCGGCCGGCACCGCGACGCAGAACACGGCGAGCGAAATCGTGCCGCCGATCAGGCCTTGGGCCAGCGGCAGCTTGCCGGCAAGGTTGGCGTAGGTCGGCAGGAACACCGTCCAGGTGTAGAACATCACCGTCGTCACCTGCACCGAGAACACGAACAACGTCTCGCGCGGATGCCGCCGGAATGCCTCGAACATCGGCCGCCGCGCCTTTTCCCCCCGCTGCTCCATGGCGACGAAGTGCGGCGTCTCCGGCAAGCGCAGGCGGATCCACAGCCCGTACAGCGAGATCAGCGCTCCGAGCAGAAATGGCAGACGCCAGCCCCAACTTCCCAAGATGGGTTGCGGGATGAGGTTGGTGGTCAGCGCCGAAACGCCGGTGGCGAGTAATATGGCGATGCCGATGCTGACGAGCTGGCTGGAGCCGACGAAGGCGCGGCGTCGCACCGGCGCGTGTTCGACCAGGAAGACGGTGGAGCTTTGGAATTCAGCGCCGGCGGAGAAGCCTTGCAGTAGCCGCGCTGTCAGGATCAGCAACGGCGAGGCGATGCCGATCGCGGCATAGGACGGGGTGAGTGCGACGACCAGGCTGCCGAGGCCCATCAGCAGGATGGTCAGCGACAGGATTTGCCGGCGGCCGAAGCGGTCGGCCAGCGGCGACAGCACGATCGATCCGATCGGCCGCATCAGGAAGCCGAGGGCGAAGGTGAGGAGCGCGGCGATGATCGAACTGGTGGGATCGTCGGCGGGGAAGATCGAGCGCGAGAACACGCCGGCCAGGAGGCCATAGACGGTCCAGTCGTACCACTCGATCATATTGCCGATGGCGCCGGCGAGGATGGTGCGCGGGGTGTACTCTTCCGTCTCGGCGTAGGCGGCGACGATTGGATCGCTCATTGTTTGTTCTCCCCTGGAGATTGGGTGGGTCTCTCTGAAGGCAGAATGGGCGCAAACTACTCCCCCTCCCCTTGAGGGAGGGGGTTGGGGGGAGGGGTGCGTACATCCACTGTCCTCGGCTGTGCGCACCCCTCCCCCCAACCCCCTCCCTCAAGGGGAGGGGGAGTAGTTTGCGCCCATCACGCTGCCGTCTTGTTCGCCGCGCCCAACGCCGCCGCCAGCCTGGCCAGGATGTCGTTGACCAGCGGCGCGGCGTACGGGCCGGGGCCGCTTGCGTGCAACTGACGATACACGCGCGCCTGGGCATAGCGCTGCACGCCGAGCGGCAGACTCGGCAGCCAATCGGCGATCAGTTCCGCGGCCGTGCCATGCACGCATTCCCACGCGCTGCGGCCCGGCCCGAAATCATACGTGGCGAGCGTGCCGCGCGTTGCCCGCATCGCCTCGCGCCGACGCGCGGTCGCCGTTGCGTCAACCGCGCCGTCGGCGAGCACCACGCCATACACGTCATGCGCGCGTGCCGCCGACACGAGACCCGCGATAACGTCGCGCGCCACCGCATCCGGCTCACGCTCCAACGGATCGCCGAAGCCCCCGCCGCCGCCGCTCCACATGCGGATCTGCTCTCCGGGTTCCGGCCGGTACACCGTGCGCTTGCCGATATCGTGTACCGCATCGCCGCGCCGCCCGGTGTTGCCGCAGACGCTGCCGCCGCCGCCGCCGAACACGCCCCAGCTTCCGAAGCGGAACCGGTCCTTGCCGCGCATCACCACCACCGCGCTGGGATGCCGCACTTCCAGTTCGTAACTCACGCCGAAGCCGCCGCGATATCGTCCGGCGCCTTCGGAATCCGGCACCAGGCCGAAGCCGCGCACCAGCACCGGCGCCTCGGATTCCAATATTTCCGTCGGCACGTTGCGCAGGAACGCCACCGAGAAGTCGGTGCCGGAGATGCCGTCGCGATCCGGGCCGCCGGCCGAGCCGCCCGGCACCGGGTTCGCCACCACCACGCGTCCGCTGGCTCCCAGTTCCGAGGTCGAAATATAGGAGATCACCACGGTGTTGCCGCCGCCCGCCGGCACCTCGCCGGGCAACGCCTGCGACAGCGCGCCGACCACCAGATCATGGATGCGCATCGCGGTGGTGAAGCGCATGCCGCAGGCCGCCGGGAAACGCGCGTTGACCACGGAGGCCTCGGGCAGCACCAGGTCGATGCAGCGCTGGATGCCGGCGTTGATGTGGATCGCTTCCGACTTCGTCACCACGAAATTGGTCAGGCCGAGCGACAGGAACGGATGGTGGCGCATCCCACCGGCGGGCAGGTTCAGCGCGGCGCGCACCTGCGGGTCGGAGCCGGTATAGTCCAGCGTCACCAGCCCATCGCCGTGCGCAATCAGTTTCACCGTGATGCGCACGGGAACGTCGCTGATGTAGTCGTCCTCGAAATATTCGGTGAAGCGGTATTCGCCGCGCGGAATACGGGCCAGCACGTCGCGCGTGATGCGTTCGGTGCGGTCGATCGTGCCGTGCATCGCCTCGGTGACCGCGGCGCGGCCGTAGCGCTGCGCCAGGCGCTGCATGCGGTGTTCCGCCTTGGCCAGCGCGGCGGTGCAGGCGGTCAGGTCGCCCCAGTTCAGCGCCGGGATGCGGCAGTTGTCGGCGAACACGTTCCACATCTCGGCGTTCAATTCGCCGCGGCGATACAGCCGGAACGGGCGCAACCGAAAACCTTCCTGGAATATCTCGTTGTTCTGCATGTCGATGCTGCCGGGCGCGTAACCGCCGACATCGGTGCAATGGATGAAGGCCCAGGCGAAGCACAGCACGGCGCCATCGACGAAGATCGGCCGAAACAGATAGATGTCGTTCAGGTGCATCACCATGCCGCCCGTGCTGTACGGATCGTTGGTGAGCAACACGTCGCCCGGCTCCCAGTCGGCGAACGCCTGCGTGCCGGCGTGCATCGGCACACCCATGATCGGGGTGGCGCCGCTGCCGTACGGATAGGCGAACACCTCGCCGCCCGGCGTCACCAGCGCGACCGCGAAATCCTGTGTCTCCTTCACGAAAGTGGTGTGCGAGGACCGCAACAGAATCCAGGCCATCTCATCGACGACCGCCTTGAACAGGTTGGCGAAGATCTCGATGCCGGCGGCGTCCTGGCTCATGGCGTCGTCCCCGTGTCGGCGTGGCGCAGGATCAAGGCGCCGGATGGTGCGATGCGCGCCGCCCAGCCCGGCGGGATCAGTGTCGTGGTGTCCATCTGGTTGACGATGGCCGGACCGGGCAGTGCCTGCGCTGCGCCGAGCGCCGCGCGGCTGACCACCGCCGCGGTGAATTCACCGCCGAACAGGCGGATCTGGCGCGATCCGCGCGGCTGCACGTCGTCGTCCCGCACGGCACGCACACGCTGGCGCGGCATGGCGCCGACGATGTGCACGCGCAACTCCTTCAGCCACACCTCGTTCGCTTCGGTGGCGTGACCGTAGGTGGCGCGGTGCGCCGCGTGGAACGCGGCGGCGATGCGCGCGCGATCCCCGGCCGCCAGCCATGCCTCGTCGAGCTCCACCGCGACGTCGTAGCCCTGACCTTCGTAGCGCATTTCTGCCCCGTAGGAGAACCGCGTCGCGCTCACCCCGCCGCCACCTTGCTCGACGATCCAGGCCTGCCCCGCCTGCGCAAGAGAGCGATACGCAGCGTCCAACATCGGGGGGGAAACCTCATGCAAACGGGCGTATACTGGATACACCAGGTCGCCTTCGATGTCGGCCCGCGCGGCGCCGAGCGCACTCAGCGCGCCGGGGAATGGCGGGATCAGGATCGTATCGATGGCGATCTCCTCGGCCATCAGCGCCGCCAGCAGCGGCCCGGCACCGCCATAGGCCACCATGCGAAAGCGCGGCGCATCGACGCCACGGCGCGCGAGCACGCGCGTCGCCTCGGCCGCGAGCATCGCCGTTGCAATGCGAATTGCCCCGTCGGCAACCTGTTCGGTCGTCCAGCCGAGAGCCTGGCCAATCGTATCCAGCGCGGCGCGCGCGGGCTCCGGCTGCAACGCCAGCTTGCCGCCCAAACGTTGGCCTGGCGTCAGCAACCCCGCCAGCAGGAAGGCATCGGTCAGCGCCGGCACCAGGGAACCGCTGCCGTAACAAGCCGGCCCCGGATCGGCACCGACGCTGCGCGGCCCCACCTTCAGCGATCCCGTACTGTCGAGCCAGATGATCGAACCGCCGCCGGCGCCGATGCTCGACACCGCCACCGTCGGCACCAGCACCTGGAACTCGCCGATGATTTCTTCCGAACTCAGCACCGGCTTGCCGCCGCGGATCACGCCGATGTCGGCGCTGGTGCCGCCGACATCCAACGTCATCAGGTCAGCGTCAGGCCAACCGGCATCCTCGGCCGCATCCGCGGCCCCGGCCACGCCGGCGGCGGGACCCGACAGCAGCGCAACGACAGGGCGTTCGCGCATGGTGCGGGCGAGTTCGGCGCCGCCGTTGGACCGCGCCACCCGCGCGGCGACCGCAAGCCCGCGCGCGCCCAAGCCATCGGTCAGCCGGCCGACATAGGATTCGATGATCGGCCGGACGCTGGCGTTGATCGCGGTCAGCACGGCGCGTTCGTACTCGCGCGCCTGCGGCCACACGTCGCTCGACAATTCGACGCGCAGGCCGATGCCCGCGCGTTCGACCAGGTCCCGCGCGCGGCGTTCATGCGCGGGATTGCGATAGCTGTGGATGAAGGTGACGACGACGATCTCGACCCCCGCCGCCGCCAGTTCGCGTGCGGCTGCCAGCAGGCCGGGCTCGTCGAGCGGATCGACCTCCTGGCCATCCGGGCCGATACGGCCGCCGACCTCGCGCACCAGTTCGCGCGGCACCAGCGGCGCTGGACGGCGCGAGTCGAAGCGCATCGGATGCGGAATCGCCAGCCGTTGCAGTTCGAACAGGTCGCGGAAGCCGAGCGTGGTGATCAGGCCGACCCGCGCGCCGCGCCGCTCGATCAGCGCATTGGTTGCGACGGTGCTGCTGTGGGTGTGGAACGCGTCGCGCCATGCAGCCTGATCCGGACGCAACGCCGCGCGGATCTCCTCAACGCCGGTGAGAATGCTCTCGCCCGGGCGCGACGGCGTGCTGGGGACCTTGAAGCAATGCACCTCACCGGATGGAGTGACGAACACCAAATCGGTGAACGTGCCGCCGACATCGGTTCCAATCGAGCAATGCGAATCAGACATCAGACATTCTCATCCTGTCGTGCCAGGCTTGGTGCGGTGATCCTGACGGTTCGGCCCGCGGCCAACGCTGTCATTGCGCGCGGCGCGAAGCAATCTCCCGCGTGCGATCGATGCGATATTTCGGGGCAATCGCTGCGCTACGCTCGCGATGACGGGGTCAGCCGACATTAACCAAATAGCGGCGGGTACGGCCCGGGCGCGGTGAAGAATGCCGCGTGACGCCGGCGCAGGCTGGTCTCGTCGTACAACCGGTGCGCCGCCGTGCGCGCCGCCGTGGCGACGCGCTGATATTCGGCCGGGTCATCCCATAGCCGGGTCACTGCTTCGAACCAGGGTTTCAGCTCCGCGGCCTCCGGCACAAGGCAGCTGCCTGGTTCCAGCCACGCGGGCACCGGCAGCACCACGCCGCCGTCGTCCACGGTTTCCGGCAACGCGCCACGATCGCTGACCAGGGCTGGGATGCCGTTGATCATGGCCTCGGCCGCCACGCGGCCAAACGGCTCGTGGAACACCGAGGGCACCAACAGCAGCCTGGTCAGCCCGTAGAGATCGCGTGCGTCGGGGATCGGCGGGCTGACGACGATCTGCGCGTACCGCGTCAGGTCCAGGCCGTCGATGGCGCCGAGCCTGGCGGCGGCGTCGCCCGACTGCACGACCAGGATCGGGATATCGGGGCGTGCCCGGCCCAGCATGTCGGCCAGCCGCACGAACAGTGCGGCACCCTTGTGCAACGACGGATTCACGAAGGTCAGGAAACGCCGCCTAGCCTCGGGGCCGAGGACGTCGGACCACAATATGGGAGAAGGCAGTGCCGTGCTGTTGAGGCCGATGCGTTCCTGGTAGTGCCGTGCGACATACCGGCTATTGGTCAGCACGCGGTCGGTGTCATCGAACCAGGCGCGATGCTCGTAGCCGTAGGCCCGCACGGTCCGCACCGTTGCCGCGCCGCAGGCACGGGCGGCGTGCAGCGCCCCGATCAACACGGGATGGTTGCCGTAGGTCAGCACGAGGTCAGGGCGAAATTCGCGCAGAATCTCCTGGAGCAGCATGAAGTACTGCCGTGCCTCCGCGCGGTCCGGCGCGTTCGGGGTGTGGTCCCGCGTTTCGAGCACGGTCACCCACACGCCGGCGAGCGCGTAGTCGAGTACGCCGCACCCCGCGGTGACGGCGCGGCGGCGCGGCGCGATGCCAAGCTGGGTCAGGTGCGGCCCGAGTTCGGCGCCCGGGGTCGCCTCGAACCACGCCGCGGAAAGCACGCGGCACACGTGACCGTCACCGGCCAACCATTCCATGATGGTGCGAACGCTGCGTGCCGCGCCGCTGGTGAACTCGGTGTAGACGTTGTGGCCCGCCAGCAGAACCCGCACCTTGCCTGTCCGTTCGCGGAAGCTTCGGCTCGGAGCCTGGGCAATGGCGCTGGCGTTGTAAAGCATACCGGCGCGTCGATACCGTCGCCGGCCACGACCTGGAGGGGCCGGTGGCGCGGCGCCGCATGAGCCCCGGGGGAAGGTTGCCGCAAAATAGCCAAATTCCGAAATGAAACAACGTGTTACAGGACAATTCCGAAACATCGGGCAACAATGATTGAGTTGGCGGGTAAGCGGCCGGTCAATAGCCTGACGTTCCCTCCACTTGTCGATTGCGCGCGAGAGATGCCAGAATGGATGCAATGACCGAGACGCTCGTCCCCGGGTTGATGCGCTCGGCCATCCATCCCACCGCCATTGTCGCGCCCTCAGCAGAATTGGGCGCCGGCGTACGCGTGGGGCCGTACTGCACGGTCGGCCCCGATGTGGTCATCGAGGACGGCGCGGAACTGGTCTCGCATGTCGTGGTCGATGGCCACACGCGCATCGGCCCCGGCGTCGTTCTGTATCCGTTCTGCACCGTTGGCCTGGCGCCGCAGGACCTGAAATACCGCGGCGAGCCGACGCGCTGCGAGATCGGCGCGCGCACCCAGATCCGCGAGCACTGCACGATCCACCGCGGCACGGTCACCGGCAAGGGCATCACCCGGATCGGCAGCGATTGCATGCTGATGGCGGTGGCGCATGTGGCGCACGACTGCACGCTGGGCGACCATGTGCTGGTCGCCAACAACGCGGTGATGGGCGGCCATGTCAGCATCGCCGACCACGTGGTGGTGGGTGGCGCCGCGGCGATCCACCAGTTCGTGCGGATCGGCCGCGCGGCGATGATCGGCGGCGTGTCGGGCGTCGAAGCCGACGTCATCCCGTTCGGCAGCGTGATCGGCAATCGCGCGCGGCTGGCGGGACTGAACGTGGTCGGTCTCAAGCGCCGCGGCTTCGACAAGCCGCAGATCCAGCTTCTGCACACCGCTTTCCGCACGCTGTTCCGTCACGAGGGCGTGTTCGCACAGCGGCTGGCGGAAACCCGCCAGCGGTTCGGCGACGACAAGCTGGTAGCGGAGATTCTGGCCTTCATCGATGCGCCCAGCCACCGCGGCCTGATCCGCGCGGAGTGAGGCGGCCGCGGCAAACGCCCCCGCGGCAAAGCCATCGACAGGCGGGCATCGTTCCGGGTAGGTTACCGCGACACGTTGCGCAGGCCAGATGCGGAGAACAAGGCCGTGGCCATTTACATGAAGTTGGGTACCATCCAGGGCTCGGCCATGACCAGTGGTTTCGAGAATTGGATCACGCTGGAAAGTTTCCAGTGGGGTTTCGCCGCCGGTTACACCGCGAAGCACACCGGCTCCGAGGTTTCGGTGCGCGAGGTCGTGGTCACCATGCGGGCGGAAAAAGCCTCGCCGCTGATTGTCAATGCCGGGGTCAGCCGCACCATCCTGACACCGTCGGTGACTGTCAAGTTCACCACGACGAGCAAGGACAAGGTGGACACGTTCATGAGCTACGACTTAACCAACTGCGTGATCACCAACTATGCGATCTCGGCCCCGGCGGATGGTCCCCCGACCGAGACTCTTTCGCTCAGCTTCACCAAGATCACGGAGACCTTCAATCCACGCGATTCCAAGTTCACCGGTTCCCCGACCAGCGTCACCTACGACGTGACGTCCGCCCAGTCGTCGTAACGCGGCGCCCGCGGCGAAGCGGACTGAGGCGGCATCCGACGGCGCGGATCAATGCAGCGCCAGCGACCGTCGGTGGCGAGGGCGCGGCGCCGCGCGATCCTGGGCTTCCTCCGCCCAGCAGGCGCGGACGGCCTTGCGCAACGCGCCATGGGTGCGTGACAGACCGCGCCTGTCGGCCTCGACAGCCAGCATTTGCAGGCATTGCAGGAGGCCGGCGGCAGCGGCATGGCAATCGCCCGTGGCCGTATCGTCATCCTGCATCGCGGTATGATCCTCAAAGGCAATGACCTCACGCGTTCGTGAGGTTAAGGAATGGTTATGTCAAGCTCCGGGTGGGATTGCAATGCCTGAGACCGCGGCTGCGGATTTATCGGCACCGGACAGCGCGCCACCGCGTGCTCTGGGAATATTGGCCGGCGGTGGGCCGCTGCCCGGCCAGGTGGCTGCCGCCGCACAGGCCGCGGGGCGGCGGGTCTTCATGGTCGGGCTGGAAGGCAGCGCGGAACAAGCCGTGCTGGCGCCCTGGCCGCACGAGGTGATCCGCATCACCGCTCCGGGTCGCATCCTGGCGGCACTGCGCGCCTTCGGCTGCCAGGACCTGGTGCTGATCGGCCCGGTGCGCCGCCCGTCTTTGCTCGGCTTGCGGCCCGATGCCGAGGGGGCCCGCATCCTGGCTCGCATCGGCCGCGCCGCCTTCGCCGGCGACGACGGATTGCTCGCCGCGGTGGTCAAGGTGCTGGGCGAGGAGGGGTTCCGCGTCATCGGCGCGCAGGATGTGCTGCGCGCGGCGCTAGGCCCGGCTGGCGTGATGACGCGCGTGGCCCCCGATGCGCTGGCGATGGCCGACATCCGGCGTGCGGTGGCGGTGGCCCGGGCGCTCGGCGCGGTGGATGTGGGGCAGGGTTGCGTGGTGCAGCAGGGGATGGTGCTGGCGCTCGAGGCGGCGGAGGGCACAGATGCCATGCTGGCGCGTTGCGCGCCTCTGGCGCGGCCGGGACCCGGCGGGGTGCTGGTCAAATTGCTCAAGCCGGGGCAGGAGCGGCGGACCGACCTGCCGACGATCGGGCCGCAGACGATCCGCAATGCGGCGGCCGCCGGGCTGCGGGGGGTTGCGTTCGAGGCGGGCAGCACCATCCTGGCCGAGCGTGACGCCGCCGTGGCCGCGGCAGACGCGGCGGGACTGTTCCTGCTAGGTCTCGATCCCGAGACCGTATCCAGAGGGGAGTGAAGGCATATGGGCCGTTTTCTGCACACCATGCTGCGCGTCGGCGACCTGCAGCGCAGCGTCGATTTCTACACCAAGCTGCTGGACATGAAGGAACTGCGCCGGCGTGACGTGCCGGACGGAAAATACACCCTGGCGTTCGTCGGCTACGGCGACGAAGACCATGAATCCGTGATCGAGCTGACCTACAATTACGGCACCGAGAAGTACGACCTGGGCACGGCGTTCGGCCACCTGGCGATCGGCGTGCCGGACGTGGCGGCGACGTGCGAGAAGGTGCGCGGCGGCGGCGGCACGGTGACGCGCGAGGCGGGGCCGGTGAAGTTCGGCACCACGATCATCGCGTTCATCAAGGACCCGGACGGCTACATGATCGAACTGGTGCAGCGGGCCTGACCAGCAAAACCTCTCCCGCCCGCGAGAGCGGGAGAGGCCGAGATGCGAAGCGTCGAGAGTGAGGGTGATCGGGTCGCCCCGCGGCACCCTCGCCCGGCGCACGAAGCCTCTGATGCCGCCGGTAGCGGCCGAAACGATGAGCCCTCGGCTCAAGGTGGCGCAACAGCTCGGCGTCCCCGGCTTCGGTGTTGCTCACATCGAGGACTGCAGGACGGCTGGTACTGCAAGCGGCGTCAGCGTGCCCAGCCAAGGCCTGCGAGACTGAGCCCCGGCAGCAGGGCCGCGCAGTGCATGCGACGGTTGGCAGAAGTTGGCCGAAGAAGCCACACGGCGCGGGCGCAGTGTTTGACAAATTAACCCTTAGAGTCTGTCCGGAAACATCGCTAGGCCCGGCATAGCCTCCTGACCATGAGTCGGATGGAGGCCATCAGCAAGAACGCCCGCGCCTTGCGGTTGAGGTTTTCCCAATCCTTGCCCAGGCGGCG
>Ga0181530_10001524_pt1 | contig 29037 bp, 20 predicted proteins | sample PEATcosm2014_Bin_42_FD_119769 | JGI IMG/M metagenome (GOLD analysis project Ga0181530, IMG submission 119769) | Peatland microbial communities from MTU Mesocosm Facility, Houghton, MI, USA - PEATcosm2014_Bin10_60_metaG | ecosystem: Environmental > Terrestrial > Soil > Wetlands > Peat | place...
AGGAGGCACTTCGGGGGCAGCGACGGACGGCATCAGGCACGGTGCGCCGCGTATGCGCTCAATCTTTCCTCGCGCCATCCGCAGCAACTGATGCAGTTCGCCGGCATCTCCCAATGCGTAACGGCCGCGATAGCCCATTTGCAGGCAAAGGCAATGCAATTCGAGGGCGTCGGCTGTTTCAGGAGAATCCTGCGCGCTCAGCAGGGCCTGCAGGTTCCGGAAGAACGCTTCGCCGGCTAGGTGGCCGCCGAAGAGCTCCTCCTGCAGGGGGCGTCGCGCCCAGTCGGAGAACACCGGGCTCTGCAGGTTCAACACACTTTCATCCAAGTAGGCCACTGTGGCGAAGACCGCCATTTGGACGGTTTCACTGGAATAGCCGAGGGATCGCGCGTCTTGCATCGCTGACTGCAAAGAACGGCGCATCTGAGCGCGAAAGCTCTCCGAGTCCTGAACCTGCTGCCGCTGAAAGCGCACGCGCAGGACGGCTGTCAGAGCCTCCTGGAAACAGAGGGCGAGATTGTTGACGCGTACAGTGCCCATCACGATGGCTCCACGATGATAGTGAGGTCGAATTCGGGCCGCGAGATCTCTCCGGGAAGGTAGATGCCCACTTGGCGAGTCTGCAGGACGTGCTCCCAGCAGGGCCCGGTGGTGTCGATGGCAAAGTATTGCATGTCCGCCTCGGCACGAATCGCTGAGGGCGGAACGGGAAGATGCGTAAGCGTCAGACCGGGAAGCGCTCGCTTGACTAGCTCCGGGACGAACTTCAATGAACACACCTTCACCAGCCTGGGAACCAGCTTCAGCAGCTCCGACTCGCCGAGGTCTGAGCGAATGCCAAGAATCCAGCGAGCGCGACGGAGGCAACGTTCATCGCTCACGTCCGCGCCGTGAATATAGGGCTCAGCGGGCTGAAACACAAGTGTGACTGTGTTGGAAGGCACCACAATCTCCAGATGCCTGCGGATGTGGGCGTCCAGGGCTCGGAATGCCGGTCCGGGGTTGCGATGGTCGTAGGCGGGAAGCTGTCTCGGGTCAGAATCGAGCGCAAAGGTGCAAAGGGCGCCAGCCAGCCGCGAAAGCTCGACAAATGCGTCCTCAGGGTGCGCGTGGGTGGTTGCGGCCAGATGTTGCAGAGGCGGCAAGGCATTGTGCAGCGCGTTCAAGAACCAATAGTTGGCAACGTCGAGCGCGCCGGTTCCCGCCTCAAACCGGCCGTGGCGTCGCGCGTTGCGCGATACGATTGCGCTCTTTTCGCCGATGGCGTCAATCAGCCGGCGCACCAGGAGCAACAGCGGCTCGCTGGCGTTCAGGCGCAGGCACGGTGGAATGAACTCCTCGTCGCAGACCAGGTGACCACGGCCATCGCGAAGAATATGCGCAACGGGGATGGAGAGCAGCTCGGGAGTCAGTTCGGCTTCCGTCATCAAGCGGATGTTTTTCTGCCCCAGGTCAATTTCGCGCTCGTCGATGCCGTTCGTCTCGTCGCGCAACACGCGCCGCATGCGCGAAAAGCGGCTGCTTTCCGGCGACGTCGCCAGATCACAATCAAAGCCGTTATCCTTTCGGGCCGGCACCGTCAGGTAGATCGGAAGCACTGCGTCAATCGAGGGGAAAACTTCAAGGAGGTTGCGAATCGGAGGCGGCGGATCAGAATTCGGTAACTCAAAGGCCAAACCATCGGGGAAGACTCCCGATGCATGCAGCAAAGCGGCGGTTCCGTTCCGAATCGCCTTGGCGTCTAGTTCGGCGTGCAGTAGACCCCACGGCTCCCTCCAGAGGCTGGTTGCAAGGAATGACATGGAGTCTTCGAAATAACGGCTTTGCGTCTGGAAGTGATGAGGGCTCAGATACATGCCTTCGGACCAGACGACCCGTGACAGAAATTTCATAGCGACCAAACCGTTTCGCAAACGTGAATGTTGAGCAGTCCGCGGCCCGATGCATTTGTGAAGGGAAAGGGGTAACATCCACTTCGCAAACTGCCCCGACCTCGCTGCCATCAAGCGTGCTTGCATCGTAGGATGCCGAACCTTTACTGTCAAGCTAAGGCAATGTAGTCTAAATGTCCGGAACTAAGGATTTATCATCAAGCAGGGTGGTCATCCATGAGTGCGCCCCGTCCCCCATTCGATGAGCCCGATTCCTCTAGAGGGAACCAATCTGCCGAGGACCAGCCCTCGAGCGCAACAGGAATCTTCAAAACCGCTCCGACGGCTCCTGCTTCCTCGGAGGAGGATCTACTCGCCTCTCTTTTGAAACAACCGGGGACGCCGGCAGGCAGTTCGAACAGCCCGGTGATAACATCATCCCCTTCTGCTCAGGCGCCAGTTGCAGCCCAACCAGCCCCGGCCGAGCCAATCCCTGCAAGACCGGACCCCACCGGACAAGCTCCGGCCGCACCAGGGGAATTCACGCGGATGATGCAGTCCTTCAAGGCTGCAGAGCCTGCAACGGCACCGGCAGCCGGGCCCGCTCCGGCATCGGCTCCGACAGGCGCTGCCCAACCATCCCCTGCAGGCCCGGGCGAATTCACGAGGATGCTGCAATCGATCCAGTCGACAGAGCCTGCCGTGATATCCGGTTCGACGCCGGTTTCAGGGCCCCCTGAAGATCTGGCGAAAACATTCGCACATGTTTTTCCGGAACGAAGTTTAGTGTCGCAGCCGGCTCCTTCGGCCGACATGCGAAGCGGAGTTGATCAGGCGAAGCCAGCGGCGAGTTCCTTGCCAGGTTCAGGGGCGCCGCCGCTGACAACTGAGGTCGCGGGTGCACCGGCTCCCTCTTCGCCTGGCAGCTTCACGCAGATGTTCAGCTCGATGAGCGCCAAACCGGGAGCCGAACCTGCCATTGAGGTTGCGCCGGCATCTGCACTGCCGCCAACATCGCCAGCCTCATCCGGCCCCGGTGAGTTCACCCGCATATTCTTGGAAACGCAAGCGACCGGCGCGCGCGAACCGGCGCCGCCACTGTCACCGGCGAAGGTGCCGGCAAGTTCGGAGCCGGGAGCGTTCACGCGCATGTTCTCGCAGGCAAACCCCGCTCCCGCCGCCTACGAGGATCCGCTGAAGTCGCTACGGTCAGAGCCTGCTCCAGAGCGCGGTTCGCCATTCTCTTCGAGCCACGCGCGTGCCCCAGAGCCGGCGACACCGGCGCAGAGTGGATTTACTCAGTTGCTGCGGGCTTTGAATCAAGAGGACGCGCCAAAGCCTCCAGAGCCTTCCTTTCCCGCGCCATCACCCGCGGCTCCGGCTTCGCCTCCGGCGGCCGGCGGCTTCACGCAACTTATGCAGTCCCTTTCCGCTCAGCCTGCGGCACCGGCGGCATTGCCTCCCGTCTTACCGCCTTTGGCAGCCCCTGCTCCGGTAGCGGCCGGACCTCCTGTTGCCTCTCCGACCGCTGTACCGCCTGTGGCTCCGCCAGCGCCCGCACCGCCGGCGTCAACTGGCCCCGGCGAGTTCACGCGCGTAATCTCGAGTTCGGCTCTGCGCGAGCTTCAGAGTCACGGCGCGGCACCGGCTGCGCCACCGCCGGTTGCCGCAGCGCCCGCAGGCCAGCCCGCCTGGACGCCGCCAGTCGCTCCCAGAATGCCTGTCGCGCCCGTACCTCAGCCGCCTGCGCCGGCGCCATTTGCGCCTCCTGTTTTCTCGTTTAACCCGACGCCTGCGCCTCCGACGGCCCCTTCAGCGCCGCAGCCCTCAGGGATACAAAAATACCTGCCCCTCATTCTGGTGCTGAACGTTTTCCTGCTGCTGGTGATTGTGCTGATCCTGTTCTTCGCACTTCACCACAAGTAGCTCGGCGCATCAGACCGGATTGGCAAAGAGGAAGATCAATTCCAATTCAGGGTTGGGGATTTCGCCTGGCATGTAGACGGCGAAGTTGCGCGCGCGCACAATCGCCTCCCACACGGGGCCGGTCCGCTCAAGGCTGAAGTACTGATAGCGCAGTTTCACGGGAATCGCCCGCGGCGGCACGGGGAGATGCATCAGCTTCAAGCCTGGCAAGGCCTGCCGGATAAGCTGCTCGATATTTGTTGCGGAACAAACCTTGGCCAGCGCAGGGACGCGGGCGATCAGGTCGGCCTCTTTCATGTCAGACGAGATAGCCAGGTACGGACGCGAATTCTCGAAGTAGCGATCCTTGTCGATAGCCGTGGCGTAGATGGAATCGCGCAACGGCTTGAGCGGCAGCGACACGAAGTTGCTCGGGACAACCGTCTCCAGCAGCTCCGATATGACGGCATCGAGCGCCAGAAAGCATGGTCCAAGGCGCTCGTGCTCATAGCGGGGCAGATCCCTCGGCTCAATCTTCGAAGAAAACGTCGAAAGCGCGCCCGCCAGAGAAAGCAAGTGAAGAAACACGGTTTCCGGATGAACCTGCGGGGCATCGAGCATATGGCGCATCTCGGGCAGGTGGGCGTTCATCGTGTAGAGCAGCCAGAAATTGGCAATGTCAGAAGCGCTGAAGTCGGCCAGCGACTGATTCCGTTCGCGCCTTGACCCGGCCAACTGGTTGCTGCGCGAGATCAAGGTTTCAATTTGGCCGCGCAGAATTCCGGCCAGCAATTCGTTGCCCTTGATGTTCAACAGCGGCGGCACAAATTTCGCATCGTGCCGGTAACCGCCGGCCTCGGTTCGTCCAATCTGCGCCAGCGGAAGAAGCACCGCTCCTTCGAGGTTCTCACCGTCGGCAAGGATTTGCAGGTTTTTGCGGGCCAGCGATACGGGCTTCTCCACTCCTGAGCTGTTTTCGTCGCGGAGCATCTGGATTTCCGCGTAGAAGCGCGTGCTGATGCTGCCGCGCTGCAGCGCGACGTTCATGCCGCCGGGCCGGTCCTGCGGCACGGCCAGATAGAACATGCACTCCGTCTGGCCGGCGGGAAAGCATTCGTCCAGAGTGCGCGAGGCGGGCGGAGCGTCACTGCCAGGCAGATCGAGGATGAGTCCGTCGGGGAAGATGCCCGACGCCTCCGTCACGCTGAGCCGGCCCTGGCTGAGTCCTGCCGGGTCGATCTGCAACGTGGCAAAGCCCCAATTGCGAAAAGACAGCGCACCGACGAGGAAACGAAGCGTATCCTCAAAAAACCGGTCCTGGGCCTGCAGGTGCTGCGGCGATAAGAAGACACCCTTTGACCAAACCACGGGCTGTAACTGTCGCATGCGCTCCTCTCCTGTCCTGTGGGGAAGAGTATATACCGGCGCTTTCTTGTGTGGATGCCCGAGGGGCGAGGGAACGGGGCGGCCCGAAACTCCAGCCGATCTTCCTTCGTTATGAGAGATTTTCGAAGCAAGACGGCGCGAGTCGCGGAGTCGGAAGAGCAACTTAACTCGCATTGCCGCGATTCTGGCGGTTTGAGGCGTGGGATCACGCAGGCGTGACGCCGCCTCGTTTAGGCGGAGCCTTTCCTACCTATTGGTCATGACGACACATCCATCGCTGCCTTTAGGTCCGGATCCGTGAATAAAAAAGTCATCTCCACGGTTATCGAGTCTGACCCCCGGAAGCGGTTAGAAAACGAGATTGGCGATGTGAGGCGGCATAGCCCAGCTCCTCCTCGGGTGAAAATAATAGCACTAGCTTTCTCATTCATAAGCATGAATTTCACCCTGCCCGGTACCGTCAAGGCGTGCGTCGATTGGAACCCCGCGACACCGGATCGCGAACAATTTCAGCCAGTTAGGCCATGAAAAATTCGGACAACGAGCCAGGATGATCTAAATAAGGGCTTGACACCTCCTGCGCTACACGCCATAATCGAACCGCTTCGGGTAGCTGCGCAAAGTCCATCCCCAGTGCTCAGGACTGACGTGCTTTCAGCAAATAAGGGACACAACAGGAACCAGGAAAGAGGTGTGATGAGCATTTCTCTTTCCGAATATGCCTCGATGAGTTCGCGCAAGGGGCCTCGGAGACCCAACCATGGCCAGAGAAAGTACACAGCACAAGCTTGATCGCGTCCGTTCACCACGCGTGCATATCACCTACGACGTCGAGATCGGCGACGCCATCGAATTGAAAGAGCTCCCGTTTGTCATGGGTGTGCTGGGAGATCTGACCGGGCAGCCTGAGGAACCACTGGCCGCCTTGAAAGATCGCAAGTTCGTCGAGATCAACCCAGACAACTTTGACACCGTGCTCAAGGGCATGAAGCCGCATCTGTCGTACAAGGTCGCCAACAAGCTGAGCGACGATCCGAATGCCGGGCAGATCGGCGTGAATCTCAAATTCGAAAGCCTCGAAGACTTTAGCCCGGAGAACGTCGCCAAACAGGTGGGACCGCTCAAGGAGTTGCTCGACCTGCGTACGCGGCTCGCGGATCTTCGCGGAAGCCTGCAGGGCAACGACAAGCTCGATGACGCGTTGTTTGAAGCGGTTTCGAATACGGAGACTCGAGACAAGCTTCGTGCTGAGCTTGGCAAGGCCGGAGGTGGAGAATGAGCGCTCAAGAAACAACCGCAGTGGCTGGTGGCGCGAAAGTAACAGAAACTTCTGAGCAAGGGTTGCTCGACCAGATTGTGGCTCAGGGTCGCTTTACACGGGACGCGGCTACACTTGAACGCGGTCGCGATCTGGTGAAGGAATTCGTGAGCCAGGTGCTCGAAGGGCACATGACTCTGACTCGCGACGCGGAAGCCAGCATCCAGGCACGTATTGCGCAGATCGACCGCCTGATTTCTCTCCAACTGAACGAGGTTCTGCACTATCCGGCGTTTCAAAAGCTGGAGGCGACCTGGCGCGGCATCAAGTATCTGATCGATCAATCAGAGACCAGCGAGATGTTGAAGATCAAGGTTCTGAACGTGTCGAAGCGCGACCTGCTGAAGGATTTGCAGCGCGCGCCCGAATTCGATCAGAGCGCGCTCTGGAAAAAGGTGTATGAGGAGGAGTTCGGGGTCTTTGGCGGAGCGCCTTTCGCCGCACTGGTCGGAGACTACGAATTCGGCCGCGGCCCGGACGATATCGAGTTGTTGGAACGCGTTTCCCAGGTAGCTTCGGCGGCGCATGCGCCGTTCATCTCATCGGCCAATTCGGAACTGCTGAACTTGAGCAGCTACACTCAGCTTGGCGCGCCGCGGGACATCGGAAAGATCTTCGATTCGACCGAGTATGCGCGGTGGAAGGGCTTCCGGCAAACCGACGACTCGCGTTATGTTGCGCTCACGCTGCCTCACATTCTGATGCGTGTCCCTTACGGCAAAGACAATAAGCAGATCGAGGCCTTCGACTTCGAAGAGGGTGTGGACGGCAGCGATCACTCAAAGTACCTGTGGGGCAACGCGGCGTATGGGCTAGGCGCGCGGATAACCAACTCCTTTGCGAGGTACGGATGGTGCGCGGCAATCCGGGGCGTGGAAGGCGGCGGACTGGTCGACGCCTTGCCGTCTCATACCTTCAGGACCGATGAGGGCGATGTTGCCCTCAAGTGCCCGACCGAGGTCGCCATTACTGACCGCCGCGAAAAGGAGCTCGCCGATCAGGGACTCGTACCGTTGGTGCATTGCAAAGGAACCGACTACGCGGCATTCTTCAGCGTGCAAACGGCGAACCGGCCGAAACTGTACGACAAGGAAGCTGCAAACGCCAACGCGCGCCTTTCGGCGCAATTGCCCTACATCCTCGCCATGTCGCGTTTTGCGCATTATCTGAAGGCGATGATGCGCGACAAGATCGGCAGCTTCCTGAGCCGCCAGGATTGCGAGAAATTCCTCAACCAATGGATCATGAACTATGTCTGCGCGGATGACAATGCCTCGCAGGCTGCGAAGGCAAAACTGCCCCTTCGCGAAGCGTCAATCCAGGTTTCGGAAATCCCCGGGAAGCCTGGCGCATACCGCGCAGTCGCATATTTGAAGCCGCATTTCCAACTCGACGAACTGTCTGTTTCGCTTCGTCTGGTGGCCGATCTGCCTGCATCGGCGCGGAAATAACGGGACGACATTCAAGCCGGCGCAAGCATTCACGGCAGAACGACGAGCAGAGCGTCTACCGGTTGAAAGGAGCCAAGAATGGCGGTTGATTACTATCTGAAGCTTGATGGGATTCAAGGCGAAGCCCAGGACACAAACCACAAGAACGAAATTCAACTCCTCAGCTGGAGCTGGGGTGCTTCACAGGTTTCGTCCGTTGCCGGAACCGGGGGGTCGGGCGCAGGCAAAGCCGATTTGTCAGATTTCAGCGTCATGATCAACTTTGACAAGTCGACGCCCAAATTCTTCAAGTCAATTTGTGCAGGAACCCACATACCTACCGGAACGCTGAGTGCAATCAAATCCGGCGCCGATGGCAAGCCGTATTTGAAGGTTGATTTCAAGGAGATGTTTGTCACTCACCTCCAGATTTCCGCATCCAGCGAGGTCCCGGCGGTCAGCTTGTCGCTTACCTACAACGAGATCAAGATCGATTACTCGGTGCAGGATGAGAAGGGCAATGTCGCAAGCACCGGGCCGGTGACGTACAACCTGAAGGCGAACAAGCTTTCGTAAGGTGGCCCGTGAATGGACGCGCTTTCACTCTACCGGGCAGGGCAGCTCCGGGAGGCGATCGATGCGCTTGGTGAAGAGCTGAAAAAGCAGCCGCTCGACATCAAGCGCCGCACCTTTTTGTTTGAGTTGCTGTGCTTCGCGGGAGAGTACGATCGTGCCGATAAGCACCTCGATCTTCTCTCCGACGCGAGTGCTCAAGCTGCAGCCGGAGCCATGCTGTATCGCTCTGCCTTGCACGCAGAGCGGGAGCGCCAGGACATGTTTGCGCAAGATGCGCTGCCCATCGGCAGCGCTCTTGCCTCGCCATCCGGAAGCCTCAATGGCGTGGAATTTACCGAATTGGCCGATGCGGACGCGCGTATAGGAACGCATGTGGAGGCATTTATCGCCGGCAGCTATACCTGGATTCCCTTTGCCTACATCGAGTCCATTGACACGGAACCGCCCAAGAGACTGCGGGACCTGCTTTGGCTCCCCGCCGTACTGCGCACGACCTCCGATTTCCGTCTCCAGGATTTAGGCGAGGTCTTGTTACCCGTCATCGCACCGCTGTCGTGGAAGCACCCCGACGATGCGGTGCGTCTCGGCCGCACTACGGTTTGGCAAGAAGACCCGCGCTACGGACCAGTTCCCTCCGGCCAGAAGCTGTTAATGCGCGGAGAGGAAGAGGAGCCGTTCCTCGAGATGCGGAACCTCAGTTTCCTCCATGTCGGGAAGAGGGTCGAAAGTGCCACTGCGCGATGATCTGCTGACTCCGATTCCGGGCGACAATCCTTCCGGCGTAAGCTTTCGCTACGAGCGCGTCTACGATCAGATCAAGGATGCCCGTACCGAGAGCGAAGAGTCGATTCTGGGCAACCTGGCCGCGCCGAAGCGCGCCGATTTTCCGCTGGTGATCAAGCTCGCCGGAGAGACCCTTGCTTCGAAAAGCAAGGATCTCCAACTCGCCGTCTGGCTGGTGGAAGCCCATGTCAAGCGTGAGGGCATCGGCCTCATTCAGCCCTGCCTCAAACTGCTTCTCGATTTGCAGGAACAGTTTTGGGAGACACTCCATCCCGAGATCGAGGAGGGCGACGCGGGAATGCGCGCGGGTCCCATGGAGTGGGCATCGAACCGCATGGCGGCCATCCTTTACGAGGCGCCCATCACCCGTGACGGCCTGAACTACTACCAATACAAGGAGTCCCGCGCGGTCGGCTACGAAGCCGACGCGGAGGCGAGCGAAACCAAAGCCGACTCTCGCAAACTTGCCATCGCCGATGGCAAAGTCACCGGCGAGGACTTCGACAAATCTTTCGCTTCAACACCCAAGACCTGGTATGTCCAAATGTCGGCCTCAATGCAATCGGCCGCTGAAACACTGGATGCGCTCCAGGCGTTTTGCGAGGAGAAGTACGGTGATGATGGGCCGGGACTCGGAAAGCTGCGGACTGCGCTTGAGGAAGTAGGAAATGTCGTTAACATCCTGCTGGCCGAAAAGCGAAAGCTGGAACCAGATGAGGATGCGCAGGCGGCAGTTGAAGCGGAAGCGGAACCGGCTGCCGAACCGGAAACGACGGAAGAATCTCAACCTTCCGGAGTGACCAAAGCCTCCCGATCGCTGACCGCGGAGCCGGTGGATCGCCAAAGCGCAATTACACTGGTGCAGCTTTGCGCAAAGTTTCTGCAATCAGACAACCCTGCGAGTCCCACCGCTTATCTGCTGCTGAGCGGGCTCAGGTTCGCTGAGATGCGGGACCAGGGAAGCTCGCCGGCCTGGGATTTTCTTGCCGCACCGGCAACCGAACGTCGCCAGAACCTGAAACGTCTGGCGGCCGAGGCAAACTGGCCGGAGCTACTGAGTGCGGCCATTTCCGCGGTTGGCGAGCCCTGCGGGCGAGCCTGGCTTGATGTGCATCGCTATGTCTGGAAGGCAAGCTCTGAGGCCGGCTATTACGCTCTCGCCGTTAGCGTAATTTCAAACGTGCAGGCGCTGCTCAAAGATATTCCGGAGATCCCTGCGTGGACGCTAAGTGACGACACGCCGGCCGCCAATCCCGACACGCAGAGGTGGCTGCAGGAAACGGTCATACCGAAACCTCAGGAAGCGCCCGCTGCGGGGGAACAGCCGGAGCCGGTTTCGTATGCGCAATCTCCCGCGCCCGCAAGCGAAACCGCCGAGAGTGCACCGCCCGACGTGCTGGTTCAGGCCCGCGATCTTATGACGCGAGGCCATTTGCCGCAGGCCATTCAGCTGCTCATGCGCGATGCCACCCAGCAACCCACAGGACGCGCACGCTACCTGCGAAGGCTGCAGATTGCGCAGTTGTGTATGAGTGCGAGTCAGGTCAAGGTGGCGTATCCGGTTTTGGACGAGCTGATAAAGGAGTTCGATCAGCGCCAGCTCGAGGAGTGGGAGGGAAACGAATTGATCGCTTCTCCGCTCGCGCTGCTGCTTCGTTGCCTTGATGCAAACGAACACAGCGGCGAGCGGGAGGCCATTTTCGCCCGCTTGTGCCGAATCGATCCTCTCGCCGCAATGAATGTTTCACAGTGAGATGAAGGAGGCCCGGAGGTTTGGCGCGTTCGCCAACAGAAACGCTGGTTACGCAGTCGGTTCTCGACCGCCTGATGGCGGTTGATGACTGGCCGACGACGCGATCGCAGTCGGTGCGCTTCTTCAGAGAAGCCATCAAGCGTGATCTGGAGTGGCTGCTCAATACACGTCAGCCGTCTCTTCTGCAGCTTGATACCTGGCCTGCCGCCAAAGCTTCTGTGATTAACTACGGGCTGCCTGACATCACTTCCCTTGGTCTGCTTTCGCCGTCTGACCACAATACGTTGCGCCTGGCCATTTTGGCGTGCCTGCGCAACTTTGAGCCCCGCCTGACCGACGTTCACGTGAAGCTCGAAGGCTCCGACATGAAGGATCGGCGCTTGCGCTTTCACATCGACGGGAATCTGAGGCTCGATCCAGCACCCGAGGAGATTGCCTTCGACACGGTGCTCGAGCTAACCAGCGGCGAGTACAAGGTAAAATAACCCATGCGCGAAGAACTGCTCGAATACTACGAACGCGAACTTGGCTACCTTCGCCAGCTTGGGGGCAAGTTTGCTGAAAAGTATCCGCGCGTGGCCAACCGGCTCTTGCTCGAAGCAGATCGCTGCGACGACCCTCACGTCGAGCGCTTGCTTGAAGGATTCGCATTTCTCGCGGCACGAATCCATTTGCGCATTGAGGACGATTTCCCTGAGATTACCTCCGCCTTGCTCAGCATTGTAGCGCCCCATTACCTGCGTCCTATTCCATCCATGACCGTCGTAGAGTGCCAGGTCGATCCGGAGCAGGGCAAGCAGACCGCGGGCCAGACCATGCCCGCCGGAACGCCGTTGCTTACCAAGCGATTGGTGGACGGGGCGCCATGCCGCTTTCGTACCGCCTACCCAGTCGACCTGTGGCCGTTTACGGTGAGCGAATGCGATTGGCGGCAGCCGGAGCGGCTGACGGGATCTGTTCGCGTTCCCGGCGCAGCGGGCGTGCTGCGCATCAAGCTCGAATGCGCGCGCGACGTCGAGTTCGCGCAACTCAATGCCAGGAGATTGGCCTTTTATCTCGCCGGTGAATCAACCGTTGCCCACACCCTGTATGAGCTGCTTTCCCGTAACTGCATTGCGATTCTCGTGCGCAATCCGCAACAACGGGACGCCAGGACCGTTGTCATCTCAACGGCACGTTTGCGCGCCATGGGTTTCGAGGAAGACGAGGCGCTGCTCCCGTTCCCCAGAAGGTCATTTGACGGTTTCCGTCTGCTGCAGGAGTACTTCACCTTTCCGGAGAAATTCCTCTTCTTCGAATTGACCGGGCTGGAGGCCATCGTGGAGGCGGGCTGCAACAGCCAGGCGGAGCTCCTGTTCTTTTGCTCGCGTTTTGAGCGGCCGGAACGGAGCCAGGACCTCGAAGTCGGTGTCTCGGCCCGCACGATTCGCCTGGGATGTACTCCCGTCGTCAACTTGTATTCGCAGGTGGCCGAACCAATTCTTGTTACGCATACAGAACACGAGTATCGCGTGATCCCAAACCTGCGGCGACAGGATAAGACGGAGATTCACTCGATTGATGAGGTGATGGCATCAAACACGGTGCGCCGCGAAAGCACGCTCATTGAGCCGCTCTATGCCTATCGCTATCAGACCCGAAAGACCGGGAATCGCGCGTATTGGCACGCCGTCCGCCGCAGAAACGAGCTAGGTGAGCGCGAGCCTTCAACCATGCACCTCGCGCTGGTTGACGTGGATGGCGTGCTGACCGACCCAAGTGCCGAAGTGCTGACGGTGCGCTGCTCCTGCTCGGATTTCGATCTTCCCTCCCGCCTTCCGTTCGGGCTGGAAGAAGGAGACTTCGCCGCCGAGGATTTTCCTGCGATCCGTCAAATCATGGCGCTACGCAGACCCACACCAAGTTACGATCCGCCGCGGGCCAAAGGGCAGTTGTGGCGCCTGGTCTCTCAACTGTCGCTCAACTACCTCTCGATCATTGAAGGGGGCGTCAACTCGCTCCAGGAGATCCTCCGCCTCCACAATTTTACTGATTCCTCGTATCTTGAAAACCAGATCGGCGGGATCATCCAAGTCAGCTCCAGGCCCCATTTCGCCATTATGCGATCCGTCTATGGAGACCTGCCCGCGCGGGGAACGCGCGTTGAAATCGAGTTTGACGAACGTCAGTTTGTGGGTGGAAGCGCCTATCTCTTTGCTACGGTGCTCGACCGCTTTCTAGGTTGCTACACGTCCATCAACAGCTTTTGCCAACTGGCGGCACGCACAAATCAGAGAAAGGAGTGGCTCGGCGAATGGCCACCGAAAGCGGGATACAAGCCGCTGATCTGAGATTTGCGGCCCTGCGAGCGCTCCTCGAGCAGGAGCCGTACTCCGTCCATTTCTTTCAAGCGGTGCGCCTGCTGGGACGGTTGTATCCTGAGCGCAATCCGGTGGGGCTGTTCGTTCCGCCCTCGAGCGAAGTGGTGCGCTTTTCCTCGGTTCCTTCACTCGCCTTTCCGGCCAGCGAGATTCAGGACTTCGCGATCAGCGGCGATGGGCAGCCCGCGCTGTCAGTGAACTTCATGGGGCTCAGCGCTGCCGTGGGAGTTCTGCCTTCCGTGTACACGGAGTTCCTGTTGGAACGGAATCGCGAAAAAGACCGGGGTCCGGGCGATTTCTTCGACATTTTCAATCACCGCTTGATATCGCTGTTTTACCGCGGCTGGCAGAAGCACCACTTTTACATCGCTTTTGAGCGGACCGGCGCGGGCGACGATTTGATCACTGAAAAACTGATGGATCTGATCGGGCTCGGCATCGAGTCGCTCACCCACCGCATGGAGATTGAAGATGAAGCTTGCCTCTACTATTCGGGGCTGCTTTCTCAGAGGCGTCCCACCGCGCAAGGGCTCAAACAGCTTCTCGAAGATTATTTCGACGTGCGGGTCAGTGTGCACCAGTTCACTGGAACGTGGAGACGGCTGCCGCTGGAGAACCGCACATTTCTCACTGGCTCTGAAGCATTCAGCGAGCGGCTGGGAGTAGGGACGATCGTGGGAGACGAGGCCTGGGATCAGCACGGCACCGTCACCATCCGGATTGGGCCGTTGAGTTTTGCCCGCTATCAAGAATTCCTACCCGGCGCGCCAGCGAGCGTTGCACTGCGCGACTGGCTCCGCTTTTATACCAATCGGGAGTTCGATTTTGTCATCCGACTCGTGCTCCACCGTGATGAGGTTCCCGGCATGTTGCTCGGAGCCGATCAGGTTGAAGCTCCGTGCCTGGGGTTGGTGAGCTGGATTCGCAACCGGCCTCTCGATCGCGACCCAGATGAGGCAACCTACCTGTTGTCGTAAGCGCAGTTATTTCAGCCCTGGAGGCCAAACAGATGAGTCTGAACCTGAAGTCATTGATTGGCAAGGTGGACGATGCGACGCGCAGCGCCCTTGAGGCCGCAGCAGGCCTTTGCGTCTCCCGCACTCACTACGATGTTGAGATCGAACACTATCTGCTCAAGGCCATCGACAGCTCTGATAACGACATCGCATTGATCCTCAGACAGTATGGCGTCGATCGCTCACGTCTGACCAATGAGTTGCAACGCAGCCTCGACAAACTGAAGTCGGGCAACGCTCGCAGTCCAGCCTTCAGCCCGCTGCTGGTGAAGATGCTCACTGAGGCCTGGACGGTGGCCACGATCGAATACGACGTGGACCAGATTCGCACCGGTTTCACACTGCTGGCCCTGCTTTCAAACGACGAGCTTCAGCGGCTCGTCCGCGACGTCAGCAAAGAGCTGCAATTGATTCCGGCAGAAGGTCTGCGCACCGACTTCTTTGCCATTACTGAGAAGTCGCGCGAGGCATCGGTGGGCGGCGCCGTCGGCGGTCCTCGCGAGGAAGGCGGGGCGCCGCGCCCCGCGGGCTCCGGCAAAACGCCGCATCTTAATCAATACACCGTAAACATGACGGCCAATGCCAAGGCGGGCAAGATCGATCCCGTGCTGGGCCGCGATATGGAGATCCGCCAAGTGGTCGACATTCTCATGCGCCGCCGGCAGAACAATCCCATCCTGACGGGCGAAGCTGGTGTCGGCAAAACCGCCGTGGTCGAAGGCTTTGCGCTGCGGCTGGCCAGCGGAGATGTTCCTCCGCCCTTGCGCAACGTTCAGCTGCACAGCCTCGATCTCGCGCTCCTGCAGGCGGGAGCAGGAGTCAAAGGCGAATTCGAGAACAGGCTGAAGGGGCTCATCGAAGAGGTGAAAGCTTCGCCGCATCCCATCATTCTGTTCATCGACGAAGCTCACACGATGATTGGGGCGGGCGGACAGGCAGGGCAGAACGATGCCGCCAATCTGCTCAAGCCGGCGCTGGCCCGCGGCGAGCTGCGTACCATCGCCGCCACCACCTGGTCCGAATACAAGAAATACTTCGAAAAAGACGCCGCCCTGGCGCGGCGATTCCAGGTGGTCAAAGTGGAGGAGCCGACTGAACTCCAGTGCGACACGATGATGCGCGGTATTGTTCCGGCGCTCGAGAAGCACCACGATCTGCGCATTCTGCACGAGGCCGTCACCGCAACCGTCAGGCTCTCGCACCGCTATCTCGCCGGACGGCAGTTGCCTGACAAGGCGGTGAGCGTACTCGATACCGCCTGCGCGCGGCTCGCGCTTGGCCAGAACACGATTCCGCCGGCGGTCGAAGATGCCACGCGGCGCATTGACGATCTCAAGGTACAAAAGCAGATTCTGGAGCGCGAAACTGCGGTCGGCGAGGAGCACGCGGAGCGGCTGGGCGTCATCGAGGAACAGCTTGTCGCCGAACAAGCAAGGCTGGCGGCGTTGAAGTCGCAATGGGAGAAGGAAATTGAGCTGGTGCGGCGCATTCGCGCCATACGCGAAGCTCTTGAGTCCGGTGCTGAGACGGTCAAGGCCGAGGGCGACGGTGCGGTCGCTGAAAAGCCCTCCCTCGAAGCTCTTCGCGCACTCGAGGAGCAGCTTACGACAGTCCAGGGCGAGAACCCACTCATTCATGTGTGCGTCGACGAACGGATTGTCGGCGAAGTGATCTCTGCCTGGACAGGCATCCCACTGGGCAAGATGGTGAAAGATGAAGTTGCCACTGTGCTCGATCTGGACGGTCATTTGCGTAAGCGGGTGATCGGGCAGGATCACGCTCTCGCCGCCATCGCGCAGCGTATCATCACTTCACGCGCCAGCTTGGACGATCCGGGCAAGCCGGTCGGTGTCTTCATGCTGGTAGGACCGAGCGGAGTGGGAAAGACCGAGACTGCGCTTGCACTTGCCGATCTGCTTTACGGCGGAGAGCGGAATCTGATCGCCATCAATATGTCGGAGTTCCAGGAGGCGCACACTGTCTCAACGCTGAAGGGTTCGCCGCCCGGATACGTGGGCTACGGCGAAGGTGGCGTACTGACGGAAGCGGTGCGGCGCCGCCCCTATTCCGTGGTCTTGCTCGACGAGGTGGAAAAGGCGCACCCCGATGTGCTGGAACTGTTCTACCAGGTCTTCGATAAGGGCAACCTGGAGGACGGGGAAGGGCGCTCCATCGACTTCAAGAACTGCGTCATCATTCTCACCACGAATGCGGCTACGGATACGTTGTCGAAGCTGACCGCGGATAAGGAGACGATGCCGGACAGCGAGGGACTGGCGCTGGCGATCAAGCCGGAGTTGAACAAGATCTTCAAGCCGGCGTTTCTGGGGCGCATGTTGATCGTTCCCTACTTCCCGGTGCGCGACGAGGCGCTCAAGCAGATCATTCTGCTCAAGCTTGGCAAGATCCAGCGCCGCTTGCTCGAGAACCACAAAATCGTCATGGCCTGCGACGACGCGGTAATCGAAGAAGTTGCCAAGCGTTGTACTGAAGTGGAGAGCGGCGCTCGCAACGTCGACAATATCCTCTCCAATACAATGCTGCCGGAGATCGCACGCGAGCTGCTCGTGCGCATGGCCGAGGAAACACCTTCGGACCACGTCCGGGTCGGCGTGGGAACTGACGGCCGCTTCACCTACACGTGGTCGGCGAACGATGCAGTTGCTCAGCCGAAGGCAGATTCAGGCGCTCAACCAAACAACGTTTCATCGGCATCCTGAACCCGCGGTTAACATTCCACGGCAAGAAAGCCCTGACGTAAACATATGCCTGCATTCGCACAAACAAACCGACTTCTCATTTTTACCAGTCCGATAGGCGCCAACGTGTTGCTTCCTGAGCGCCTGACCGGTGTGGAAGGCGTATCGGAGCTATTTTCTTATCAGCTTGAGCTCCTCGCCGAAACTCAAACCGCCATCGACTCCAAAAAGATCGTCGGCCAGAAAGTCTCCGTGGGAATTCAGGCAGACGACTCCGGCACGCAGCGCTATGTGAACGGGATAGTCTCCAGCTTTGAGATGAGCGGTGGCGACGACGAGTTCCTGACCTATCGCGCCACGATTGTTCCCAATCTCTGGGCGCTGACCCTCAACACGAATACGCGCGTTTTTCAGAACCAAACCGTAATTGATGTAATCAAGGCTGTGCTGAGTCCCTACAACATCAGCCCCGCGATCGATACGTCGGGCACGTACACGCCGCTGGAGTATTGCACGCAATACCGCGAGACGGATTTCGCCTTTATCTCGCGGCTGATGGAGCAGCATGGAATTCTCTACTATTTCAAGCACACCCGCGATGACCACACCTTCACGCTGCAGGATGTATCGAGCAAATTGAGCGATTGTGCGGTACAGAGTTCCTTCCGTTACGCGCCGCAGCAGGCTGACATCGAGGGCTTTTACGATTTTGTCGTTCGCGATTTCTCTTCGCGCTCCTCCCTCGTATCCGGGAAATACGCCGCCTGGGACTACAGCTTCATCCAGTACAAAGCGGTGCCCGCCGGCGGCGCGACCGCCGACACCAAGGGCCCTCTCGGGTCGAACAGCAACGAGCAATACGATTACGCCGACAGCGCAGCGGCGTACCTCAAAAAGGATTCCTCCGACTCGAAGATCGGCGATCTGGCGACCTTCTTCAATAATGTTCGCCGTGACAGCGGCGATGCTGAGTCCGTGATTGTCGGGGGCGCGTCGAATGCGATCTCGATGCAAACCGGATACACGTTCACGCTTGAGAAGCATCCGCAGGACAGTCTCAACGTCAAGTATCTGCTGCTTCACATCGAGCTCACCTTACAGCAATTGCCCTCGTACCGAACGCGAACAACGAGTTCACCCGATCCATACGAAAACAGGTTCATCGCCATCCCATCGTCGATTCCTTATCGGCCTCCGCTCAAGACTGTGAAGCCGGTTGTCAACGGCATGCACACCGGCCAGGTGGTCACACCCTCCGGCGAAGACTCGTTCATGGACAAGTACGGACGCGTGTGCGTGCAGTTCTGGTGGGACCGCCTGCGCAAGCCCAACACGCCCGACAATACACTGCTGCGCGTCGCGCAATCCTGGGCCGGCAAGGGGTGGGGAACCTATTACTGGCCGCGTGAAGGCGACGAAGTTCTCATCGACTTTCTCGAAGGCGATCCAGACCAGCCAATTGTCGTTGGATCGGTGTACAACGGCGTCAACATGCCCAAATACGATCCCGCGGGCCAGTACACGCTCTCCGGGATTCTGACGCGCAGCTCAAAGGGCGGTGGCGCAGCCAATGCCAACGAATTGCGTTTCGAGGACCTGGCAGGCAAGGAGCAGGTCTTCATGAATGCCGAGCGTGACTACGACCTGCACGTCGAGCACGACTGGCACACGCTGGTCGGCAACGAGCAGCACGAGAAGATCGCTTCCAACCGGTTTGAAGAAGTGGATGGCGATGCGCATCTGCTGGTGAAGGGCAAGCAACTGCAGGAGGTCGACGGCGAGGCCGACCTCAATGTCGAGGGCAACCATATCATTCAGGTAGGCGGAGACCGCAGCCACGCGGTTTCAGGAAATATCAAAGAAACGGTCGGACAGAATTACGGAATGACCGTTGGCCAGAATCTGAGCCAACAGGTTGGATCGAATCATTCCCTTGTGGCCGGCCAGAACCAGCATGTCGAAACGGGCATGAACTGCAATATCACTGCCGGACAGACTATCAACCTCATGGGCGGAATGAGTGTGAACATCACGGGCGGAGCAACAGGAGTAAGCATCGTGGGCCCTGGTGGGTTTATCTCAATTACCGAAGCCGGCGTGGCCATTATGGGCACATTGGTGATGATCAACAGCGGCGGCGGTCCTACGCCGGCCGATCCCGCTTCACCCGAGAGCCCTGATTCTCCGTCGAGCCCCACGGCGCCTACCGCACCCCAATTCCCCGGCGACGATCCGCCGTCGAAACCGAAGTCATGACGTAAGGATCCGAGCGCGGCGTTGGGTTGAAACTGCACCGCCTTGAATCTATGCGATTTTCAACGAATTCGAAACGGATGCAATCGGCACTGTAATTCGCGAAAGGAGAACAACGAACCATGGGCATGCCTGCCGCCACCATCACCAGCATGACCGCTCATGGCGGCGTCGTTGTGGTCGGCTTCCCGACTGTGCTGATCGGCATGATGCCGGCTTCGCGCATCGGCGATATGCACGTTTGTCCCATGGTCACCGGAGTCGTCCCGCATGTGGGAGGGCCCTTCGTTCTCGGTTCGACCACCGTACTTGTGGGAGAAATGCCGCAGTCGCGGGTCACGGATCAACTGGTTTGCGTCGGGCCTCCGGATATCGCAGTCATGGGCTGCGAAACGGTGCTTGTCGGCATGGCCGGAGGAGGAGGCGCAGCGGGCGCAGTCACCGGAGTTCAGATGATGGGCGCATCGGTCCCCATGCAGCCGCCGCCCGATCCGTCACAGTCGCTGAATGCGCAGCTGCAACAGGACGGTACGATCAAAACGTCGGCGCCGGCGGGCGGCCGCCTCCCTGCAAATGCGCTGAGCCAGCCCGGCTGGCCCGATCTCCCTGCCGACCAGGCGCCGAATTTTCAGTCGGCGCAGCCCGTCAATTTGCCTCCGGGCACGACGCTGGTTCGAGTCATTGGGGACGGCAACGCACCCGATGGAAGTTACTGGTCACTTGGCGTGCCTGACAGTGAACAGGCGTGGCGCGACGGCAGCGCGGTGAAGCCGAAATGGAACAATGATGGAAAGTTTGTCGCCTACACAGTGCCACAGGAAGGCCTTAAGGCCTGGATGGGCCCCGCATCGAGTCAAGGGGACTTGAAAGGAGGCGGCATCCAATTCTATGTGCCACCTGGAACAGTAACTCCCGGTCCGGCCATGCCCACGCCGTGGGCCGCGAAAGGTAACTCATGACAGCCGACATTGCGCCTGCGGAACTGCAACCTCTTGTCGAGCGCTTTGCCAAATCGTTCGCGGCATTCGTCAAGGAAGCGGAGGATGCTGTGTCGGACGCGGCCCGCGATCCGGAGCTTGCCGCGACGCCGGCGTATCAGGCCTGGCGGGGAAAGGTGTTGCCGCTCCTGCAACAGGAGAACGCATCCCTCAATTCTGCCTTGGCGCAATTTCAGACGGGCGATGTTCGTCCCGTGCTTGTAGCTGCCGAGGACAAGCGTGGACTTGCGAAGGACATGGATGGTTTTCCTCTCACGTTTGCCGGGGCAGATCACGCTCAGGTTCTTGGCGACCTTAGAACAGCGGTCGTAAGAAGCGCCTCCCGGCTCTGCGCGGCAGCCGGGATTCCGTGAGGTACGTCATCGCAAAAGTTCCGGCGAAGCCGTTCTCATGTGCCAGTTGCCGGAGTTCAGGAAAGGAACTGCTCAACTCGCATCGCGTATGAGCACTAACCTGGGACAAGTCGCCGGCCACGCCAGCGCCGCCCGCATCGGCCGATGGATCATCTCCGCCATCCCCTTTGGCTGGACCTGGATTCCCGACTTCGGCATTCAGAAGCAAGCCGCAGGCGTTACCCCGAGCAACATCTATCTCCGCGAAGACGTGCTTCTTGCCGGCGATAAGCTCGCCCTTTACATCAAGGCTCAAATCACCCTCATGAAGAGGACCTTCCTTGACCCGGTGATCGCCGGTCCGGCCCTTATCGACTTTCCCGGTGCTGCCGAAGCCGCCTTGTTGATGATCAAACACCAGCCCACGCAGGGAAACACCGTGTTTCAGGTGCAGCACTATGTCCGGGTCGGAACCTGGATTGGCATCGCAACGCTCACGACTTTGGAGTCTGAACTTCTCAAGGTTCGCCCCGACTTCGACCAGTTCATAAAGTTCCTTACCATTCAGCCTGACTTGGCCTGACACGCAGACTTGAGAACTCGAATCAGGTGGCGGGCGGTGCAGGAATCAAAGCTGCGGCATCGTGTCGGCGGGCGTAGCCATCTCACCGTTACTCAAAATCGCTCTCAAAGCTACGGTCCTGGACAGTTCTGAAGGACTCGTACTGCTGCTCCGCTAGTTCTTTTGCAACTTCGTGCGAAACCTCGCCGGCGTTCCTGAGTACGTCGTACTCATTGAACTTCAGAAAGGCATCGAGCTTCTCAACCCAGTCGGCCATGCTCATCGGAATCTGGGGCGCGGCTTGGTTCTCGGCATAGTCCAAATACATGCTGACGATGCGTTCGAGCGCCTTGATCTCGTCTTCCAGATAGTTTTTGGCAACAGTGACATCGGCCTGCTGAATCCGGCCCCGTGGGGCATTCTTCCACGTCTTGAGGCCCATGTTGGGCTGGTCTGCTTGGGCGCGTTCGGCAATCAGCTCTGCCGCGGTCTTGCCGGTGATGGCTCAGTGCAACTTGTTCTGCACTTTTTTAAAAAATGTTTGGGTGATCTCAGCATTCGGGTTGTAATCGATGCTGCATTGCTCGTATATGTCAGTTATCTTGAGGTAAAAGCGCCGTTCACTGGCGCGAATGGAGCGAATTCGCTCCAGTAGTTCATCGAAGTAGTCCTTGCCGAGCCGCTTTCCCTGCTTCAGGCGCTCGTCGTCCAGCACGAATCCTTTGATGAGGTACTCGCGTAAGACCTGGGTCGCCCAGATGCGAAACTGCGTGGCCTCCCGGCTGTTCACGCGGTAGCCTACAGCGATAGCAGACAGATTTTGCCCATTGTTCGCGAAGCTGAGCGATGGCAAGCCTTGCTGGGAGGCCGGCACGGAGCCGGCAGGAGCCGCTTTTCTCTTCTCACCTCGCCGCCTTCAAGGATTCGGCATACAATATTCGCATTTGCAGGGATTCATTGCCCTGGGCCACGAAGTTTCTCGTCTTGGTAAAATCCCTGACGCGAGGGATGGAGTGTGGCAAAATCCGCACCAGCGTTTTTCAGCTATAGCCGTGAGGATTCCGATTTCGCCCTCAAACTGGCCGGGGACTTGAAGGCGGCCGGGGCGAGCGTGTGGATGGACCAACTCGATATCACTCCAGGCGATCGTTGGGACCGTGCAGTCCAGGATGCCCTTGTCGGTTGCACGTGCACTTTGGTAGTTCTCTCGCCCGCAGCTGTCGAATCCACGAATGTAATGGATGAAGTTTCTTTCGCGCTCGACGAAGGAAAGTTTCTGATCCCAATCATCTATCGAGATTGCAGGGTTCCCTTCCGGCTGCACCGTGTTCAGCACTTGGATTTCAGGCAGCAGTATGACCATGGACTTCAGTCACTTATCCAAGTCCTGGCACTCGGAACAGTCTCGGGACAAAACGGTACTGCAATCAAGGGGGCTGAAAGCCAGGAGCGGTCCCATGTTTCCGACGCAGGCGCGCCTCAGCGTACCACCGAGCAAGCGCAGCTTGAAGATGAGCGCGAGAAGGCGGTGGAACAAGCCAAGCGATTAGCGCTGGAGGAGCTGAAACGGCAGCAGCGATCCATACAGGTTGAACAATTAAGAGTGCAAGCGCAGGCCGCTTTCGCCGACCGGCAGTTTGACGAAGCCCTCAAGTGCGTCAACCAAGCGTTCGGGCTGGACCCAAACAATGCGGATCTGAGCAGGCTCCTGCAGTCAATCGAAGAAGAGGCTGATCGAGAGCGGGGGATTGTTGCGACGCTCCGCAGTGGGCAGGAAGCGTTTTGCGCAGGAGACCTGAGCGTCGCAACAGACGCCGTAAACAAGGTGCTTGAGATTCGAGCGGACCACGCTGAGGCGCGCGCGCTCGAGGCACTCATCCAAAAGGAGATCGAGGATCAGACTCGGAAGGCGAAGCTGAAGGAGCTTCTAGAAGAAGCGCGACGGGAGATATCGGGCCGTAACTTTACCTCGGCGCTTCGGGTCCTGAGCGACGCACAGACGATCGATCCTTCTGACTCGAACACTCTTGGGCTAATTGCCTGGGTGTCGAGGAGACATGAGCAGGAAGAACTTAAACACGAGCTGCATGAGGCTACAAATGAAATTGGTCATCTACTAGAGCAGGCAAACTATGCCGAAGCGTTGCGCGTCTGTGAAGTCGCGCTTCAGCGATTCCCCAATGAGCCAGCTCTTGTTGAACTGAAGCAGCTTGCCCAGCACCAGTTTGAGCTTTTTGAGAGACGACGGGCCGTGGAGGATCTATGTTCCGAAGCCCGACGTCTCACCGACGCAGGCCAGCCTGAGGAATCTCTGGATCTCCTGGAGAAAGCCGTTAGTTCATTTCCAGGAGAACCGAGAGTGGAAACGCTCTTGACCATGTCTCGGGTTGATTGTGAGCGCAAACGGCAGGAACAGGAAGAAAGAGAAAGCCAATCTCAGAACCCTCACGATGAGCAGCCTCCGGTTGAAACCAGCGCGATTACTAAAAAGGAATTGGCCGCGCTTCTTCGGTCCTTCCAAGAGGGACTGGCCGGAAGACTTTCCATCTCGCAATTGCATTCGCTTGCAGATCGGGTAGCTGCATTGGCCAAGCAAAGCGCCTTAAGTGACGAGGAAACTGCGCAATTTGCCGAGGCGACCGCCACGTTTGAAAACCGCTACACAAGATGGAGACGGGACTGCGAAGACTTGGAGTCGATATGCCAGTCGCTTGATGAAGCGCAAGGAAGCACAGTAGTTCAGGATCTGCTCGACCGCGCGCGGTCAATCTTAGAGCGAAATGGGAAAGATGAAGAGATACGAGACAAGTACAAGCGGGTGCGCGCCTTTGCAGGGCGGTTCAATTCTCAGCGGGACTCTGCAGTTACCGAAGTCTCAGGCCTCGTGCAATCCATGCAAGCTACTCAGAATCTGGAGGAGCTCTCCGAGATGGAAAAACAGATCGGTGGGCTTTCGCCATTCTGGCGCGATGACCCCCTCATTCGAGGCCTCCTAGATCAAGCGGCAGTCTATCTCGAGGAGGTTCGCAATCAAAAACAAAGCCTTCTTGAAGAGCTCGCACAGATCTCGAAGACAATACCGGCGGCGCGGAGTACAGGGGAAATAACCCTGCAGTTAGAGCAGGCGCAGATGTTAGCTTCTGAGCAACCAGACGATGCTGATGTTACCTCCGCATTTCGAACGGTTGCGGACCTGGCACAAGATTTGCGTCGGCAGCTGGAAGCGCTTGTTTCCGAGACTCAAGCCCTCACGAGAAACATCATCGCGTCTACCAGGATCGATGAAATAGAAGCAAGCAGCCAGAAGGCGCACCAAGTTCCTGAACAGTTCTTGAGCTTCGAGGAGATTTCCGATCTTCTCCGTAAACTAGGCCGCCTGGCGGAAGAACGGCGAAAGCATTATGAGCGTGTGCAGAGGAGCCTTGCATCGCTTATGGCAAGCGCAGAAAGTGCTCACGGGCCCGCCGAACTCGATTCCATCCGGGTGCGCAGCCGGGAAGTGCTCAAAGGGTGGCAGGCAGACTCAGGTCTCGGGCAGACGATTGAGAAATTAGATTCGGTCCTCGAGGCCCGGAAGTCGGAACTGGCCGCCTTGGCCTCCGCCGCCGAAGCCAAAGAAGAAGTTACGAGCGACGGTCTGGAAGACATTCCAAATCCCGAACTAGGTGTGCAGCAACGGCATCGAGTTGCCCTAAAGCTTCGCCCCCTCTTCGTCGCACTTGGATTGATCGCCGTTGCAAGTGTCATTGCAGTTGTGTCGATCCGTCTGGTTCCCGGAACCGTTCAGTTAAACGCTCCTGCTGGAGCGAGTATTTTCATCGACGGGAAGACATGTGCTAGTCCCTGCCGTGCAAAGCTGGCGCCCGGACAACACAATGCCCTGGTACAGCTAGCCGGCTACCAGGATCTTCAAGAGGCCTTTGCCGTATCTAGCTTCGAAACCAAGATCGTCACTTTGAACATGACCAAGCTAACAGGCCAGGGCAAGTCTGATGAAGCACGACCGCGCGCCGATACAAAAGCATCACCGAACGGCATGAGTACTCCGGCCAACCAGCCTAAAGACACAGGCAACACGAAGGTCGTAGCCAACACGACAGGTGTTAACGGAGCAGTCAGGACCTCGACAAATCCCCAGTCAGCAGCCAGCGGCCAACAGGCGCCCAACCCAGCTTCCTCCGCGCCCAATGCGATTCCCACAGGAGCCCCAGCCGTTCATGTGGTGACGCCTCCACCTGCGGTTCCTACGATTTCGTTTAGCTCACCAATGCAGACGATTCAGAGGGGCCAGGAAGCGGAGCTTGACTGGCGGACGCAGAATGCCACCGATGTGCGCATTGATGGAAGTTCTGTAAATGCGGATGGCTCGATGCAAGTTACGCCGCAACAGTCCACGACGTACACGCTCACTGCCCAAGGTCCTGGGGGAGAAGTGACGCAGTCCCTGCACCTGGACGTGGAATCGCCACCGGCGCCGCCAGTGAATCCCGAATTGGCGTCAGTGAAGGCGGCTCTGAACCTGTATCGGCAGGCATACGAAAGTGAAAGCATAGACGATATGCAACACGTGTGGCCTCAGATGTCGAAAGCGGAAAAGAAGAACATGATGGATACATTCGACTTGTTCAACGCAATTCATTTAAGCCTGAACTGCCCCGATCAATCCATCAAGATTCAGGGCGACTCTGCAACTGCCAGCTGTCAAGAAACTGCGACTAACACAGTGAAGGGCAAGAAACGGCCCGCTCTTTCCAGCAAAGCGACGTTTACGCTCAAGAAGCTAGGCGGATCCTGGTCAATTCTTGAGGTCCAATGAGCAGAGGGTCGATGTGGACCATGCATACAAGTGTGGATCGACTGCAGATTAGAATCATCTTCCTCGACGGCATGGACGCTTGCATTGTGAAGGCCACTGTATGGTGCCCGTCCACGGACGGACGTTAGAACCGCGCTCGGCCTCAGAAGTAAGGGCCTGCCTCCGAAGTCTCTCCGCAGGCTGCCAAAGCACGATTGCTGTCTCCTATGCTCTTTTGGCGTTTCCACTCAGGCCGAAATAAGCCGGACGCCCGACTTTCGGAACGCCTGCCCTGCAAGGTTGTTCACGTGCTGATTCGCTGCCGCGCTGGCCCCGAGTTTGAGTGAGCCAGCGCACAGGACGCCCAACCTTGCGCACCGGAATTCCCAAAGAGCCACAACGCTCGTAGCGGATAGTATGGAACAAACATGAAGATTGTTGAGGATAACTTGACATGAACTCGAACCTACTCTATAATTCGCCGGTCGAATATCGGGGCTAGGTATTCCTCATAGGGCCCCAACAATCCGTAGCCGCTGAGGTTGGAGCTTCTAAGATGGGAGCTTCCATGAATCCCAAAGCATGCAGGATTCGGAATTGGCTGCGACGCCATTCTCTTCCAATTCTTTACCTTTCCGCCAACATCGTCACTTCAGTCATCCTAGCGTCTGGAGGTCCGTCCGCCTCTCGGGCGCAGGCTTGCCCGCCAACTTCTGCAAACTACCCGTGTGCCTATGCTGCAACCTCAACCGGCATCACGGTGATCGACGTAGCAACGCAGACAGCCCTTTCGACACAGATTCCAGTTTCATCCCCTGCAGATCTCAAAGTCAGTCCAAACAATTCTTGTTTGGACATTTAATCACTGGACAACCAGCAATTCCGAAGTGGTTTCTGCGATTAGCTCGGCTACGGGAAAAGGAAACGAAAATCGACCAGCGCAACATGCAACTCCTGCCAGCGCTCGCGAGTTGGCTTAGGGGTGCGCAGTTGGCGGAATCAGGACGTTGAACGGTGAAAACGCCACCAGCCCAATCGCCGGCAGCTTCGATAAGGGAGATCTCCCAATGACCGACAAGTTAAGTGGCTTGTATTCCCTCCCGTTGTTTATCGCAAACAGGATCACCTATTCCATCCGCACCAGTGAATGCAGCTTGAGCGCGGACTTCGCAGCAACCTTGCGGAGGAAGAGGCGCGTTGCAGTCGCAGGAGAAATGGCCGGGGCGCATGCAGGCCTGCAATTCCTCGCCTTGGCGGGAGTGTGGGTATTGCTGCTGGGATGGGCTCTCACGGTGCAAGGGCAGACGACGGTCTTGTCAATCGTGGTGTCTCCGGCGAATCCGCAGATCAGCACCACCCAAACCCAGCAGTTCACGGCATTGAGCGGCACGACTGTTGAGCTGCAAGGGGTACTCCAGGTCGCCAACGGGGAATATCACACCTGCGCGCTGCTCGCGGGCGGGACGGTCGAATGCTGGGGCGACAACACCTATGGCGAGCTGGGCAACGGTACTACCTCATACATCCCCTCGAGCACGCCGGCGGCGGTGAGCGGGCTGAGCGGAGCGACGGCCATCGCTGCCGGACTATATGACACCTGCGCGCTGCTGGCGGGCGGGACCGTCGAGTGCTGGGGCTACAACAACTATGGCGAGCTGGGCGACGGCAACACCACGGACTCCAGCACGCCCGTGCCGGTAAGCGGGCTGAGCGGGGCGATAGCCATCGCTGCCGGGGTACATGACACCTGCGCGCTGCTGGCGGGCGGGACGGTCGAATGCTGGGGCGACAACACCTATGGCGAGCTGGGCAACGGCACTACCTCCTTCATCCCCTCCAGCACGCCGGCGGCGGTGAGCGGGCTGAGCGGGGCGACCGCCATCACCGCGGGGGAATATCACGTCTGCGCGCTGCTAGCGAGCGGGACGGTCGAATGCTGGGGCGACAACACCTATGGCGAGCTGGGCAACGGCACCACCTCCTCCGTCCCCTCCAGCACGCCGGTGGCAGTGGGCGGGCTGAGCGGGGCGACGGCCATCACCGCCGCCGGGGGATATCACACCTGCGCGCTGCTGGCGGGCGGGACGGTCGAATGCTGGGGCTACAACGCCGATGGCGAGCTGGGCAACGGCACCATCACCGACTCCGGCACGCCGGTGCCCGTGAGCGGGCTGAGCGGGGCGACGGCCATCGCTGCCGGGGCAGATCACACCTGCGCGCTGCTGGCGGGCGGAGCGGTTGAATGCTGGGGCGACAACAGCGATGGCGAGCTGGGCAACGGCACCACCACCGACTCCAGCGTGCCGGTGGCAGTGAGCGGGCTGAGCGGGGCGACGGCCATCACCGCTGCCGGGAGAGTACTCGCGGATAGTACCGTAGGACACACCTGCGCGCTGCTCGCGGGCGGGACGGTCGAATGCTGGGGCGACAACACCTATGGCGAGCTGGGTAACGGCACAGCCACCGACTCCAGCGTGCCGGTGACGGTCATAGGCGATGTATTGCCTGGCGCGGGCGCAGTGAAGGTTACCGCAGGGCTGTCAGCGCACACTTGCGTGCTGCTGGCGGGCGGGACGGTCGAATGCTGGGGCGACAACACCTATGGCGAGCTGGGCAACGGCACCACCACGGATTCCAGCACGCCGGTGCCGGTAAGCGGGCTGAGCGGGGCGATAGCCATCGCTGCCGGGGCAGTACACACCTGCGCGCTGCTGGGGGGCGGGACGGTCGAATGCTGGGGCGACAACACCTATGGCGAGCTGGGCAACGGTACTACCACGGACTCCAGCACCTCGGTGCCGGTAAGCGGGCTGAACGGGGCGACGGCCATCAACGCCGGGGCATATCACGTCTGCGCGCTGCTGGCGGGCGGGACGGTCGAATGCTGGGGTGACAACACCTATGGCGAGCTGGGCAACGGCACCACCACGAATTCCAGCACGCCGGTGGCAGTGAGCGGGCTGAGCGGGGCGATAGCCATCGCTGGTGGGGTATATGACA